>JAEEGL013097510.1_pt1 | contig 15980 bp, 11 predicted proteins | sample 9134231 | NCBI WGS metagenome assembly JAEEGL01 (sample SAMN16246548, study PRJNA631951) | gut metagenome | biome: gut microbiome; feature: rumen; material: fiber-attached | host: Bos | place: Iran: Karaj | collected 2018-10 | reverse complement strand
TGGATGAATGCGGTTTGATCCAGCATCTTTTCATCCATGTCTGCAAGGATCTGGCGGATCATCGTCGTCTTACCGGTACGCCGAAGGCCATAGATCACGAACACCTTGTCCTGCTGCGGGCCGAACACATAGTCCCGTAAATGTGCATAGCACTCACGCCTGCGGTAGTTCAGTGCAGGGGTCATAAATGCCCGAAGCTCAGCACCGCGCCGAACGATTGTGACATAATCGGTGTTATCCTCGTGCAGCACCCTTTTTGGCGTCTTGGGCAATTGCCTTTTCAGTTCTTTCCGCTTCTCTTGGAGCTCTTTTCGCTGCCTGATAAGGGCGCGGAGCTGTTCCAGCTCCGCCTCTGGGATGAATCGTTCCTTTTTCGATTTGCCTTCATACCAGCGGTGGTAGAAATAGGTGTGCCCGTTGACCTTCTTTGAGGAGATCGAGCCACGGGGAAGCGCGTCGATCTGCTCATCCAGTCTGGCGAGCTGCTCCTTCAAATCATTCATGTCCAAAGCCACCTCCAGAATGACCTGAGACGATTATACCCTATTATACCCTAAAATTCAATAGGGTATAATAGGGTATAAGTTTGTTCTTATATTTGACCCTCACTACTATGGATGGTCACTTTATAGGAAACAACATTTTGCAAATTTGGAAAACCGGTTTTGATTCAGAAATAGAAACGCTAGTATTAAACAAAGGACACGGGCTAAATCATGTAATCAAGAATAGTGGGATCAAGCTTTGTTCATTCACGTAGACGGAAATCCTGGCGGGGTGTCAGGCCGAGACGAACCAACCTTGAAGCAATAGCAGATTTCGACCTCTTTAAGCAAAAACTAAGTTCCATCACAGTATAGCCTTTTTCATGCAAACGTTTTAGTTCTAACTCTTCTTCTGAGGTCCAGTGTTTTCCTGTATTCAGCGGAACTTCCTTCATTTTTCGAGTTTCGAATAAGAAAACCCGTTTGTCAAAACTACCGTACTCTTCAAATTTCTCCTTCTGAATCGCTGTAAGCTCATCCCAACTGCGCCCTCTGGCTTTAACAATGGCACTCATGACCTCCAATACATCAGCAAGTTTTGCAAGAGATTTACTTTTCTGATAATCTAATAATTCTTCGCTGAGTTTCGAATCCAAAATAGTGAGGTATTCACTATCTGAAAGTGTTTTATAAACGCAGGATGTTGTCGGCGATTCGAGGATATCTAGAATCTTATCGCGAACCAGCTGGTTATACACTTTTGTTGTCTTATACGATACCAGCTTGATTTCTAAATACCGATTATAATAGTCGTCAAAGCGTACGGATGTGCAGTTGCTCATTTTAGAAATCGCCTCGGCGATGGTTTCATAGAGATATTGAATGGTTTTTACGTCCGTTCCGGCTTTGATCCTTTGTAGTATCCATTCATATGGATGCTGTCCCAGGTGTTGAAAGAAAGCATTCTCAAAGTGTTTTGGGGATTTGATGATGCGCGGCTGCTTTGAGTTTAAAGCTGAAGTGGTCCTGTTAGTCTCTGCTATTGCCATAATAACGCTCCAATCTGTTATGTATTGTGTCAAAAATGAGCTAGCATTGATGAGTACAGGAACGGCCTTTTCATGGTGTGTAATTTGCCGTTCGGCGTTATTCCTTGCCTGATATTATAAACTGTGCCGAACGGCTAAATCACGCTTGATTTTCACAAAGGATAATGTGGCGGAGGACACCTTGCCCTCCGCCACTTTCATCATATACTGTCAGGATCGAGCAGGAAGGGGATCACGCCGGTATACTGGATTCCCAACTCGTCCATGTGGGGCTTGCTGTTTCCGCCCGTCACGACGATCTTCTTGAAGAAATCTCCGCTCTTAAGCAGCGGCGTGATCTCCTGCTGCTTTTTCTCGTCGTCAGAAATGTTGAGGGCGGATTGGATATATACCCGATTCATGCCCATGTTCACGACGAAATCGATCTCATGATGCTTCTCGATCTTCTTGCCGTCTTTGCTTTCGGCATACCGGATCGCGCCGATGTCTACGTTGTAACCCCGGATCTTCAGCTCATTGAAGATGATGTTCTCCATCAAATGCGTCTCTTCGATCTGCCGGAAACCCAGGCGGGCATTTCGCAGGCCCACATCCGTGGCATAGTATTTCATGGGGGATTCAAAATACGCTTTTCCTTTGATGTCGTACCGCTGGGCCTTCTCGAAGATAAAGGCGTCCTCCAGGGCGTCCAGATACTTCTTCACCGTCTTATCGGTGGTGTGCGCGTGATTGACGGAATTGAGTGTATTGGCCAGCTTGCTCGGATTAGTAAGGGAACCTACGCCGGAGGCGACCACGTTGATCAGGCTTTCCAGATATGCATCCTCGACGCCGTACCGCTCGACCACATCGGCAATATACACGCGCGCAAACAGGCCGGAAAGGTACTGAGCCTTTTCGTTCTCATCCTGCTCAAGCACCGCCAGCGGCATTCCGCCGTAGACGATGTATTCGGCCCAGGCGTCAGCTTTTTCCAAGCCAGACGCAGCGTAATACTCCGAGAAACTGAGGGGATACATCCGAATCTCATTGCCCCGGTCCCGAAAATTCGTCGCAATGTCCGTGGAAAGCATGCGGGAATTGGAGCCAGTCACGTAGATGTCCAGATTCGGCTTTGCCATCAGATCGTTCAGTACGTCATAAAAGGTCGTGTAGGCCAGATCCTGATCCTCTTCGGCGATTTCGTTCAGGTCCACATCTTCACGCTTGACCTTGTAGGAGAGCTGGATCTCGTCAACGAAGAGATAGTATTCGCCTTCGCCCTCTATGCGGTTGATGACATGCTCATATAAGGCGTTTGGGTTGCGGTATCTCTCGAACTCCTTCTGATCCAGCGCGATTTCAATGATGTGATCCTGATTGACGCCTTCGCTCAGAAGGTAGTCCTTAAAGATATGCCGCAGCAGATAAGACTTTCCGCAGCGTCGAATCCCGGTGATGATCTTGACCTTGCCGTTGTGCATTTTGGAAATCATTCTGTCCAGGTACAACTTTCGCTCTATCCGTTTCATGGCGCATTTTCCCTCCGAATTACTGCGACATTCTCTTAAATTCGGCCTTTTATATACTAGATTATACCACAGCACAGTTGAGAGTCAAGACGAAATAACTCGACACTCTCTGAAATCCGGTACAAGCATACAAGAAAACGAGCTACAATACATTGTACATGTTTGGGATTGCTGCGATAGGAATAGTGGCAGAGATAGTCCGTGAGTAGATCCGCAATGTGACAACCCGGAGAAGTGTGCTATGACGGAGCACTGTTATGGGCTGATCACAAGAAAAACCGTCCTGTATCACGGCACGACACAGGACGTGGATGGGATACGGTATGTGAATGTGGAAGAGTATCTGAAGGGTGTCGGTTGAACCGACACCCTTCGTCTTTAGTAGCGGAACATTCCTAGTCAAAGCTGATTTATGAGCTGGTAAAATCAATTCGTTGAATCTCATGTCTCCATCTCAATCAATCTGTTAGCGATTTCTATAACATTAAGGGCGTCAAAATCATATGCAAAAATGGATGCAATGATTATCTGATGATCAGAGAAATCTCTTTTTAGGATATTCATCATAAGTTTAATATTCTCTTGATCGACTTCTTTTCCGCTTGGCGAATCTAATATTATGGGAAGTTTTATTCCTATGGCACGTTCGATTTCGATAATATATGCTAATCTGAACGCAAATACAGTTTTGTGCAACACCGCACCAGATAACTCCTTGAGATTGGAAGTAAACAAATATGAGGCTGCAATTGTAGTATCACTGCCTATTTCCAATTCAACCGCATACTTCAGGACATTCCGATAAAGGTTATTTACGACATCATTGTTCGTTTTCGTGCTATTGGTAATCGCTTGACGAGTATCCCGAAGTTTTTTCTCTAATCTTTTGATCTCTTTTTCTATCGCAACTGCATTGATTTGTAGAGAAGCAATTCTTCTATCAAATGCTTGCGCCATTGTTTCAGTTTCCCAGAACGATAACTGTTCATCCTCTGATTGCTTCTGTGTCTCACGCGCGGAAATACTGCTGAGAACTGATGCAAGCTCAGAAGAAACCAATTTATGCTTTGCTATCAAGTATTCAATACTGTCATCAAACCCGACTATATTTTCTTCGGTGACAGGAATAGTCATTCCGTCTGGACCTTTGACGAGCAACTTCATTTCGGCAATAAACTTACTGAAATGTCTGTTATCCTTTATGGCTTTGTCCAGTCGCCGTAATTCCTTCTTTAAGGCGCTCTGCCGCATTCTCAGTTGCTCTAATTCAGAGTTTATCTTTTCATCATAGTGCTCTACAGCAACAGCCCCTTCTTCGGTTTCAATAGTCTCTTGGTACTGCGCAACACTGAACATCTGTTTATATTTTCCTAGTTCACGTGACAGCTTTGCCTCCTGTTGGATTAGTTGCGTACAATCACGTCCGGATAGCCCCCGAATTAGCTCTTCGATATTAAAATGAATGCTCCCAATGGCTACGCCTCTATTAAGCAACGTCCAGCCTTTTTCCTGATCTACGTAAAATGCCCCAAGGAGATTATCCAAGATATCGATATTATCTGTTCCAAAAAGGACACTATGAAACTCATTCTGTTGCTCTGGCAAGACATATGTGGTTCGTTCGTCGTTAGCGGATAATACTATATGGTTACTCGTCGCTCTCAAAAGGGTTGCTTCACCGATTGATTCGGAAAAAACTGCAGTTTCTACTTCACAGCGTTCAAATTTGATTCTTCTCGTATTGGGGATGTTATATCCGAGGGAATACAGCAAAAACCTGAGTAGTGTAGTTTTACCCCTGCTGTTTTGTTTGCTGTGAATCAAATTGGCATTATCTGAAAACTCAATGTATCGACTGAATGCTCCTTCTTTGATGCGGATTGATCTTATGATCATAGGGATACCCCCCTTTTGATCTTGTCAATGTCATATCTTCTGCGTATCACGTTGTACACCACTACTTTTGACAGTGCCTCCACAGTAGCAGAATCAATGTCACTACCTTCGAATTCTGAAGAATAATTACTCCAGTATTCCTCCACGAAATTGATGGTCCTTTCGCTTGCTTTTCCAGGATTCTTATACGCATTGAAATCAAAAAGGATCTTTGTAAAAATCTCCACCCGTTCGCAGCAAGAATCGATAGTTTCTCTGAAACGACGAACAACTTCATCGTATTGAACAGAGTCAAATCGCTCTAAAAAATCTCGGTCAGTCCTATCAATATCCGTAGCAATGACGATTATTGGCCAGATTAGGTTTTTCTTTGAAAGTGTAATTCTAACGTCCTTCTTTGAACCATTTTTAAACACTTCTCCGCACCACACCCGGTGTAATTGCTTGCCAATTCCAGGAATATCGAGTTTCAAATCACCAATAAAGTCATCGATAGCTTTAGAAACAGCTTTATATCGTTCTACATCATCGTCAGTTTCAAACGGGACAACCTGAATAAGAAACTTGCCTGTATCTAATGGTTGATCAATTTGTGATAGATAATCGGCTATAATCTTTTGTGATGATTCGGGTAGTGTACTGAACTCACGGCGTGCCGGTCCCCAAAAAATACTCCTTGAGGCGTCATCATTTAGTGGATTTGGAGAATTAGTTATCAAAATCAGCTTTTTTGTTTGAATCTTTTTGCTCCCTTCTGATAGCGACTTCAGGGCTTTTTTTAAGTTATTGCGTACATTGCTAAAATCTTTACTGCTGTTTACTATTGCTTTTGCCTGAGCCAAGATATGATCTCCGCTATAAAGCTCGATATCAATATCCTCATTTTCACTTTCTAATCGTAAAGATTGCAATTCTTTTATATTTTCAAGCATCAAAACTATGGCTGCATTAACTTGAAAGTCAAAGCCGAAAAGCACCGCATCAGCACGTCTATCTTTCGCCATAATAATCCTCTCTTCAATAAATGGTAAAAAGGGGTATTACATCAAAAACTCTCCGGCACCAAAGCAAGCCTATTGAATGATTCATGGGCGCGTGCAAGGGAATCATAGACGAAGAGGACATCGTCGGAGTTCCATGTGCGGAGAGACTTCTGTCGATGATGCTGGAACTCTCTCGGATAATCTTTGATAGTTTCTACTAGTCTGCTACGGCGACAACGATTTGAGTAGCAGCCATGTCATGCTTTATAACAAATCAAATTCCGAGATCAACAGCCTAACCAGAAATCTTGCGGTCTCTTCGTCAAGTTGGAGAGATTGGCTTATCTTCTCGGGATTATCCCGATCATCTTTTCCGTATGTATCAAACTGTACGTATTTATGGCCATCTTTTTCAAACACAGTGTAAGTTGCGTGTACCTTTTCGTGTACCAGATTGCGCGTCTTTTCGATTCTTTCAATACTATCAAGACTGATCTGTGCCATTGAGCTTACCTCCTTTGATTTCGTTTATTAATCTTGTCAATCGAACTTCAGCTACCGCCTTTTTCAGCTCACATTCCCAAACAACAATTACATTCCAACCACTCTCTAGAAGCATTGAATGATTTCTTTCATCCCGCTCTACATTCGCTGTGATTTTTGGCCGCCAATACTCTTGGTTGGATGATGGCCAAACAAACCTTGGGCAATCATGTTTGTGCCAAAAGCAACCGTTAACAAAAATCACTGTCTTATATTTTGGAAGTACAACGTCAGGGCAACCAGGGAGCGCCCTGACATTTTTTCTATATCTGAATCCATGGGCAAAAAGGTATTTTCGAACCAGCTCTTCAGGTTTCGTGTTTTTACTTCTGATGTGAGACATATTCATGCTGCGGATTTCTTTGCTGTGGTTATCAGCCATTGTCCTCACCTTCTGAGAGACCGCTATTCAAGGTTTTAGCCAGTTTCTTGGCAATTGATTTTGCCATTATTGGCGGGACTGCATTGCCAACCTGCTGATACTGCTTGTCCTTTGTTCCGCAAAAAACAAAACTGTCAGGAAATGTCTGCAGTCTGGCTGCTTCACGCACACTGATAGCTCTGTCCAGTGTAGGGTGAATCCACATCGATTTTCTAACATTTACTACAGTTCCGCTTGGCTCATCATAATCAAGCCGGAGATAGATTGTATTCTGGGTTCGGGAAACGTCAGTATATGTGTTTTCCTTCAACTCGTCTGAAAGTGCATGAAAGTTTTCACCAGGTTTTAACGCACGGAAACGCTCCATAGCAGTCTCTGTAGTGCGTGTGACGATATGATTCTTAAGGACTCCTGTATCTCGCAGTGATTTGGCCAACTCAGAAAGATTGGCTTTCGGTTCTATCGCAATTCCGTTTTCGTCGTCTTGGAGATCATACACAGGCTGAACATTTTCCAGGTCTTCAATCGCGTCACGCACCGTTCGGTATTCGTCTTCATCGAATCTGCCTTTAGGAAGTGCAACCTTCGCTGCAATCTTTCTTTGGATACCCACAACTACAAATCGCATTCTCTTTTGAGGAGCTCCATAATCGGCTGCACAGAGAACGGAAGAGTTAATGACATATCCGTTTTCAGGCGCTTCCAACACTCCCCTTAAATAGTCATACACCGCGAAAGAACGAATCATTGCAGATAATCCACTTGAGGTATCAATGCTGTCAACTACAATATCATTATCAAAGATTTCTTTCGCTTTGCTGAGCATTCTTTGTATCATAACAGCAGGCTCAATCAATGGCTTAATCTCTTCAACACTGCATTCGCCGACATAATACTTCTCGACTGCGCTGAAAGCACGGAAAGCTGCAACGGCTACATAGTCCTCCTCATCCGGTTCGATCAGATATGACTTTGCTGTTTTTTGCAGTGTCTTTTGATGCTTTTCCAGCGCTTGCCGCAGTTTCTTTTCATTTTTGCTGGCTTTGTAAATTACGTTCAGTTCTGCATAATCGCTCTCGGGCCACAGTTTTTCTGTAATTCGATCTTTATCAACAACGAGCTCCAACGCACCGGGGAAGACATATTCAGCGTCCAAAAGGTGCAGCGGAGAGGTTTTGACAGGAATGCCGTATTTCTCCACGATAACAAGGTCTTTTTGGTTCATATAAAACCGATGAACCTCAGAGCGGAGCATGCTGACATTTTCCATTACAAATGCCTTTGGATGCAGTTCGAGTATTGCGCGCAGATACTGCTTAACCAGCATATTGTTTTGGCTGATGACATGGTTCTTTTGCCTGTTTGCATTTGAGAAGCCCTGGCATGGAGGTCCTCCAATTACCACGTCAATTTTCCCGTATTTTTGTTGGATGGCATTATAGTCTGCGGTACATACATCCCCCAGAACTTCAACGCCAGGATGATTCAGCCTATATGTGTCCTGCATATATGGGCTGTTTTCGAATGCGACCTTGATGCAGTATTTCTGCGTTTGTTGGAAGCCGGTGCTAAGGCCCCCAGCTCCGGCAAAAAGGTCGACCACCGTTAACATCTTCCCATTTCCTCCATTCACTGAGCAGTATTGAAGCCTTCCTCGACAGCTCGCTCAAGTAAAGCGAGGAGACGCTTGCATTGATAGGTGTTCGGGATCTTGTTAGGAATCTTGCATGCAATAGTAAGAGCAGTTACATCCGTTGGAGAAACCGAAAGATTCTTGACGGCAAACTCAGCTAGCCGCTTCCACATTTCTGCAGGGTGATTAACTACCTCAGACTGCGCATAGATCTCATTAACAATTTTCTGATCCTTCTTCGCAGACCGCTGTGCTGCCTTCTGCTCATCAACAGTAATCAGACAGCTTTCTAAATCTGCAGGAAGAGAAAACTCAATCTTCTTTATTCCGGTCCAGCAGGCTTCACGCTTACACCACTGAGTAACGTTGGCAACCGGTCTGCTCGGATCAGTCAGCTTAATCAACACAAGTTCTGCCAACCCAAGAAGAGAGTGTTTTATCTGATCCGGCAGTCCCTGCCTATTCCAAATCAGCATCAGGTCAAGGTCTGTGCCCGGAAACTGTCTCTGAATCATATAACGGAAAAGTGCAACGGAGTAATAGATTATGTTGGCACGGTAACCTCCTTCATACCATGGCTGTTTGGGGATTATTTTTTCTAAATACTGGAACATGAGCATAAGAGCAGCTGTTGATTGGAAATAGCGCTCATTGAACTGCTGTTCATCTGTGTTCCACTGATTATCTATGTATTCCGCAAACTCATTGAAGTTGGTTTGTGCGCCTCTGCTGACAACATCCGGATGTCCCAGCCATGTATTCTGGACTTTCGCAAGGTCGGTTTTTTTGATCACTTGATTCTTCGGATGCTGGAGTTCAAACTGCTTTTTCTTCGCCGGAGTCAAGCGCATCTGTTCCTGAAGATACTGACCGCGAGCGCGCTCGTAGAACCACTTTGTTTCATACTGTGTTCCTTCTGCAGCCGGGGCAAACAGCAGACGTGAAATCTGTTCCATGCGTCGATGAAAGGGATGGGAGGCAAAGAAGTCAGCATCACTGACTTTGTTTTGGCTGTTGGAAGAACGCGAAATATTACGAATAAGTTCATCCGCTTCTTCGGATGTAGATTCTTCGATGTCAGTCAGCTTCATTTGGACATAAAGGCCGTCCAAATTCGCTTTATCCTTGTATCTGGCATTTGAAATCGAAGCCGTGGTCTGTCCGCCGTTAATAATCTGAAAATCTCTTGCAAATGTTATAAAGCGCCCGTGGTCAGTGTTTTCAATTACAACCTCCATCGCTGTTGCCGAGATACCGTTGTTGAATGCGAAAAACATTTGCGGCATGTTCAGGATTGTCGTACGGATTTTTTTGTTCACTGCCACTTTAGTTGAGAGGAACGAACGGACATTTCCTTCCAGCAATTTGCTGCCGTATTTGTCATATATATCCGCGAGGACTGAGCCGGGAATAACGCCAAGATAACTTTTATATTGGTCGGTAGCAGCAGAGCTTGCTTCCAGACATGGAATTCCTTCTCCACAATAATCCTTGAAGTTTATCTCAATAATCTGACGCCCCTGCTCAGAGCAGCAAACGCGGAATAGTCTGTCAATATCCCAGATTTGCCCTTCGACTGGTATCCCGTTATAGTCTTCGATCTCAACTGTCTTGATCGAAGTGCTCATATCTGCATCAGTGAAAATAAGCATGCGATACTTACGAATGTTCTTTTCATTCAGTCGCAGAAAATCAACAAGATCTGCACATGGGGTGCTCATCTCGATCTCACGATATAGATTGGTCGTCAACGCTGCTTTCAAGAAGATAATGAGCTCACCAAAATCATGAGTTGCAACCGTATTTGTCAGCCTGCGGGCGAGGTCGTTGCCGTCGAAATTTGCAATTATGAGATTCATCGTGTTGTCAAACTCATCGAACACATAACCGTCCACGCGATATATACTGCGTCCCAATCTGCCAGTATAGAAAGATGGTGTGAAATCCGAGAGAACCTCCGCATCAATCAGGTATTGAGCAACATTATCAACAAAAGCCGCGCAGGAGCCTTCACCAGTAACCGCGGCAGCGGTTTTGATGCTCTCCAAAAAGTCTTTCTTGAATTCAGCGGAATCCATACAGAATCCTCCTTACTTGGACCAAGGAGCAATGCTGGGTAAATCTATCTGATACTCAGCATTTGCAATTTCAGTTGGGATAGTACTGCGAGCCAGTCTTGGGAAGGTATCATTCACCTCATAATGCTGTTTGGAGGAGATTACAAAGTGGTAGTTCTCATACTCCTGCATATCGATGTAGCCAACTGATGCAAGTTTAAGGACAAAGCTTTCAACAAGCCCAGGACTGTGACTCAGTTTGGAAATCACATCATGAACAACTTTGTAAAGCGTAATTGCACCACTTTGGGCCGGAGCACATTTATCGATTCGATATACAACGAGTTCTCCGGAGTCGGAACTATCCAGCTGTTCAACGGAAGAGATTGTTACAGTAACTGAAGACACACCGGTTGCTTTTATTTCATGCCAGCCATCCGGATAGACAAAATCCTGATCAGCACCGTCCGGGCCAACCCATCCCGACAGAGCATCCGCATCGTTCATTCCTCGATCAATCGTTTCCTTCAAGAATGAAAGCTCAGCGATTAACCCTTTTTGTGCATTTGAGCTGAGCAGGGTGCTTCGTTTGTGGTCGAGTAGCTTCAGCCATTGAGCATATCTGCGAAGCACTTTGGTTAAGGCGGTGTGTTGTGTCTTCTCATCCTTGGAATACTCAATGATGTCACTAGACATCGAAATAAAAACGTCTTCCTGACCTCGATCAACAAGGGTAAAAGAGATGGCATACTTTCCATCCCGCCGCTGATTGCAGGCAGCCTCTATACACTGCGAAGATGTGAGGTTATCGGCGGGTATATCCGCGACAATTACGATTGATTTCTGATTCTCTGTAGCATACCTCACATGCCACTCCAGCGCATGCGGCACAGCCAACTGCAGAGATCCTCCGTTATGGAAATCGATGCTGTTCCATTTTTTGCGGAGTTCCGACTCATATGCATTCATATCATGTAGTCCTCCTCATCGCTCTCATCAGGAACATCAATCCAATTGCGAAGTTCGACCAAATTTACTTTGTAGTTCACGACACTGGTGTTTTGATCTTCGCGCGGGAAACCTACGCCAAGTGCAAAGAGAAACGGCGGGAGTTCGGGATGATCTGGCTCATACTTAGCCTGAATAACGTGCAGCATCAGTATAGGAGCCCGGTCTTTTGTAAGGTAGGCTTTGTCGGATACATTGCGTTTTCCGGTTTCTTCTCGGAATGTTTGTCTGGCTTTTTCGATTTCATCACCAGTAAGACCGATTCGCGTACAACCACCAGAGCCGACACGGACTTTTGTCTCACTGACACTCAGCATCTTAGAATCAGCCGAAATTTTACGCTTCTCCGTACTTGGCAGTGAAAGCATTTCGTCGCCGCACTTCAAACCGCCAGGGTATTTATCGCCTTCACCGCTGCTGATAAGGACAACATCCCACCCCTTATTCCATTGTCTTGACTCAATGAATTCAGCTAAGGCACGTCCATTAAAGCTCAAATGCCATGGGTGAGTTTCAAAGTCCCTAAGCAACTGCGCTACTGCATCACTTGGAACGTGCTCCCAATAATAATGGCCTTTTGTGCGCTCTGGTTCATCCAGACGATCTCCGCATTCCGCCAACGAATTGACAAAGTCTTTGAACACTTTTTCGTTTTCTGCCAAGATGGGGAGTGATGCTTTCAATCGCGGGGTTTCAAGCAAATTGCCAGAGACTGAAACCGGACATGTAATGTCGGTAGCAGTCCGCATCTTGTTCCTGGCCGTCACTATTAAGGCTCCCGGATCTTGACGCACCTTCAGGCCAAATTCCATTGGTGTCTGATGTGCGTTCCGCATCTTTACAATCTCGTCTTTAAGTTCAGCTGTTGCCCGGGTAATCTGACCATACCAGTCAATTGCTTCCTCCGACATCCATATTTTGACCAGGTCCTGATAATTAGGACGATAGCCAAACCATCGCCCCATCTGCATGAGCGTGTCATACATTTTTGTGTTGCGGTGGAAATAAGTAACGCAAAGACCTTCGAGAGTCAAGCCGCGTGATAGACTGTTTCCACCCACAGCAATTACTCTCAGTCCGTCATTTTTATGATTGAAATAGTCCAGGCTGGCAGCTCCTGTTTTCATATTAACTGCGCGTACATCAATTGGAGCGACTGCCGGATAGAGATATGTCCTCAGGAGTTCTTCCCAGCCAATCATACTGATTGTTTCAAGATTATATTTATCCCATGTTTCATGCAAAGCCCGTATTGAGGCAATTCTTTCTGCCTTTTGTGCGGGAAGTTTTGAATAGTTTCTGAGATCAGACTTTACCTGTTCAAGCCAAAAGCCCAATATATCAGCGATTTGATTCTGAACCTGAGTATAAAGGCTGATATGTACCATCATAGAGCGATGCTCTGTATTGTCACCGCGAAAATCTCGGATAGCGTTGGAAAGCAGAAAATAGTTTGCCGCTTCATACAGATCCTCTGGCAAGCTGGTAACCACAAAATCTTTTTTGTGCTTTGCCGGAAAACAGTTTTCCAAATCAAATACATCGATCGGCTCAAGCATGCCAAAATGATCGCCATCGTCTCCAAAGATACGATCCGCCCCGATATAGTCCGTTGGTGCTGACAGCGCATAGATAAAATCTGCCGGGAACAAATCCTCATTGTTTTCCGGATCTATAAATATGTTGGCAAACGGAGTCGCCGTAATACCGAGGTATGTAGTCTTGCTGAAAAGAAGCAGCAGTCTGCGAATACAGTCGTTAATTGCCGCAGGTGAGGAATCAGGGTCCTTCGTATTTACAGATGCATTATCAGCTTCATCATCAATTAACAGCAGAGGGAGTTCAATTTGTCCGGCTGCGTTGTGAGAGTTGTTTGCAGATAGCCATTTGATGAGATTGTTTAGGATACGCTTGTTTTTCTTCACAACCAGGATAACCGGGCAATTAACATTCTCAATACCGAGATCATTGCTCCGAAGTACCCCACTGTCAAAGTCTTTTGTAACTGAAGTGAAAGAAGCAATCTTTTTGGATGTACCGTACCTGCCGACACCAACCGGCTGATTCTTGATGCCTTGTTCCGCTTTGGGATCGAGGTAATACTCACTTTTCCGGCCAGAGCATTCGGCATCCAGCCGTTCTTGGGTCTGCTTGCGCAGATTCTCCTGAAGACCGGCTAATATAATGATTATTCTGTATCCTGTGTCTGCCGCTTTGTTACAGATAGCAGTGTAATTTGCTGTCTTGCCAGATTGTACATCACCTAGCACAAGACCTTTGATGGCAAAGTGATCTTCTTCAGGGTCACCGCAGAGATCTAGTATCTCGTCAGAGATTTTGCCAAGGTTTGTAGTCACACGAGGATTCCAATGCTTGACTTCCTCCAGGTATTTCTTGTACCGATTCCAGAAAAAGAAATCAAATTTTGCCCGTTTTCCGGGGAGCCATGATTGGTGTCCGTTATTACGATCATTGATATAGACACCTACATCCATCTGAATAACAAGGTTCTGACGAAGCCGAGTCAATATTTCAGCAAACTCTTGATCCGTTACCGGCATAAGCATAGCATTCGCATTTCTCAGCAGAGTTGCCTTATCAATGAATTCTTCTTCGGTAGGAGGAACTTCTTTGTAAACCGTATTTATGTAGGCCGATATCGTGTTCTCGAGCTGTTCCACATTCGGATTAGCCATTTGTGATCTCCTTCCGTAAACCATCAAGAACCTCTGGGTATGAAGAAAAAGGTTCAATACTGCTCATTGTGTCAAGTATTGAAAGCTTTTCTGCTTTGCTCTTAGACCCCTCCAACATGGAGGAAAGCGCTGCAGTTATATCGGGTGTAGCTTGATCTAGATCATTTACAAGCTGTTCGTCATTGTTCAGATCAACGTAGAGCTGGTTCAGCGGCAGTCCACGTTCAATCTGCTGGAAAACTGACATCAAAGCACTTTTCAAAGCAGGCTCATTGTCTATTATTTGTTTGATCATCGGGTAATCGCGGTTAATCTCGTAGTAAATACCGCCTTGAGTATTCTTCATGCGGTTCCAAATGTGAATTGTTGTATCACTGACCTCACGTTTTCCTCTGAATGTCCACGTCCGCTTGCTTCTTTCAGCAATCCGGTCAATAATTACCTCCAAATTATTCCGCACTTCTGCGGGGGGCATTGCTGATGATTTCTTGATGTCCAGCGTCCATAAATCGTCAAGGGAATTTGGTATATCGACTTGGATACGGGCAAGTTTTGACAAATCACCTTGCCGCATCATTCGGAACCACGTTCCCCAGGTGAGAAGCCGCTTGTTGCGGTATATGTAGAAACCCTGCTGTTTTCTTAATCCATCCTTCCCTCCGAGTTCTCGTATTTCTTCTGCTGTCATACGGGAAATGTGCGGCAGAATATAGGGGCGAACAATTATCTTTTCTCCATGAATAATCAGTATCTCGTCATCCATCGGGCGAGTGCTTTTATTTCGTAGGAACGGATCTGCTGGAGCAATCGGTTCATCATTGATGGTGAGTTTGAGCTTGGTTATGCCGGGTTCGCCGCTCAAGTATCTGTGGTAGACAAGTGCCAAATGCGAACGAACACTATCTATTTTTCTGCCTAAGGCAAGTTCAAAATTTATCTCCCCAGCCTTCATACGGTCCAGCTTCTGCCATACAACTAGGGTCCCAGAAGAAAGTTCCAAGAGTCGCTCTATTTCTGGTACTTCACAGATTTCATTTGAATCAAGGACCAAGAGTGACCATTCACCAACTTTAGTTACATGATCAATATCCCACCTGCGCCCCAGCAAGCTGTCTCCCTGCTTGGTTACAACAGTCAATGCACGGCATTGGGAAAGCGAAGCTGTTTTTAATCCCAAGCCAAAGCGTCCAAGGTCTTTCGAATCCCTTGCATCCGCCGGACTCTTACTGCCGTATTGCATGGCTAGATCGAGTTCTGCCTCATTCATTCCAGTGCCATTATCCAGGATAGAGATATACGCCCCATCAATTGGGAAGAAATAGATTCCTACCGAAGTCGCATTTGCGGCGATGCTGTTATCAACGATATCCGCAACTGCCGCTTCGAGTGAGTAACCGATGGCACGGGTTGACTCTATTAGTGTTGGTGCATAAGGCGGTAAGTTTTTTGTCCTCAAATCATGCTCACCTCTCTGCAAAGGACTTCAGCATATGTTCAGCAAACAGCAATCCAATCTCGTTCCCTTTACGGGAGATTTTTGCAAAAACTGACTATTCAATTCGAACCCACGCCCCTGAAAATGCTGCATGGTTTTTCGAGTCATATGTGTTATAAACAACCCGAAATGAGTTCAAATTCCAAATATCAAATGATTCCAGATGGTACAATAAAAACTCTTTCGTCCAGCGGGAGGACCATATCTGACATGCAGATCACAGCTCCGGTCCCCACCTGACG
>JAEEGL011989556.1_pt1 | contig 15980 bp, 17 predicted proteins | sample 9134231 | NCBI WGS metagenome assembly JAEEGL01 (sample SAMN16246548, study PRJNA631951) | gut metagenome | biome: gut microbiome; feature: rumen; material: fiber-attached | host: Bos | place: Iran: Karaj | collected 2018-10 | reverse complement strand
GGGCGCGGCGGCGAACTCGCGCAGCAGGCGCGCGTCGAGCTTTTTCTCGTCGAGGGCGGGCTTTAAGTCGATCGAGAGGATATACTTTTTTTCGTTCATATCCCGCACGTGGGCGGAGGCGGAGAGGATCACGGGGCCGGACACGCCGAAATGCGTAAAAAGAAGCTCGCCAAAGTCGGAATAGACCTCGCGGCGGGTGTTTGCGTCTGTGACCGTGATCGCGATATTCTTGAGGCTGAGGCCCTGCGCCTTGCGCCAGAGCGTTTCGGTGAGCTCCAGCGGGACGAGCGAGGGATGCGGCGGCACGACGGCGTGGCCCGCGTCCGTCGCGAAGCGGTAGCCGTCGCCGGTGGAGCCGGTGAGCGGGTAGCTGACGCCCCCGGTGGCGACGATCACGGCGTCGGCGGCATAAAACGTGCCGTCGGCGGTCCTGACGCCCGTGACGGCGCCGTTTTCGGTCGCGATCGATTGCACCTCGGCGTCGAAAACGCACGTTACGCCGGTCTTTTTGAGATAGCGTGCCATGGCGTCCACGATGTCGGACGCCTTGTCGGACACCGGGAACACGCGGTTGCCGCGCTCGATCTTGAGCGGCACGCCGAGGTTCTCGAAGAAATCGATCGTGTCGGCGGGCATGAAGCGCGAGAACGCGCCGTAGAGAAAGCGCGCGTTGCCGGGCACGTTGTCGAGCAGCTCGTTGAGGCTCGACAGGGCGTTCGTGACGTTGCAGCGCCCCTTGCCCGTGATCATGAGCTTGCGCCCGACCTTTTGATTCTTTTCAAGCAGCGTGACGGCGCTCCCCTTCGCGGCGGCCGCGCCCGCGGCCATCATACCCGCGGGGCCCGCGCCGATCACGACGACCCTGTTTGCCATAGGCATCTCTCCTGACGGAAAAGATTGTAGCATATCGGTTCGCCTTTTACAAGAGGAAAAGAAAAAATGCCGCCGGACGACTAAACCGGCGAAAGCGGCAAATACTATCGGCAGAACGACCGAGGAGGGATCTGAGATGACCGTGAGACGCGGCGACATCTATTTCGCGGACCTGAGCCCCGTGGTGGGCAGCGAGCAGGGCGGCGTGCGGCCCGTACTTATCATCCAGAACGACATGGGCAACCGCTATTCCCCCACCGTGATCGCGGCGGCGATCACGAGCAAGACGGACAAGGCCGACCTGCCGACGCATATCAAGGTAAGCTCCCTGTCGTCGGGGCTGACGCAGGATTCGGTGGTGCTCCTGGAACAGATCCGCACCATCGACAAGCGCAGGCTCCGCGAGCACATGGGCGCGCTTTCGAAGACGGACATGCAGCGCGTGAACGACGCGATCGGGGTCAGCTTCGGGCTGTGAAAAACCGGCAGCCACGAGACGTGGCTGCCGGTGCGTTTTATTGACAGATCGGCGGTCAGTCGACGACCGTGACGGTCACGTTCGTGCGGTACGCCGCCGCCTCGAAATCCGCCTCGTAATCGGACGAGATCTCATATTTGCCGTCGCGGCAGTCGGCGAGGAACGCCTCGTACTGCGCGCGGGTGAAGGTGTTCATGCGCCAGACCTTCGTCGGCAGGCAGACGCCGCCCTCTTCAACGCCGACGTTGAGGCCTGTTTCCGCGTAGTCGGGGGCCTTGCCGTCACAGCAGATTCTGAGGGCGCTTTGGACCGCGCCGCAGAGATCCTTGCACGCGGCGGTGAGGAAGCGCGCGTCGGCGTTGACGTTCTGCGCGGAATCGCAGTCGATGACGAGTTTATCCGCCGTTTCGGCCGCCGCGCGGATGGACTCCACGATGCCGCCGCCGCAGCTCATGATCGCCTCGGTGCCGCCCGCATACAATTCGCCGGCGAGCGCCTCGATCTCGGGGGATGCGCTGAAAAAGGCGTATTTCGTGGTGTATTTGAGTTCAACGGTGATCCCGAGCTCCTTCGCCGCGGCGTTGATGCCCTGCAGGTAGCCGAAGCCGTAGCGGTTGACGCCCGGGGACATTCCGCCGCCGCCACCGTAAAAGCCGAGCTTCGTGAGGCCTTCTTTCACGGCTGCGTAGCCCGCGAGGAAGCCCGCGTGGTCCTCTTTGAAGTTCACGGGCAGCACGTTTTCGATCCGCGCGCCGTCCCCGTCCATGAGGGTGTAGCCGTCCATGAAGATGAACTGCACTTCCGGGTGCGCGGGAGCGACCTCGGACAGCGCGACGTCAAACATAAACCCCGTGACGACCACGACCTTCGCGCCGTTTTCGACCGCTTCGTTCAGCGCGGCGATATAGTCCGCGTCGTAAGCCTCCTCCGCGTTCTGCGGGATGTAGTATTTGTAGGTTTTTCCGTTTTCGGAAGAAAAGCGCTTGACGCCGTTCCACGCGTCCTCGTTGAAGCCGTGATCCTTCACCTCAGCGGAATCGGAGACGTAGGCGATCTCGTATTTGCCGGTCTCGGACGCCGGTTCGTCGGGGATGGCGTCGTAGTCGAATGCTTCGGGAGGCTCTGGCTCTTCCTCTTCTTCAAGAGGGGACAGCTCCTCGAGGCCCACAGCGGCCCTGAGGATCAGGCGCGCGTCGGAGGCGGTGATCTTGTCGTCGCGGTCCGCGTCGGCAAGCTTCGTCTGCTCCGCGGTGAGCGTTTCAAGGTCCACGGCGGCGCGAAGCGCGAGGCGCGCGTCGGAGGCGGTCACCTTGCCGTCGCCGTCGATATCGCCGGCAAGCGCCGCCAAAGCGGCGGAGGTAAGACTCAGGCACATGAGCGCCGCCAAAAGCAACGCAAAGATCCGTTTTTTCATAATACGTTCCTCCCGTTTTTTGTTGGTTTCAGTGTAGCACGAAATGCGCGGGCTGTCAAGCGGCGGGGCGGGCGAAAAAAGTCTTTACTTTTCCCTTTCGGCATTGTATAATAAGAAAGATGAGAATCATCAAATTTCGAAGGGAGACTATGATTATGAAAAAATGGAAATGCCTTATCTGCGGCGAGATCGTGGAGAGCGATACCCGCCCCGAGCAGTGCCCGCTTTGCAAGGCGCCCGGCGAGAAGTTCGTGGAGCTCGTTGAGACCGAAGAGCTGACCTGGGCCGCCGAGCACGTGCTGGGCGTCGGCAAGGACGCGCCCGAAGACATCATCGAGGGCCTTCGCTCCAACTTCCAAGGCGAATGCACCGAGGTGGGCATGTATCTCGCCATGGCGAGAGTGGCCTATCGCGAGGGCTATGCCGAGATCGGCGCCTATTGGGAGAAAGCCGCGTTTGAAGAGGCCGAGCACGCCGCGAAATTCGCGGAGCTTTTGGGCGAGGTGCTGACCGATTCCACCAAGAAAAACCTTGAGATGCGCGTCGCCGCCGAGAACGGCGCCACCGCCGGCAAGTTCGAGCTCGCCAAGAAGGCAAAGGCCCTGAACCTCGACGCCATCCACGACACCGTGCACGAGATGGCCCGCGATGAAGCGAGACACGGCAAGGCGTTCAAGGGCCTTTTGGAGAGATATTTCAAATAATATCCAAAACCCTTATTTTACAACGGTTTATGCCACTTTCAGGAAGCAGCTCCTCGCGGGCTGCTTTTCTTTTTTTGAAAATCGAAAACGATAAATGAGGAACAATTGATTCTTGACCGTGCCGAAACGGTATGGTATATTGGAATCGATCAGTTGAACGACTGTCATAAAATCTTTTCAGGAGGAAAACAGAATGGACGGAAATTTATACAACAACGGCTATCCGCAGAACACCGGGTATCAGCAGAACACCGGGTACCAGCAGAATGCAGGCTATCAGCAGAACACGGGCTATCAGCAGAACACGGGCTATCAGCAGGGCGGGTATCAGCCCTATCAGCAGGCCGGCGGCTATCAGCAGCAGAACGCGTACGCGAATCCCAACCCTTATGTGCAGAGGAACGACTACGCCGACCCCAACGCCTATCAGCAGCCCGCTTATCAGCAGGCGGCCTATGCCGCGCAGCCTGCGCCGGAATCGTATTTCGACGGCGGCCTGTTGCAGCTTATCGGCTGGCAGATCGCGGGCTTTTTCGTGACGCTGCTCACGCTCGGCATCTGCGCCCCCTGGGCCTTCTGCATGATCTATCGGTGGGAGGCCGACCACACCGTGATCAACGGCCATCGCCTCAGGTTCGACGGCACCGCCACCGGGCTGTTCGGCCAGTGGATCAAATGGATGCTGCTCACGATCATCACGATCGGCATCTACGGCCTGTGGCTCGGCATCAAGCTGACCAAGTGGAAGACCGCGCACACCCACTTCGCCGACTGAGTTTGAACCGAAACAAGCGGAAAGGCAGCCCTGAGGCTGCCTTTTTTGCCGAATACCGGTTGAAATTCGCGCGAAAAGCGTGTATACTGAAAATACAAAAACAGAAAGGATGACGAATATGGATATCAAAGAAATGATCACCTCGCTCGTGCAGAAGATCACCGGCGACGGCAACCTGCTGGAGAAATTCAAGAAAAACCCGCTCGAGACCGTGAAGGGGCTCGTGGGCGACAAGTTCTCGGGCGATCAGCTTTCGGCCATCGTGGAAGGCGTGAAGGCGAAGATCAATCTCGACAACGCCTCGGGTCTGCTCGGCAAAGCCGGCGACGCCCTCGGCGGCCTTCTCGGCAAGAAATAAGCGATCCGCAACATAAAAACGCCTTCTCGCGAAGGCGTTTTTTGTATGGGATCGAGGCATCACCAATAGTATAACGACGAGAGCGCCGCGCCGAAGACGAGCCAGGCGATCACGCCGACGATGGCGGCGATCAGCATGGCGCAGAGATAGCCCCGCGCGTGGTTGCGGCGGTTGATGTTGCCGTCGCTGAGCGCGAATACGAGGAGGAAAATGAAACCGATCAGCGGGATCGAATAGAGCAGCGTGTAGCCGAGATACGCCCACGGAGAGAGCGGACGGTATTCAAGAGGGATCTGGGCCGCCGTGTTGTATACGTTCACGTTGGGCGCAGCCCGGTATTGGCCGGACTGCTGCGCGGCGTAGGGCGCGGGCTGGGTCTGATAATAGGCGCCGCTGTTGAAGCTGCTGCCGCAGCTCTGGCAATAGGGGGCGTTATCGGCGTTGAGGGCGCCGCAGGTCGGGCAATTCTTCATGAGGCTCATCCTTTCTCTTGTTCGCCGGGCGGTGAGCCGCGGCTTCTGAAATAAAGGATAGCATGCGGAAAGCGCGTTTTCAAGAAAATGGACGAAACTGTAACTTATTGTAAAAAAACCGGGGCGCGGTCAGTCCCCGAACAGAGCGCCGAACAGGGCGGGCAGGTCGTCGGCATAGACGAGCGACTCCGGCTCGCCGTGCCACACGCGCTCGGTGCCGGACGAGGCGAGGCCGAGGCCGAGCCAGAGAAAAAAGCCCGCCGTGAGCAGGATCTGCAAAATGAGATAGAAGGTCAGAAAGCGTTTCACACGCGCTCCCCTTTCACTAAGGTTTCGGCGGAAATGATCACGTCCGACAGCGCCTGCCCGATCATCCGCCCCGCGAGCACCGCCTCGGCGAGCGTGTTGGTGTCGCTGCCGAATTCAAGCAGCAGGGAGTTCGGCGTGAGATCCATATTGTAGCGGCGCTGGCAGAAAAACACCGGCCGCATGAGCCCCGGATAGCGCGCTTCGGCGGCGTTTTGCAGGGCGAGCGCGAAGCGCAGGTTTTCGGTCCAGTGCGGGAAGGACGTCACCTCGCCCTCTTCGGCGCCCGTGATGATCATGACCTGCGCGGCCTTTGCGCCGTCGATCACGGCGGTGGGCTTGATGGCCGAGGAAGAGTTGTTGTAAGTGGCGTCGCGGTGGACGTCGAGCGTGATGAGGACGGTCGGGTATTTGCGGAGATACGCTTCCACCGCCTCGCGCGAGCGGGCGTAGGCGCCGGTGTAGACGTCGTCGTATATAGCCGTATCATGGATCACGCCGATCCCGTTTTGTTCGAGCACGGCGGCGAGCTCGCTGCCGACGCGCACCACGCTTTCGTCCGGCGAGAGCGAACGCGACGCCTCTTTGCCGTAGAAATAGCCGGTTGCCGCGCCGAGATACGCCTCGCTTGTGTGCGTGTGGAAGATGAGCACCGTGGGCGCGTTTTTGTTTTCGACCTCGAGGGCGGGGCCCTCTTCGATGAGCGCGGCGAAGTCGGGGTTTTGCTCGTGCGTGGCGTTTTTGACGCGCACCGCGCCGACGGCGTTTGTGGCGCCCTGGTCGCGGTAAAAGACCTCCTGCACCGTGCCGACGGGTTCGGCGGAGGCGTAAGCAGCCAGCGCTTCGCTCTCCTTTTCGAGCACGTCGGCGGGCGTATCGAAGAGGCTGTCCGGCGACGGAACAGAGGCGGAGGCGGAGGCGGGCGCGGACGAGGGTACGGCAGACGGCGCGGGGGCATCCGTTGCCGCCGGGGCGGACGGGACGGTCGTCGGCTCGCCGGAAGAGCGGGCCTTGTCCGCCGTGAAAAGAAAAACGAGCGTCGCGAGCAGCATCAGCGCCGAGAGCAGGAGCTCGCGGGCGGAGCAAAAGCGTTTCATAGCATCACCGCGTTATTCTATGCGCCGCGGCGGCTGGGTATGCGGGCGGTCAGGCGAGGGACAGCAGCTCCTCGGGCGTGAGCGACGGCTGCAGCGCGAGGTTGACCGCGAGCGAGAGAAAGCGCGCCGCAGAGTCGATCACGGCGTCGATATCGCGAGGGGTGACCATCATCGAGTCGAAGGGGCCGTCCGCGTCGGCGGGGGCCGTGCCGACGTCCCCGGCGAGGGTGAGGGCGTCCACGACGGTGGGCACGCCCACGGCGATGACCGGCACGCCGAGGGTCTTTTCACTCAGCGCCTTTCGCGCGTTGCCCACGCCCGCCCCGGGCTCGACGCCGGCGGAGCTCAGCTGCACGTTGTTGCCGAGGCGCTTGACACTCCCCGCCGCGAGGGCGTCGACGGCGATCACGGCGGCGGGGGCGAACGAGCGCACCACGCCTTTGACGATCTCGGACGCCTCGAGCCCCGTTTTGCCGCTCACACCGGGCGTGAGCGCCGCGACAGAACGAAGCGCGGGCAGCTTTTCGAGGGCGTCGGGCGGCAGGTGGGCGGTGGCGAGCACCCCGGCAGCGGTCTTGGGACCGAGGGCGTCGGGCGTGACGGCGAGGTTGCCGAGCCCCACCACGAGCACGCGTCCCTTGTCGGGAAGCAGCGAAGTCAGGAGGTCCGCAAGGCGCCGCGTCTTTTCGCCGGTGAGGGACGAAACGTCCGGGAAGGCGTCCGTTTCGAAGGTATAGTAGACGCCCTCGGGCTTGCCGAGCGCCCTGCCGGCGGCGGGCGTTCTGACCGTGATCTTCGTGGTTTTATACCCGTCGCCCGCCTCTTCGTATACGTCGACGCCCGCGCGTTCGGCCTGCCTGAGAGAAGCGTAGCGTTCGATCGCCATATCCGTGCGCATACTCAGTCACTCCTTTCGCCTTATTGTGCGCTTAAAAGCGGAAAATAATCGAAAAAGAAACGAAATATTGTTTCAAAAGGGCTTGCAATTTAAACCGATTGATGATATGATAACAGAGAATATGAGTAATAAAAGGAGGTGGACCCCATGCCCAATATCAAATCCGCGAAGAAGCGCGTTCTCGTGAACAAAACGAAGCACGACAGAAACAAGTCTCAGAATTCCGCGCTGAAGACCGCGATCAAGAAGGCGAACGCCGCCGTGGAAAACGGCGATGCAGATAAAGAAGCCGCCGTGAAGGCCGCCCAGGCCAAGATCGACCGCGCCGTCGCGAAGGGCCTTATTCACAAGAATAACGCCGCGCACAAGAAGAGCGCTCTCGCCCTGAAGCTCAACAAATCCGACAACGCGTAACTTCTTTGCGAACGAACAGCGCCGTTATGACCCGAACGGCGCCGAAAAAACCGAAACGCACGGATGAACGGACCGTGTTCAACCGTTCACCCGTATTTTTTGAAAGGACGGTATACCCGCATGAATATTTCGAAAATCACCAAGATCCTGAAGATCGTTGGAATCATCATTGCCGTTGCCGCTGCGATCGCCGGTATTTGCGTTCTGGTGAAAAAGCTCGCCGCGAAGAAGCAGGAAGCGCTTGCCGAGCACCCCGAAGAGGAAGAGCTCCTTTCCGAAAACGTGGAAGAGGCAAAGGAAGAGTTTTCCGCCGAGGTCGTCGACTGAGAGCATTCGGTCATTCATTTGAATAAATGAAATGAATGAAATGGGGCACCTGATGATCAGAGGCCCTTTTCATTTTCCGTACGGCGCGTTAGATTCCCGCGCCGATATAAAGGAGGCGAAGCGATGAAAGCCCTTCAGATCGACCGCTGCTTCGCGCGGCGGGTCCGCATTTACGACAAAAATGACCCCGCGGTGCCCGAAGCCCTGTCCGGCGCGCCGACCCCGCCGGATCTTGCCGGGATCGCCTGCCCGCTGCCCGCGCGGCGGCGGGACTATACCTGCATGGCGAAGACCGGCCGCGCCGTCTGGCTCGGCGCGGACAACGGCGTGACCCGCTATGAGGAGACGCCCGCGCGCGAAGCGGACCGGGTGACGTATTTCTCCGCCCTGCGCGAGCTGCCGGACAACCGCGTGCTGAATCTCATTGCGGATGAAACGGCAGACGACGCGGTGTGGGTGCTGACCGAAACGGGCGCAACCCGCATCCGGACGGAATACGTCACCGCCGAGCAAAAGGCGGAAGAGCTCACGCAAGAAACGCTTTCATACGTTTCGCGGCGCGGCATGGTGAGCCAGCGCGAGCTGACCGCCGCCCGCGACCCGGCAAGCGCCGTCAACTACGGGCACTCGGACAACTCCGGCACCTTTACCGCGGCCTTCGCGGTGGGGGAACTTTGTAAATACGCGTGGTACAAGCGCACGCTCGGCGCGGACAACGAAAAGACCGTCGCCGCGAAGAAGAGCGCCGTGAGAAGCCTCGAGGCGTGCCTGCTTTTGTGCTATATCCCCTGCCGGGGCGACGGCTTCGTGGCGCGCACGTATCTCGCGCCGCACGAGCCGATCCCGGAAGACGGGCTGTTTTACCGCATCGAAAACGGCAAGGCGACCTGCGTGGATCTGCCGTTCGCGAGAGAACGCGGGATCGCGGGCAAGACGGTCGACGCCTCGGCTCCCATTCCGGAGCGGCTGAAGAAGCTGTTCACGGACGAGGGGCACACGCTCGACGGCCTTGTTTATAAGGGCGACACGAGCTCGGACGAGATCACGCACCATTTTCTGCTGTTCTATTTCGCGCATAAAATTCTCGGGGACGAAGAGCCCGAGCTCGACGCCCTGGTGAAGGACCGCGCCGAGGCAATCCTCGACCATATCCTTTCGCACGGCTGCAAGATGTGCGAGTGCGACGGCCGCCCCACCACGTGGGCGAGATGGGATATCCCCTATTTCCACACGCCGATCGGCTGGTCCGACGCGTGCCTGAATTCCGCCGAGATCCTGATGTATCACAAGGTCGCGATGTTCGTGACCGGCAAGACCGAAAAGTACGCGGATTCGTATTGGAAGCTCGCGATCGACGACGGCTACGCCGCCCTGACCGCGAAGCACGAGGCAAGGTTTTTCCTCTCGTCGCTGACATCGGGGCGCGAAGAGGTGGAAGAGCTGATGTACGGCGACAACGCCCTCGCGACCTGCGCCTACTGGCTGCTCGTGACGCTTGAGGACGACGAGAACCTGAAGGCGATCTATAAAAACGGCTACCGCGGCTGGGACCTCACGTTCCGGCGCGAGCACAACCCGTTTTACGATTTTCCGTACGCCCTGTGCTTCCCTGACGCGGAGCTCGACAGAGACAAGCTCACAGACTGGTTCCGCCGCACGGACGTAACGCGCCTTGCGTGCAGCGTGAGCGTGAGCGAACGCAAGGACGTGCCTAAACGCATCCGCATGAGCGGCGAGGAGGAGACGAGCTGCCTGTTGATGCCCGACGAGCGGGCCGTGAGCAAATACGACCGCAATCCCTTCGCCTATCTCAATACGCATAACGACCGGGGCGAGTATCTCGTGGAGAGCTGCTACGTGTATACCTGCGCCTACTGGCTCGGCAAATATTTCGGCCTGATCGCCGACGGGGAGGGAGAAGCATGAAAGGCATTCGACTGATCGACGTGAACCGCGTGGCCGACTGCATGCCCGACGCGCCGCGCACGGATTTCGCGTTCGCGGACTGCGTGTACCCGCGATTCGCGCAGGTGCTGCGCAAATGCGGCAAAACGGGCGTGCTGTTCACCGACCCGCTCGCCGACCCCGGCGAGGACCTGCCGCGGCTTTGCATTTTGGAGGACATCGACTGCTCGAAGGTGCTCGCCTACCACAGTTCCCTGCCCGTGATCCGCAGCCGGTTCGACGCCCTGCCGCTCATCCGCCGCGCGCGGGAAGAAGCCGAGGACGCGGAATATCCCGTGATCCTCTTCTACGCCGAGGCGCTGTTGGAGGACGACGGCGGCATGCCGTTTCTGCGCGGCGTGGCGGACGGCGACGCGGACGTGCGTTTCTCGGACCCGGACGAGTATTTCAGGGAGCTGACGGAGATCATGCCCGACCTGCCGCTCGTGCGGCTCGACCCGAAGAAAAAATACGCCGTGCCGGCTTCGGCGCCGGACGCGATCCGCCTCGACGACGACAGGCCGACGACATTTCTGCCGGCCGAGAACATCATGTACGGGCCGTATCTCCCCTATACCGTCAGCGCGCCGAACGTACGCCCGTCCGTACTGTCGAAGGTGCAGCTCTCGGAGGGAAAGACCTTGCTGATCCTCATTGAGACCGAGGGAAAAGAGACCGAATGCGACGTAATATGCGAAGCGCAGGATTTCGCGTTCAGGGCCCTGTTTGCGCCGTATGAAATGAAGGTGTTCAGCGTGGACACCGCCACCGGGCGCGTGACCGAGACGGACCTCAGGGACGTGCCGGAAGAATAACATAAAAAAAAGAAGCTGCCGCGGGGAACGCCCCTGCGGCAGCTTTTTGCGTATGCGGGTTTTCAGATCTTGATGCGGTCGAGGTTTTCCATGCAGGATTTCTCTTCGCCGGCCTCGATGGCCTTGATGAAATCGTAGATCTGCTGGTTGACGGGCGTAGGCACGCCGGCCTTTTTGCCCTGCTCGATGATGTAGCCGTTGAAGATGTCGATCTCCGTCTTCTCGCCGCGGTCGAGCGCCTGCAGCGTGGAGGGGCGCACGTCGCCGAAGCGCTTGCCGACCACGCCGGTGACGGCGGCGCAGACCTTTTTGAACCACTTGGCCTCGCTGAGGATCAGGAGGTTATAGTTGAGGACCTTGGCGTAGGGCGGGACGTGCATGCCGAGCTTTTTGGCCACGAACGTGCCCTCGCGCGCGATCTCGAGGAAGATCGCCTTGGCCTTGTCGGACTTCATCATCACGCCAACGGTCTGGCCGGTGAGCGGGGCGATGGAGTTGATGCAGGAGTTGACGATCAGTTTCGAATAGAGGTATTCGTCGATGTTCTTGACGGCCTTGGTGGGCAGCAGATTGTTGTAGATCGAAGCGAGCTCGGCGATCTGCTGGTCCATGCGGCCGTTGAGGCGGCCGATCTTGAGCTCGCCGGAGGACGTGACGTTGATCACGCCGTCGGGCTGCAGGGTGGCGCCGAAGCCGATCATGCAGCCGACCGTGCGGTTCTTGCCCACGACCTCGGCAAGGCGGCCGGTGCAGATGCCGTTCTGCATCGAAACGAACAGGCCGTTCTCCTTCACCACGGGCAGGTAGGCTCTCGCCACGGCCTGCAGGGCGAAAAACTTGGTGGCGATGATGCACACGTCGTAAAGCGTGTCGATCTCGGAAACGTCGGTATACACCGTAAGCTTCTGGCAGTGGTCGCCGAGCGCGCCCGTGAGCTTGAGGCCCTCGGTGCGGATCTTTTCGGCGCGTTCTTTGTTCGCCTCGGCGATCTCGATGTCAACGCCGTGCTCTTTGAGCATCACGGCGGTGGTGCCGCCGATGGAACCGGCGCCGACCAGCAAAATCTTCATACTTTTTTCTCTCCTTCTATTTTAATCGCAAGGGTTTGTTCGTTAATACGCGACGCCCCACATCACCATGTGCTTTGCGGGCTTGCCGCAGCACACGCAGACGTCGGAAAGCTGCTCCTGCGCGAAGGGGATGCAGCGCGAGCCGACGCCCGTGAGCTCCTTGACCTTGTCTTCGCACGCCTCTTCGCCGCACCACATGGCCTCGACGAAGCCGTCGCCGTGCGCGGAAAGATTATCTTTGATCTCGTCGATCGACGTGCAGCGGTAGGTGCGGTTCTCCATGTTGGCCTTTGCCTTGTCGTAAAGGCCCTGACCGACGGCGTCGAGCAGACGCGCGACTTCGTTTTCAAGGTCGTCGAGCGACACGAAGGTCTTTTCGCGGTTGTCGCGGCGCACGAGCACGCACTGATTGTTTTCGATATCCTTGGGACCGATCTCGAGACGGAGCGGCACGCCCTTCATCTCGTATTCGGAGAACTTCCAGCCCGGGGAGTTATCGGAGTAATCGGCCTTCACGCGGAAGCACTTTTTAAGGCGAGCCGTAAGCTCTTCGGCCTTTTCGCGCACACCAGGCTTATGCATGGCGATGGGGATCACGACGACCTGCGTCGGCGCGACTTTCGGCGGGAGCACGAGGCCGTTGTTGTCGCCGTGCGACATGATGATGGCGCCGATGAGGCGCGTGGTGACGCCCCAGGAGGTCTGGTGGACGTACTGGAGCTTGTTTTCACGGTCGGCGAACTGGATGCCGAACGCGCGGGCGAACCCGTCGCCGAAATAGTGGGAGGTGCCCGCCTGCAGGGCCTTGCCGTCGTGCATCAGCGCCTCGATGGCATAGGTGGCCTCGGCGCCGGCGAACTTGTCGCTTTCGGTCTTTCTGCCCTTGACGACCGGCATGTTGAGCACGTTTTCGCAGAAATCGGCGTAGACCTCGAGCATCTGCTCGGTCTCTTTGACGGCTTCTTCGGCGGTCTCGTGGATCGTGTGCCCCTCCTGCCACAGAAACTCGCGGGTGCGAAGGAACGGACGCGTGGTCTTCTCCCACCGCACGACCGAGCACCACTGGTTATAGAGCTTCGGCAGGTCGCGCCAGGAGTGCACGGCGTTGGCATAATGCTCGCAGAACAGCGTTTCGCTGGTGGGGCGCACGCACAGCCTCTCCTGCAGCGGCTCGCTGCCGCCGTGGGTGACCCACGCCACCTCGGGCGCGAAGCCCTCGACGTGGTCCTTTTCTTTCTGCAGAAGGGATTCGGGGATGAACATCGGCATGTAGACGTTCTCGTGGCCGAGCTCTTTGAAGCGCTCGTCGAGCTGCTTCTGGATGAGCTCCCAGATCGCGTAGCCGTAGGGCTTGATGACCATGCAGCCCTTGACGCCGGAGTAGTCCACAAGGTCGGCCTTGATGACGACGTCGGTATACCACTTGGCGAAATCCTCTTCCATCGAGGTGATGGCGTCCACCATTTTTTTGTTATTGTCAGCCATAGGGAAAACCTCTCTATAAACCAAAAACGGGGATACAAAATCCCCGTGATATTGGTTTTTGCTTATTTGTTCTTGAACATATTGAAGATATCGGAGATATCGTCGTCGAGCGAATTTTCTTCTTTCTGGGGCTTGGCCTGAGGCATCTGGACGATGACCGGCTCTTCCTTCTTCTCCTGCGGGCGGGGGTTGTTGCTGGTGCCGAAGCCCGTGGCGATGACGGTGACGACGATCTCGTCGTCGAGCTGCGGATCGGTGGTGACGCCGAAGATGATGTTCGCGTCGTCGGACGCCGCGTTCTTCACGATGGTGGCGGCGGTGTCGACGTCATCCAGCGTGATGTCGGCGGAGCCGGCGATCAGGATGATCACGCCCTTGGCGCCCTGGATGGTAGTCTCAAGCAGCGGGCTCGAGATCGCGGCGTTGGCGGCAGCCTCGGCCTTTTCTTTGCCCTGCGCTCTGCCCACGCCCATGTGCGCGTGGCCCGCGTCCTTCATGACGGAGGTGACGTCTGCGAAGTCGAGGTTGATGATGCCGGGGATCTTGATGAGCTCGGCGATCGACTTGACGCCCTGACGAAGCACGTCGTCGGCGACCGAGAACGCGTTGAGCAGGGTGATCTTCTGATCGGAGACGAGCTTCAGGCGCTCGTTCGGGATCACAATGAGGCTGTCGACGTGCTGAGCGAGCTCGGCGATGCCGGCCTCGGCCTGCTGCATGCGGCGCTTGCCCTCGAACTCGAAGGGCTTGGAAACGATGCCCACGGTGAGGATGCCCTTATCTTTGGCGAGCTGCGCGATCACGGGCGCTGCGCCCGTGCCGGTGCCGCCGCCCATACCGGCGGTGATGAACACCATGTCGGTGCCCTGCAGCACTTCGTTGATGACCTCGAGGCTCTCTTCGGCGGCACGCTTGCCGATGGCGGGATCGCCGCCGGCGCCCTGCCCGAAGGTGGCCTTTTCGCCGATCTGGATCTTGGTGGGGGCCTTGGACCCGATCAGGATCTGCTTATCGGTGTTCACGGCGATGAACTCAACGCCCTGCACGCCCGAATCGACCATGCGGTTGACGGCGTTTCCGCCGCCGCCGCCCACGCCGACGACTTTGATCTGGGTCACAAGATCATATTCAGTAGACATTTCAAATCCCATATTTTTATCCTCCGAACCGATATTATACGTATTTTATTTGATTGTCCCGTTTAGTTTATCACACATTATACGAAATTTCAAGTATAAAATAGATATTTATTTTTCTTTTTCAACGCGGGAGCGGCGCCCGGCGGTTTTCTTTACCAATCCTCGTCCTCGTCTTCGTCGTCATAGTCGTAATCGTAGTCGTCGTCATAATCGTCATCGTCGTAGTCGTAGTCATAATCGTAGTCGTCATCGTAATCGTCGTCCGCGCCGTCTTCGCCGGTCTGTTCGCCGTTTTCGGCCGCCTCGTAGGAGGCGCGATCCTCAGGGGTGAGCGACTCGAGGAATTTCGCCCTTCGCGCGGCCTCTTTCGAGGCTTCGATCGCGTTCTGGCTGCGCACGATGGCCTTGTTGCCGTAGGTGAGGTCCACAACCTGCTTGGGGGCGTTGGCGCCGTTCTTTTTGAGCACGTCTTCGATCGTGGCCCTGCCGAAATCGAGCTTATCCTTGATCTTCGAAAGGCTGCCGAAGCGGACGTTGATGAAGAAGTTCACCTCGACCACGACGTCGGTCAGGTCGTTGAGGTCGTAGGCCGTAACGTTCGTGAAGCCGTGCGCCTCGAACGCCGATACGAGATCGGTGAGGTGGCCGAGGAACTCTTCGTCCTCGAAGGTCACAGTCTGGCCGGGCACGGCCTCGGCGACGTTGGAGCCGTAGACGATCGCCGTGTAGTCCGCGATGCGCGAAACGCCCGTCTGCAGCACCTTGCCCTCGGAATTGAGCAGCACGTAGCCGCCGCCGGTCTCGACCGCGAGGGTGGCCTTCGTGTATTCCACCGTGATGACGACTTCGTCGGGGATGTGGCGCTTGACGGTCACCTTGCCGATATAGGGCAGCGCCTTTTTGATGCGCGCCGCGACAGCATCGCCGTTGAGGAGCAGGAGGCTCTCGTCCTCCTTGATGCCGGCGGCAGCCTCGATCTCGGCGTTCGAATAGCGGATCGCCTCGTTCACGACGGTGACCTTTTTCGCCTTGAAGAAGAAAATGGAGAACACCGCCCCGATGATCAGGATCAGGAGCATGAGCAGCAGGCCGAGCCGGATCTCGGCGCGGCGCTTTTTCTGCTTGCGGCGGTCGGCGCCGCTTTTCATGCGTTCGGTCTTCGTGCGCTCGACGTTATTTTCGTTTTTCTTTTCCCGTTTCATTCAGTCCATCCTTCTGATATCGGCCCCGAGGGCGCCGAGCGTTGTCTCTATGTGTTCATAGCCTCTGTCGATGTGCCGCGCGCCGGTGACGCGGCTCTCCCCCTCCGCCGCCAGGGCGGCGAGCACGAGGGCAGCCCCGCCCCGGAGGTCGGGCGCTTCGGCGCACGCGGGATGATACCGATCCACCCCTTCGATCACGGCGGTGCGC
>JAEEGL011378500.1_pt1 | contig 15980 bp, 11 predicted proteins | sample 9134231 | NCBI WGS metagenome assembly JAEEGL01 (sample SAMN16246548, study PRJNA631951) | gut metagenome | biome: gut microbiome; feature: rumen; material: fiber-attached | host: Bos | place: Iran: Karaj | collected 2018-10 | reverse complement strand
AACAAACAACTAAACATCAACTATTATGAAAATCAAGTATGCTATTATTGCAGCGACTATCATTGCTACTACTACCGTTATCTCGGTGAAAACTTTCAAGGAAAGTACTCCTTTATTTGATGCCAATGTGGAAGCTCTGGCGGAACAGGAGAATCCTGGAGAAGGTGAAAACTGCGAAAAAGGTGGAGAGCGTTGTTGTTATTATTACGAACATAGAAACTATAATACAGAAGGGTTGCACAATAAGAATTAACATGAGCCATTGACGTCTGCTCATCAGGCTGATGATTGATAAGTGTTACCTTTTTGCATTCAACCAAAAGGTAGCACTTATCTTAGAAGGTAACACAATGAACAAATGACCAGACGGCGTTTAATTTTCAGTAAATGTATGATTTTTGGAGCCGGGACGCCCGATAAATCAAGTAGAACAAATAATTGAATGAAAGAAATAAGACAATTTACCATCTTGGTATTCTTGATTTCCATCAGCGCATGTAATTATCAAGGGAAGGACAAGTACCAGACAAAAGACATCACTGAATCACTGTTTGGGGTCAAATTAGAAACAACGAGCCTTGAAGGATCAGGCATCGTGTGCACTTATGAAAATTATCTATTGTTGAAAGAAATTCGAGATACCAGCCGGCTGGTAGTATATAAGATTGACAATGATTCCCTGGTCTTGTTCAGAAGGTTAATTGATCGGGGACGTGGTCCCCACGAGTTTTACTATGTAGAATATGCCCTTTCAGGGGACACTCTCTTCGTTTCAAATTCTGATCCTTCAGGGATACATGACATATATGGCATATCGTTGACGGACATGTCTCAAATAGATGACAGTAATAGATGGAGTGTGTATTCGTTTCCTAAACAGGATATGCTGATGACGGGATTGAGTTTTGCCCGGTATAAAGGCAATCAATTTATCGTTGCCGCTGGCCAAGCAGATACCCGGCAAATCTTCACCTTAGCCGACTTTGATAAAGGAGAACTAAGGCCTCTTGATTTTTGGCCGAAGGATTCTACGCGAGGGCCGCTTCATGCCAAACAAATGGTTTATATGCAGTCTAAATTATGCTGTCAGAATGATCGAATACTATATGCGAATCTTAACGCGCGTTATATGTTCATTGCAACGCTTAAAGATGGCAAGTTGGAACCTCGATCCATTATTTATTCTCATTTGCCGCAATATACTATCATGCAAGATGGTAATGTCAGATTTAAGGGTACTGGAGAACAGGGGATTCTGCTGGGAACGACCCCCGATTATATATATGCGCAAATTGGAAGGACCGCAAAGGAAATGAGTTCATCCGAGACCTATAAAGGCTACCCCAAATGGTATGTCGATCAAATCGAAGTATATGACTGGAATGGAAATTTTGTAGCAAACTACCAGACCGATACGCCTTTTTATTCGTTTGCAGTCTCTGACGACAACCATTTTCTTTACACAATGTCAATGAACTTAGATGAAGGAGACCAAATCATCATGCGTTATGAGCTTCCCCTATAGCCGCTGACAATTCTAATGAAAAAGGGACATGCTTATCTCACTGTCTTGACAAGTATCTGGCTCATTTATGAGTCGGGATATGGTTTGCTTCAAGTACTGGGCTTGGCTCATTCCAAGCACGCCCTTTTTTCTTTGACCGGTCATTTCCAGAACCCTGGGCCTTTCGGTGGTTTTATAGCTATGCTTATGTCCATTTGTTTAGGATTCCTTTTGTTAGAGGAAAGAAACGATATGTGGCAACGATGGATGAAGAGAGTGTGTTTTGTGGCAATAGCGATGGGCGTAGTATTATTGCCAGCATCCATGAGCCGGTCGGGATGGTTAGGGCTCGCTATTGCAATGATGGTACTGACATTCCGGAATAAGATGGTTAACGGATGGTTTTCCGCGAGATCAATCCGGGTCATAGTGGCCATGGTGGTGTTGGCTATTATTTTAGTTGGCGGTTTTCTTCTAAAAAAAGACTCTGCATTGGGTCGTATCCATATTTGGCACATGGAACTGCTGGCTATTTTGAAGGCCTCCTTTACGGGATTTGGGAAGGGAAGATTTGCTTGGGCCTATGGCGAAACTCAAGCCGCTTATTTCTCTACAGCAGAACGGGCACCTTGGGAAATACGTGTAGCTGGTTGCCCGGAATATGCTTTCAATGAATACTTGAAAGCGGGAGTTGAATGGGGAATCCCTGGATTTCTCCTGCTTCTGGGACTCGCTTTGTTTGTGTGCATCATACTTATACGAAAGGCCAATCCTTTGGGATACGGGGCGGTAGTCTTTTCTGTTTTTGCTTTTTTCTCTTACCCCCTTAGCCTTTGGCCGTTTCGCTTGATGGCTGGCTTATTTGTGACTGTGGCATTAGGAGAATTGTTGGGGAGATACCGAAGAATAGCTTATATCTTATTCGTACTTGTGACCGGCGCTGTATGGAGTTATGGCAGGAATAAGATACCTGCTCCGAATTATCGTGTACTGTACCAGCAAGGGCACGCCATGTTTCAGCGAGGTGCCTATAAAGATGCCCTCCCTCTCTTGAGAGATGGAGCATCCCTTTCGTGTGACCCTATGTTTCACAACATTATGGGACGTTGTTATGAGGCGCTTGGCGAATACAAAGACGCAGAAAAAGAGTATTTACACGCCCATTATATGGTGCCTTGCCGTTTGTACCCCCTTGTCCTTTTACAGGAACTGTATCTTTCCCAATCTGATACTCTTCATGCAAATTCAATGCTTTCCCGGATTCGGGAGATGCCCATCAATGCCAAGAATACCAACATGATTAATCTCCGAAAGCGGGCGGAAGACAACTCGCTACGGTAGTATTGCAGTTCCTATGAGTGATAAATATTTGAGCAAAAAGACCGTAAGTGTAGCTTACAATACTCTTGTGATTGCATTTCTTTTGGTAGCAGTTGCACTTATTTCTCGCATTTTTATCTGTGATAGCTATACTATCAAGGGCGATTCGATGCTTCCAACATATAAGACAGGGAAACGAATTTGGGTTAACAAATTACTGATGGGAGCTCGAATCTATAAAGACTTGGATTTTGAAGAAGTCGACCTTGACTGCTTTCGAATGCCTGGCCTACGAAGAATACGACCGGGAGATATTGCAGTTTTCAATGACCCCTATGAGCGATATGGAAACCGAATCAGTTTCATTATTAACCGAGTATTTGCAAAAAGGTGTATTGCCTGCCCTGGAGATACCGTTTCTGTCATAAATGGATATTACAGGAATTCATCCGGATGCAACATAAGACTGCCTGAACAATTCCAGCAAGTTGTTGCTTCATTATCGGACTCACAACTCAAGGAAATGGGGGCAATTTATCCAGTGTATCCTTGGGTAAAGTCTCTTGGATGGACGATTAAAAATATGGGCCCCCTGTTTGTCCCGGGGAAGGGGGACAGTATACAGCTCGACACGTTAAATGCACGTATTTACGACCGCCTGATTGAATATGAATGTGGCGCAGAGCCTATTATCTCTGATGGTAACGTGTATGTGAACGGTTTCAAAATGGAAACATACACCTTTAAAAGCAATTATTTTTTCTTTGCAGGAGACAATGTCCTTAATTCCAAAGACAGTCGATATATAGGACTTGTCCCGGAGGATTACATTATTGGGATTGTCTGGCCATGAAACCTGTACTATTTAAAATTCTATTACTTTGCCTTCCTTTGGTCACGCAGTGCATGGGCGGGGGCAACTTTCGTGTGTATAAAGCAATTATAGAATCGGGAGATAACTCAACAGAACTTAAAGCCGTGCTAAGGCACTATGCAAATGAGACTCTGAAGCATCGCGCGGCATGTTACTTAATAGGGAACATGCCCGGCCATTACACCTATACCGGAGAGCGTGCCCGAATATTTTCGAGCCAATTGGATTCTATCTTAAATTCTTCCGCATACAGTAACCCATATAATGATAGCCGCATTATTCAGAAAAAGGTTGATAGCCTTCTGCTGCATTATCCTTTCTCGTCTTTCAATAGGGTTGCAGACGTAAAATCTGTTAAAGCAGATTTTCTCATTGCCAATATTGACAATGCTTTTGAATTATGGGAAAACGGCCATTGGGCACAGCATCTTGACTTTGAGGAATTCTGTGAGACACTACTTCCTTACACTTATTACAATGGTTATGAGCATGAAGACTGGAGGAGTAAGGTAAGGGCGATCCTGGATGATGGAGTTTACGAAACACTTGATAGCTTTCAATACTCTTCCGACATGGACCATTCACCATTTTGGGCGTGTAAATATATGAATGGATGGCTTAAAAACTATTATAGCCGGGACGATGTTCCAGAGGGGAAGGTAAGAGCAATCTCACAGTCGGCGTTACCAAGAATACCATATGGCGAATGTGATCATTTTGCAGACATCGCATTAATCGTCATGCGCAGTTTGGGGATTCCGGTCATGGAAGACTTCACGCCTCAATGGCCCTTTCGGTCCTTGGGCCATACATGGAATGTTCTGATTTCTACTGATGGCCGAAAAATATCATTTGGCGGTTGTGATGTTGACCCAGATGTACTCCATAAACCCGATCAAAAGATGGCTAAAGTATATCGGAGGACATATGCACCAGATTCTGAATTGATCAGACTTAATCATAAGGAGAAAAACATCCCGCCGTTATTTACCAATGTGTTTATGAAGGATGTAACCCCGGAGTATATGAAAACCGTTAGTATTAAGATCCGCGGGTGGAAGTTTCATCACCGGTATGCATATCTTGCCGTGTTTGACAACAAAGAGTGGAAACCTGTATGCTTTGGGCGCAGAACGATAGGTGGATACTATTTCAAGAGTATCGGCAAGGATATATTATACCTTCCGGTAATCAGCACAGAGGCCGGACTCCAAGCAATCGGCAATCCTTTTGTTATAGATGCCCGTGGTCAAATGCACAGTTTGCAGTCATCTAATGGTGAGGCTTCCCGCGTTGTTTTGACGAGGAAATTCTTTCTTTCACAACGTATGCACATGTACGCCGGGCGGGTTATAGGTGGCCGGTTTGAAGGATCGAATGATAAAGACTTTATTAACAATGAGCTTGTCCATGCCGTTGAAACCTGGAGAAACACCTGGGACTCCATCACCGTCAAGCCGTCAAGAGCTTATCGATTTTGGCGCTTTGTTTCGCCCAAAGATGGCCTCGGGAATATGGCTGAGATTGAGTTCTACGGACAGGGTGGAGAACGAGTCAACGGGAGGGTTATAGGAACAGACGGATCATATAGCGTACATGATACAACGACCAACAAATACGCTGTATTTGATGGGGATCCATTGACCTATTATGATATGCCTCGCTCCATTATTAATCCTTGGGTAGGAATGGATTTCGGGCAACCGGTTCAGATTTCTGCAATAAGGTTTTTGCCCCGTAATGATGACAACAATATCCGTCCTGGAGATGAATATGAATTGGTGTTTTGGTCAGAAGGTCGATGGCGCTCACTCGGACGCCAAACGGCGAACGGGAATACCCTGACATATGACAATGTTCCTTCAAATGCGTTACTCCTTCTTCATGATCTCTCTATAGGAAAAGAAGAACGACCTTTTACGATGATACCAAATCCCAACGAATCAGACCATCTGATCCAGAGGTGGTGGTGATAACAAAATGTAAAACTACTACTATCTATCGTTCTTCCTTATAGCAAATACGGGCAGATAGAGAATAAGGGCTATAATTGAAAATGACAACCCTCCGATTGTACCTATAGCAAAGTCAAACCAAAACACTTCTTCCGGGCCGTCGGAAAGGAATGGAAGAAGGCCCAGGACAGTAGAGACAATGGTTAGGGAAATGGGCACCACTTTGTGATTAAACGCCTTGGCGTACAGTTGGATGCGGTGGGAACAGAATTGGGTAAACGTGCCCCCGAAACGCTTATACGTCATGATAAGGTATATGCCCGCATTCACCACAATGCCGCAGAGCATCACAAATGCCGCAAAGCCCCCCTGATCAAAGGACAAATCGGAAAGACCAAAGACCAGAAACAGTCCGATGAAGGAAATGGGAATCATAAAAATGATGGCAAGCGGCAGTCTGAGCGACTCCAGGCTCATGGAAAGTAGGAGGAAGATGACGGCGACAATCAGAAAGATGAGCCATGCATAGCGCTCCTTGTGGGTGTCATACCATCCGCCTTGCAGGTTCTCAGCCTTGAAGCCAAGAGGTAGCACATCATCGTTCATATGCGCCACGGCAGCGTCTATCAGACGCTTTTGCAACTGATAACTGCCAATAAAGTCGAAGCACACGTCCAACTGATAGGACTGGTTGGACTTCCTGATTTCAATGCCACTGTGTTTTTTGACGATGTTCCCTACGGTAGATAATGTCATTTTGAGGGAGTCCACCGGAATAGGAGCGTTGAGAACATGCCAAAGATCGAAACTGCCTGCATCTGATGACCGCAGAACAACCTCTGTCACTTCCCCATCCTTGAGCACGCTGCCGATGGGATGGTCATACAATTTGGAGGAAAGTTCACCGTAATAGCGATACGGGTTGATGCCGGCGGCGGTCATAGCCCCAAAATCGTAATCCAGGTTGAATTCCATGGACGGCCTTCCCCAACTGGAACTCCAAACCTCCGGTTCTGCCACCCTCCGGTTTGCGGAAAGCTCATCTACCAATTGCCCGGCATATCCCAACAACTGCTGATAATTGTACCCACTGAGGATGATATGGCAACCTTTGTAAGACGAGACAATGTTGTTGTTGAATGAATTCTGGTCGATTCCGTAAACGGACCAGTTGGCCCCGCCAAAGTTAATGGCCATGGCGGTAACCTGGGATTTGAGTTGCAGGGGGAAGGCTGTCCGCTCATATTGAGGCTTGAACTCCACGACAATACGGGCATTGTCGTAACTGTATATCTGAGTGGTAAAGGTCTCTATCTCATCGAATCCGGCCAGGTAATTCTCCATGGCTTTCACTACCTCGTTGAGTTGACCCACCGTACATCCCTCAAGCATTCCCGCATTGATATAGAGTTGTTTGCGTTCCGGCTGCCTGTAGAAGTTGGAGCGGTCCATGGCTTCGTAAAATCGGCCGAAAGAAGAGGAAAGGATTCTGGCAGCCGTCCGATAATTCTCCCGAGCATAAGGAATCAAGCAAACGGGAATGCCGAAAGCTATAAGAAAAAGAAGAAGTAGCACCCATCTGTGCCCTATGCCCCACGCGATATACTTTCCGTATAGAAGGTTTCGCTTCACCCTGCGCTTTCCCCGCTTAAGAGAAACTGTCGCTGATGACTGCCTGTATGGAAGGAATGACATTAGGGAAGGAATGAACATATATGCTACCAGCAGGGACTGCGAAAGATTGATGACGATGACCCATATGAAATCCGTCAGGTTCGCCCTTTCGTTCTCCGGAAGGAGAAGGACCGTAAGAAGAGCAGCTACCGTGGTTGCCGTTGCCGAGAAAAGCGCCGGGAAGATACGACGATCCTTCCAGTAGCCGAAATGATCGACCATCACGATGGAGGTATCAATGACCATTCCCAGCGAAACCGTTATCCCAGCTAGCGTGTATATATGGATTTGCAGCCCCACAAGCGAATAAATGGCCAGCGCGGTAAGGATATTCACCGCAAGGGTGGCCGATATGATGAAAAGGTAGCGCCAGGAGCGGCTGGTGATAAAGACAAACAGCAGCAGAATCAGGATACAGAGCGCAGTACGAAAGTATATCTTTCGAAGTTCGCCACGGACATAATCAGACGCATCATAGGAAATGCTGGCAGTAAGATAATCCGGCATCGCGGTCTGCAGCCTTGCCATCTCATCCTTTACCGAGGATACGGCCGAAAGAAGGTTGGAACTCTCGGCCGTACTCACGGCAATGGTGATTGTATTGAGCCCGTTCACGCGGAAGTAGGAGGTCGGAAGCGACTCCTTATATTGCCATGATGCAAGGTCCCTTAAATAAAGAACTTGACCGCCCACCTTCTTCACCGGGATGGCCCCGAAATCATCGGCAGCATCCCCGGCAAGCCTCACGGCAAGCGTGCCTTCACCTGTTTCTGCCATGCCCAGGACCTGATTGGTGTATGCGCTATGAAAAGCCGTTGCGATATCGTCTGCAGTAATGCCAGCCGAAGCTGCCCTTTCCGCATCAAATGTAATCACCCAGTGGAAGGGCGTCGCGCCACTAAGCGTGACACCATCTACATCGACAAGTGCAGACAATTGGGGTAGGATGTGTTCCCGGGCATACTTTTCCATCTCCTGTGAAGGCATAGGCCCCTTGAGAATATAAGAAATGGATGTACTTCCGCCTCCCCCTGAAGAAAGCCGGACAGATGGGTAAGACACGCCGGAAGGCAACGATGGATAGACATTTCTTACCGCTGAAGCCACCTCAAAGCGAGCGGCATCCATGTCCTTCCCTTTGCGGAAACTTACATTCACGCTACCGGAACCCTTCCTGGATGTGGAAGCAATATCCGTAATTCCTCCCAGAGAGGATAATGCGCCTTCGAGGAGGGATGTAACCTCGGCCTCGACAATCTCTGCCGACGCATCAGGATATGAGTAACTCACGGATATCTCGCGCCCCGGTGCCGTCGGGGTATACTGAATATTGAGCCTCGGCAGTGATGCCAGGCCGACGAGCGAAAGTGCTGCCATCACCAGCACGGCTGTCAGCGGAGGGATGCCTCTATGCGCGCTCTTTTCCGGCATATACGCTGTAATAGAGCGCAGGGACGATGAAAAGGCTCACAAGTGTACCCACAATCATGCCCGAAATGATGACAAGGGACATGGGATACTGGAGGTCGGCCCCCATGGAACCGCGCATGAGGAAGGGGGCGACGGCAAGGATAGTGGTGAGCGAAGTCATGATGATGGCCTTCATCCTCCGCGAAGATGCGGTGAGGACGGCTTCCCTCAGCGGTATCCCGCCCCTGCGCAGTTTGTTGATGGTGTCAATTTTCAGGATGGAGTCGTTGATGACGATACCTGTAATGACAACAAGGCCGATTAGGGACATCAGGTTGATGCTTTCTCCAAGGAGCCAGAGTACCACCAGCGCCCCGAAAATGTCGATAACAATCTCCAGAAGGATGAGGATGGGCTGCAGGAGGGATTCAAACTGGGCGGCCAGGATCAGGTACAACAGAGCTAGCGCTACGGCAAGGACCATGAGCATCTCCTCGGTCATCCGGCGGTTGGATAACCAGGACCCGCTGAAACTCACCTCGAAATCTCCGGCATTCCGGACAGCCCTGTCCACTACTCCCATGGTTCCGGGCACATCCTTTCCTGCAACCTGGAGCGGAACCGGATAGTAAGTACCCTCAGCACCGGAAACGATAGTTTTCAGGTCCTCGACATAACTGTGCCGCATCAGATCCGCTACTGGAATCCTGTTACTGTCCTTCTCTACGAATGTTTTTGAAAGCAGCACTGAAAGATTCTCCTTATCGCTGCCCGCTACAACAGGGAGCGTCCTTGTTCCCTGCACAATCGTGAAAAGGCGGTTTTCGTTGAGTGCATTCCGGAGAACGTTTGCCAGGGCATCATAAGACACTCCGTACAGCGCCATCTTCTCCCCGTCAGCCACGAAAAGAACATTGGCTTTCGTGCTGACCGGAGGGATGGAAATACCCGGGAGGGCATTCCGGAGCGCCTCCAGCGTCCGGTGCAACTCCCCAAGGCCGATTTCCGGGCTGCGCACCGGACGGAGGCGCCCCACAAGTGGGGCCTCCGTATCGGCAAAAACCATATCAAAGATGTTTCCTGATGATTCGAAACGCCACGATGCGCCGGGAGCGATTTCCGAAAGGTAGGATTCCAGCGCAGCCCTGGCCATTCCCAGCGACGGCATATCCTGGCAGCGGAAGTAGAGTTGAAGTTGCGAAATACCCTGCTCTCCGCTATGCTCCAACACGAATTGCTGGGCGCCCACAAGGGCCGTGGTTTGCCGGACATAAGGCTGGATTATTTCTTCCAGGGATATGCATCGCCGCTCGTTCTCATCTACGGAAAGCCTGTCGTCCCAGTCCAGGCGTAGGATGGACTCCGTCTGTGTCATTCGGGGAAGACGCTCCTTCCGCATGACGGAAAAACATAGCACCATCCCCACTGCCGCAAGGCAGACGGCACCCCATGCCAGGGCGCGGTGATCCAGCCACCACTCCATCCGGCGATGATCCCAGTGGCAGAGCGGTTCGTCAATGGAGAGTTTCTTTAATAAGGGATTGGCTTTGAACGCCGGCTGTCCTTTGTACCACCACCAATAGTAAACCGGAATCACTGTAATAGTCACCATATAGGATGTCCCCAACACCACGGAAACAGCGATGGCTTCGTCGCGAAAAAGGGCACCAGCCATTCCGCTCACGAAGACTAGCGGAACGAAAACCGCACATGTGGTGAGGACAGAGGAAAGCATGGGGCCCGCGACATCGCGCGTGCCGCCCAGCACCGCCTCCCGGAGCGGCTCTCCCCGCTGCCAGCGCCCTGTGATGTTGTCTATGAGGATGATGGTATTGTCCACCATCATGCCCACTCCCACCAGAAGGCCGGACAGGGAGATGATATTCAGGGACAGTCCGCACAGGTAAAAGACAAGCATGGACAACACAAGGGCCGACGGCATGGTTAGGGACACCAGCGCCGGGGAGCGGAAATCCTGCATGAAAAGGAAGATCACAAGGCAGGAGAGAATCACGCCCAGAATAATGTTCCAGATAAGATTACGGATAGAGTACTCCAGCAGTTCGGTCTGGTCCCGAGTCACCGTGAATGAAAGCTGAGGGTAGTCCTCCGTAAAGCTTTCAAGAAGGGTGTTCACGGCGTTTTTAAGCCCGCTCATGCGGGCATCCCTCTGCTTGATGACGGCAAGGCTCACAGCCTCCTTCCCGTCCGAGCGTACAAGCCCGGTGCGCCTGGCAGGAGCCAGGGATACATCGGCCAAATCCTTTATTTGGAACAGGCGGCCGTTGCATTTGATCCAGATGGACGCCAAGTCCTCCGCACTACCGGCCCTGGCATCGAACTTTACGTTGTATCGATATTCGCCGTCACGGATGGAAAGGGACCCAAGGCGTATGTTGACTGATGATACCGCGGCTTCAAATGTGGAATACGAAAGACCTGCCTGTGTGAGTTTCCCTTCATCAGGCAGGATAAGAATCTCCTCGCCTTGCACACCGCTCAGGTCTACCATCGCCACTTCCGGGAGTTGCTCCAACCGTTTGGCAATCACATCCTTGCAGAATCGGCCCAGCTGTGAAAGGTCATTCCTGTCACGCATACTTACGTTGATAAAAAAAGCAGGGATGTCGCTTGCATCGGCCTTGAGCACCCGGGGACGGTCTATCTTGGGAAGCGAAGCCATGGCACGGTCTATCTTTTCGTTCACCTCGATGAAGAGGTAATCAATATCAGCACCGTGATTGAAGCCAAGCCGAAGGGTTCCGGAACCGTCTCGGGATTCGCACACGATGTCTTGGAGACCGCCCACCTGAATGAGCTGTTCCCGGAGGGGCTTCACTACGCTCTCATCCATCTCCCGGGCTGCAAGGGACGCATCGCTCACCTGCACGGTGATATACGGAATGTTTATATCTGGGATGAGGGAGACGGGGAGAAGTTTCAATGAAACAAGGCCCAGTATCACCAGGGAGAGCAACCCCATGGTGACGGTTATCGGCCTGTCTATGATGCGCCTCAGCATTACTTTGCAAGGACTACGGAGGAACCGTCCGCCAGGTTCAGGTTGCCGCTTACGATGACACGGTCTCCCTCGGAGAGGACGGCTCCGCGTGAAGTGTTGGCCGTAACGACGTGACTGTCTCCATTAGAGGTTATAATGTTCACATAGGTCCAGTGCGCCTTGCCGTCATCGGTATAGGTAAAAAGAACATCCAGGTTGTCCCGGATTACGACGGCGCTGCGGGGCACTACCAGAACATCCGGAAACATGCGCTCCACTATCACCTTCACGTTCATGCCATCGAGCAATTTTCCGCTGCCTTTTACACGAGCCCGTACGAGAATCTGTCCATTCTTGTCCACGAGCGGGTTAATGTCCGTGATGCTCCCGGGGCAGGTGAAATTTGCATCGGCATAAGGGGTTACCATTACCGTCAGTCCCTTGGCAAGGAAACTGTATTCGGATTCCATCACCGTAAAATCCACGTCGAAGGTACTGTCGTCCACCAGTGTGCAGAAAGTCTCCGTCCCGGATAGGTCGTGCAAGTGAAGCCGTATGTCGGCCACTCGGCCGGAGAAGGGGGCTCTCAACACCGTTCCATCTATGTCCAGCCGCGCTTTGGAAAGGGCATTCCGTGCTACCGAAAACCCCGACTTCATCCGGGCGGTTGCCATAATCTCCGGTGGAACGACCGTTGTGTCGCGGGCCGGATAGCCTTGGCCCACCAAATAATCGTACAGATCCATTTCAGCCTTCTCGAGCGACAGCTGCGCCGACTCCTGGGCCAGTTCCAGATCCGGACGATTCACCTTGGCCAGGACTGTCCCCTTTGTCACGGACTGTCCGTTCCTAACCGGAATGGAGGCTAGAGGACCGGGGCTGGAGAAGGAAAGACTGGCACGGGCCGCCGCTACCAGTTTGCCGTTGGAGAGAAGCTGGCGGGGAAAGTCCGTCTTCTCAAGGGTAATGACTTCAACTACGTTGTTATCTGCCTGCTGCTGAAGCCACCCATCCCTCTGCTTATCTGTCCCGGTATTTCCACAGGAAGAGAAAAACAGAAGTAATTGACTGATGTATATGTATGCGTTTGTTTTCATTCCTTAGTTGGTGAGTTCGTTTTCATCAAAACAAATATCTTCTCCTGCCAGGAAATCGAACAGCGAATAGCTTCGGAGTGTGTAGTAATAAGTCCAGTAGTTGCCAAGGTCAGTGATATACTGCGTTTGAGCCGTATCACTTTCCCCGCGGGCGGTATTGAGTTCCAGAACGCTTGCACTCCCGGAGCGGAAATTGTCCATCACTAGGGCATAGCGTTCGGCTGCAATGGCGGAAGCACGGCGCGAAACTGCACATTGCTGCCGCTGATTGTTAAACTGGCCAACCGCCGTAAAGACTTTCCTGCGGAAATCATTTTCACTCTGTTGCACCTGGGCCTTGGCAACCTCCTCGGCGGCCTTTGCTTTCTCTATCCGGCCACGAGCCTGCCCCCAATCGAAGATAGGAACGCTGAAACTGAGCCCGAAGACCTCCTGGTCAAGTAGATCTCGGTAAGCTTCCGGGAAAGTGAGGCTGGATTTGGAGAGGCCGAAACGGGCGTTGAAACTCATGGAAATGCCCCTCTGAGCCTTAGCCTTCGCCACAGCGGAACGGGCGTTTAGCAGGTTTAGCTCATTTTCCAGCGAGAAGTGGGAATTGGCAAGAGCCTTCTCAAGTACCACATCGTAATCCACCTGGATATCAGGCAGGTCTTCCTCCAGGATAGGAACAATATCGGCCGATTCATCAAAACCCAGAAGGGAATTCAATTCCATCTGCGCCTCACGCACAGTGATAGCGCATTCATTGATTGATATGCTGTCGTTAAGCACGCGTAGTTCTAACTGGAGGTATTCATCGCGGGTCACTGTCCCAAGTTTCAAACGCTGCGCGGCCACATCCCGCATATTTGACGTATTGGCAAAGTTAGAATGGGCGATGGCCTCGTTCTGTTTGGCTTTAAGAAGGTTAAACCAGGCTTTCACGGCATTTAGGGATATCTCTTCCATTGCCTCCACATATTTCCGCCGCCCCTTCTCATACTCCTTTGGCTCGATAAGATGGTCCCATTTGAACTGGTTATAGGCGAATAGTGGTTGCTCGTAGGAGATGGTCACAGGCTGTGAGTACCAGGTGACCTTCGCGCCGGTCCCGAACTGGTCTATCCGGTTCAGGTCCGTATAGACATAAAGCGTACCGCCTGTAAAAGTGATGTTCTGGCGTGCCTGCAAGCCTATACCATTCTGCATATTGTATGAACTCACGTACCGCATACTGCCGTCATCAGGGCTTTGGAGAAGCGACAAAGACCTGTTGAAGTTCCCGACATTGCCGTATAGGTATAATGATGGAAGGCGGCTGGCCTGAAAGGCACGCCACGCCCAGTAGGTTGAAATAAAGGACTGCTTGGCTTCCAATGCTTGCACTGAACCATTCCTTGCCTCTGTAATAGCCTCTGACATAGTCATCTGCTGGGCGCTAAGTACATAACCAATAGAAGTGAATGATAGCAACAGAAGGATGATAAAAACCGTTTTTCTCATCTCAAAACTTCTTCTATGTACATCGACAAATGAAAGGTCAGAAATTTGCATGTGGATATTGCGAGTGCAAATGACTTTTATTCCAAATGAATCTTAACGAGTGCGCATTCTCCCTCCATAGTGATAGAAATCCCAAATAATTCATCTGGATTATCTCCAGCGCACATGAGAATAATACTCCGATCTGCTGTGTATTTTATTTTTTCGTGTCCACTCCAGTCAAAAGCATAGATGTCCTTACAAGAAGTAGCATTAATGTCTAAACGAGCAGCATATATATAATCTTTGGTGAGGCACGGCATTCGAAAACCATATTCATGGCCGGCCTTGATATCAAGGTAGGGCAATGAAGTGTCAATTTCCGGCTTATCAATGATTCTTACAGCGGTCTGCTCAATATGATCATCCGAAGCATGAAAACACTCAAGCACTGCCCCATAGAATGTTGTTGACACAACCATATCCTTCTTTGGATATCCTTTAGTCGAGGCTAGTTGATACGCCATCATACCATATTCTCTGTCAACTTCGGGATATTCGCTATAAGTATTAATAGCCTTCATGCCATCAGAAAGTGTAAAACGAATACTTTTATCTCCACCAGGCAAATACCCCTCATATAGATATTTACCCTCTCCAAGGTGATGACAATTGTTTATTATACCATTCAACGGATGATGTATTTCTTTCAGGAATGTGGCCAGACCTGTGTTTCCATCAAGGTGATACACGAGCGTCTTACGTAATTCCTTATCAAATACGAATAACTTCTGTTCTTCTTCAAAATAATCCATAGATATGAGATTTATCCCTTCTCCAGGGCCTCTTCCCACTTTTATGCTTTCAGATACCATTTCTCCCGTCTCCTTATTATAGCTATGCAACCAGCAATCAGGAGTATAGGCAAGAACGAAAAGGAACTCTCCTTCTTTGCATATCTCCAGTGGCCTGCCAACTTCAATAGGCTCGCCTATTTGTATAACTTTGGCTTCCCCTTCTCCCTCGAATGAAACGGGACGGATTACAGTATTCGAACTGCAACTTGCAATACAAAACACTAGTACTGAAACATTTACAAAAGATAGCTTCATACAATCAATCGTTAAATACAATCCAATTATTCAATTAATTACAACATCTGCAACTCGTTTAGGTGAGTTGACTCTCTGGCAAGCATAACACAATTAAGAAACACTTTCAAAAGATCTTCATCGTTAACATGTAAAATGCTGAAATGGAGGATCAATTATTACAATAACCCGAGGATTGCGAACTTATGATTGAAATTCATTGTTTTCCTAGGAATGTAAGTCCACGACTAACGCGCCGAGGATTAACTCATAAAGTTATAATCTCTAGCATTTACATAAGATAACCACATATGCAGCTAGCACTTCCTAATACGTAAGGTCCATCAGCCCAATTGATTGGCCGCCATTCTCTCATACAATGCATGCACTTTGCTTTACATTCAAACATCACAGACCTTCCCGCGCATTGTATTGGGATTGTTTCTTGTTCTGCCAGAGCTTCCACATTGGCATCAAATAAAGGAGTACTTTCCTTGAAAGTTTTCACCGAGATAACGGTAGTAGTAGCAATGATAGTCGCTGCAATAATAGCATACTTGATTTTCATAATAGTTGATGTTTAGTTGTTTGTT
>JAEEGL017383259.1_pt1 | contig 15981 bp, 14 predicted proteins | sample 9134231 | NCBI WGS metagenome assembly JAEEGL01 (sample SAMN16246548, study PRJNA631951) | gut metagenome | biome: gut microbiome; feature: rumen; material: fiber-attached | host: Bos | place: Iran: Karaj | collected 2018-10 | reverse complement strand
TCAATCCGTCTTCACCCGTTTCAATCACACCATATGGAATGCGGAAACTCTTCACTGCCGTCACGATAGTCAAGTTGTTATGGTTCTCGCAATGATAATCATACACATCGCGCATATCTTGGTCAATTATTATATCGCAATTGCTCACAAAAAACGGAGTATCTATTTTTCCTTTCAACAATGATACACTCCCGATAGTTCCCAATGGTTTTGTCTCCTCGAAAAAAACAATGTCGTATTTATGTTCCAATTGGTCAAGATAAAAACGCATCATGTCACTCTTGTAATTAACAGACAAAAAGAATTTCTTGCAGCCAATGCTCTCAAACCGGTTCATGATTTCCTCAAGGATGGTCTTATCGCCAATGGGTACCAAAGGTTTGGGAATGACATTGGTGATTGGTTTTAGACGCGTACCTTTGCCGCCTGCCATTATAACAACCGGGAAATTTAATTTTTGTTTATTATCAACCTGTGGTCCCTTGAACAAATCATCCCAAAATATAACTTCAACAAGATTCCCATAATTATCAATGACAGGCATGTATTCGGCCCTTACTTCAACCATCCAATCCTTTATCTTTTGAATGTCATCGCCTTTATGTGCATATTTCTTATTGGCATTGTCGACAAGATTGCAAATAGGCATGCTAAATGGTTTGTTTGCAATAATAGCTCGTTGCAAGTCTCCATTTGTTATCATACCGACAAATCTATCTCCATCAAAAACCAACATGGATTTTGTTCTTGCCTCATCCATCAACTTCATGGTTTGGATGATGGACTTGTTTACATCAACAATTCTGGATTTAATTCGCTCAAAACTCATTTTAGTTACTCTATTGCTTTATTTCAATATAGCAGGATTGCCCATATAGACCCCTTTTTCAAAGATTGATTTGGAGACAAAACTACCCGCGCTAATTATTATATCATCTCCCAATGTTATCCCATTTGACAACACACTCTGACTACCCATAAAACACCTATCACCTATCACGCAGCCACCATTTACCATTACACCCGTAGAGACATGGCAATAATCACCAATGACCACACCGTGCTCAATATTGGCAAATGTGTTGATGATACAACCCTTCCCTATATTAGCATCCGCATTTACCACAGCTTGATGCATCACAACAGTTCCTGCGCCAATTTGTGAATACTTTGAAACATGTGATGTCGGAGCAACAATAGTAGCCAAACGGCCACCAATTTGATCAATCATTTTATGCAACTTAATTCTCAAATCTGGAGACTTAATTTGACCTACGGTAACGATAAACTCTGCTTGATCGGTATACTCGGCCATTTCATCATCCGTACCGATAACCTCATATCCCAGCACTTTCTTACCGACTTCTTCTGGTCGGTCAAGAATACCAAGGATGGTATATCCCACACTTTCAGCAACATCAATCACCGATTTACAATGGCCACCGCCGCCAATAAGTATTAGTGGTTTCATTATTTCATCAGTCTAACAGAACTCGGAATATTCACAACTCTATCAGCAAACCAAATGGTATTCGTCAAATGGTCATGTTGGCAATGCTCAAACATTGGCATACGGTTCATGAGTTCCCAAATCGGGCGAGTCATCACGCCATTATCATTTGTTTCCTGCAAGAACTCCATTTGCTTTTCGTGGTCAGGCAATATCACTGCATTCAGCCAATAGTTAGAAAAGCAGTTCTTTGGTTCAGTGAAGAATTCTATGCCATCCATGTTCTTAAAGAACTCACCGTATGCCTTGGCTGTTTCACGCTTGTCAGCAATGAATTCGTCTAAATGCTCCAACTGGGCACAACCAAGAGCTGCATTGATATTCGGCATACGATAATTATAACCAATACAATCGTGCTTGAATTCCCAACGATGAGGTACTTTGGCCTGAGTGGTCAAGTGCTTTGCCAATGCGCCAAGTTCCTCATCCATAAACAGCAACATACCGCCACCGCCCGTGGTGATGGTCTTGTTTCCATTGAAACTCAAAACGCCAACCTTTCCAAACAAACCCGTATGAACACCTTTGTATTTGCTACCTATGCTTTCAGCAGCATCCTCCACCAACTCTATATGATATTCTAAACATAAATCTGCAATCTCCTCAATACGAACCGGATGTCCAAAAGTATGCATAGGTACACAAGCTTTTATTCGTCTGCCTGTACTTTTATTATAACATTGTCCGCTACGGATATCAGAATTATTCTGCAACCAATCTTTCAGTGAATTAGGCGACAATCCCATTGTGTTTCTGTCCACATCAAGGAATACTGGGTGAGCGCCTATATAGCTGATGGCATTGCAAGTGGCGATGAAGGTAAGAGCCTGCGTCAGCACTTCATCATCCTGCTCAACACCTACCAGCATTAGAGCCATGTGCAGAGCATTTGTACCGCTTACACAAACAACAGCTTTCTTTGCTCCAGTATATTCAACCATATCATTCTCAAAACGATCAACAAACTTGCCAACACTGCTCACAAAGGTGGTGTCGATACACTCATCGAGGTACTTCTTCTCATTTCCAACAAAAACTGGAACACTGAGCGGGACAAACTCAGTTTTACCATATAGTTCCTTTATAAAACTGATTGTTTTCTCGTACATTACATTTTATTTTTAAAACACCAAGTGTTTATCAATAGAAAGCGAAAGCCTATCTATCAGTTTGTTTATTCCAATAGTATCAAATAATCTTTCACGGCCAAACTCGCTCAGAGTACAAACAATATAAATTATCAAAGCCAACATAGGCAAGCTTATCATATATCGTATTGCACTTTCATTAATGAATGAATAAAATTCCAAAGTTTTGAACCATTGCTCAATAAATATGTTGGCATGGATGAAAAACACAGCCACCGATAATGGCACAAAAAATCGTATCACCTTTGCTGTGCCCTGTCTCTTTATCAAGAAAGAAGCAAAAAGCAAGAAGCATGAAAGTGCCGACAAAAAAATGATCGGGTCATTATAGTGTCCTTGGGTCACATATAACGGAAAACTTGCCGGGCAAAAAACTCTGGCCGTTGTTCCTATCAATGTCAACACCAAGAAAACCACCATATACCATCTCCATGACATCGTTTCCCATTTGGTATGAGTACGCACGTATGATACAATCAGATAAATGTAAATAAACCACATGAAGCTATACCCATTATACACCTTCAGATATTGGTTGGAAACGATTGGCGCGACTAGACAAAAGACACTAAAAAGAATTATTGCAAGTTTTTTATGGGACTTATAGCTTAGTTGATTTGTGAGTCTGTTCAAGAAAGGCGATAAAAAGAAAAGCATAATATAACCTGCAATAAACGAATACGAATTACCAATGAGAGGAACAGAGACTAACAATTCTTTATATCCTGGCTGAATGCCAAGTACGTAAGCAACACCTGTCATTACCAAGTACCAAAAGAACATGGACACCATAAGACGAAGAATCCGTTTTGACTTTAGTGTATAAGTTGGGCTCGCAGATAAGAACCATGAACTAATAATGATAAACACATTTACTGCTATGATGCTTATTTCCTCATAAAAATTCACCATGAATTTGAAAAGGATATTATCTGACCCATTAGCATTTTTGATTAACCCTCCAAAAAGATTAATGTGGAGCATAACCACCAATACCATGGAGACAATCTTCAGCAAATCAATGCTATAGTTTCTACCCTCCATTGGCCTACTGACATTCATTCACTAACAAAGCCTTACATCTTCTGATCCAAGTTTTTCCCTTTCTCCTCATGCTCAAAGTTCGGGATAAACACCTTGATGGCCTTCACCACGTCCTCTTTAGTGAAGTCACCTTGGAACAACGCTTCCAACTTAATAAAGAAGTCATTCACTTCATCCATCGGGCGACGCGTGGTTTCCTCCACCACCCCCAAGGCCTTGAAACGCTCCATGTTGATTTTCTCACCAGGAACGTAAAACTCTTCATAAGCTTTCTCGCCCGTAGTATCGCTTTTGAAGTACACTACAGGATAATCTAATTGAAAATTGAAAATTGATAATTGATAATTATCAATAGCTGCAGCCTTCTTTTTGGCTTCTTCGTCATAGGCACATTCAACCTTCGTCAAACCCTGTGCAGTTACAAAGTCATCGCAGATGGTGCTGAAGGTGAGCATCTGGTCTTCACCCAACTTCGGGAAGAAGACTTCGCCACCATTGCCAAGGATGCAGGCCAACATACAGATTTGTCCGCTTTCCTCAGGCGAGACGAAGTAACGTTTCACATCGTTGGGAGCGGCCAAAGGCTGTTTCTTCTGCAAGCGGTGCAGCCATCCATCAGGCAAGGAACCGTTGCTGAAAGCCACATTAGCAAAACGTGCTGTTGTCACCTTGAACTTGCCATTGTAAGCCATCACCATGTCTTCCATGATGCGCTTGCTAGCACCCATGATATTCACGGGATTGGCAGCCTTGTCGGTGCTCACGCAGAAAAAATGCTTGGGTGGATACTCACAGAGCAAGTCCATAAGCTTCTTGGCTTTGATGTCGTTGTTCTCTATAAGTGCCTGCACGGAGTATTTGTCCTTCTCGCTCCGCACATGCTTGTGGGCAGAGAAGTTGGCCACGATATCGAAGCCTTTCTCTTCACGGAAAATTCTTGTGAAGATAGGGTCGGCAAAGTTCAACGTATAGACACGGTACTCCTGTGGCACGAATAGTCCCTCTGTCGAGCGGATATCACGAGTCAGTTCTGCCAAGCCGTTTTCATTGAGGTCGATAACCACCAGCTTGCCAGGTCTGAATCGCAGCACGGCCTTAATGAAGGAAGAGCCAATGCTACCAGCTCCGCCAATGACGCAGACGGATTTGCCTTCTATTTCTTGAGAGAGCCTAGCAGCATTGGCTTGGATATCGTCCTCAAACATACTTATGGGACGATGGGTAACGCTGTCGGCAATGAATTTATCTAGGTTAAACATTTTTATTTATCGCCTTGCATCAACAAGGTTTCTACTTTCTATTAATTCTCACATATTCCAACACCTCATCTGTCAAATCGCCAAAGACAGGTCCTCCTGCTATCTGGACACTTCCACCCCACGACAAATTTGTTTCTATTAAAACAGGATTTGCTTCACTATCAATAGTCAAATCCCAACTTATAAGCCTTGAATTATCAACAAATCTAGGTGCCAATCCCTTTACCAAATCTATACATTTGTCGTAGTTGGGAAGTATCGTTCCTGCAAAACGAATTCCATTGGGATGAGTATCATATTGGTTTAGTTTCCCGTCAAAAGCAGTTTTTCTCAGCCGCCCACTTGGAAGAACTCCACACACCAACCCTCCACTATGGAGATGATTTGTAACCGCATCCTTACCACCCATAATCACGACTGCTGTCACCAAATGTATCTCTCCTTCAAAATATAGAGTCACCATTCTGATCGTATTGACACAGGTATCATTAAAGCTTGCCAAAACCTCGTGTTGTTTTACGAAATCCTGGACCACCGCCGAATCATATTTCCCAAGTATCTCCTTCAATTTAACTTTATCGGCCTTATCCTTATCCCAAATAAGTACGCCGTGTCCTCCAGATGAATCCACGGCTTTTTTAACTACAACCTTAGATGCTTCGTAACAACAGTTCACAGCATCGCTTTCAGACATTAATCTATGTTTTTCGTCCAAATATACACCATTAGCCTTGTGGACAATTGTTTTCGGCATTGGTGATCCCTGGAAATACAAGTCGTAATAATTCTTGTTATCCAACACTTTTGCCTTTTTCGCATTCGAGAAAAACGTGTCTATGATTGCATAATAGTAACTATCTGGAACATATTTTTTCAAGTCAAAGCCAAAGACATTGGTCCGATTATACACATCAAACCAGCGAATATCAAAGGCTTTTTTGGAAAGTCTATCAGTAAGATATGGCTTCCAAAATGCCGTAATTTCCTCTCTTTGAGCTTTTGAGACTGGTTCAGCAGCTCCTAATGCTTTCATCAAATCACGACACCCGTCCTTATACCTTCCCCTATATATGGACAAATCCTCAATTGTTTCAACTATTTTTTTGATTCTACTCATACAACCAAACCTCTTATACAACATTAAACCTTGTCCTTTGATGTTCTTTGACATATTGTATAATCTCCTCTGTATTATCTCCAAAGATAGGACCAGTCACTATTTGAGGAGCATCAACGCCATTATACATCATATTGCTTTCAAGCAAAACAGGATTGCCTTCTTCGTTGATAGCAACATCCCAAGACACCATTTTTGCAATTCTAGCCATACGTGGAGCTATCTTTTTCACCATTTCAACACATTTATCATAGTTGGGAATGGTTCGGCCTTTAAACACAACCCCTCCAGGATGTTTTGTATAAATGTTAAAATTATAATCGACTGCACTGCTATGCAGACTACCATCGGGCTCTATTCCACAAAAAATGCCACCTGCGTGAGCATTATCAACTTTACTACCACCCACTCCCATCCTAATAAAACTTGACAGCAATAGTACTTCTCCTTTCCACAACATAGTTATCATTCTAATCGTATTCAAACTTTCTGAATGAAACTCCGACAACATAGGATGTTGCTTGATAATCTCTTGAACCAAATAACTTCCCCCTTTATTAAAATATGATTCAAATATATTCACATTTGTTTCTTGAGGCTTCCAAAAAACAATGCCTTTCCCTCCTCCACTTCTTGCCGATGGCTTAATAATCAGTTCTTCCTTCATTTTACATAGATTAAAAGCCTCTTCCTTAGAAACAATATTGTAGTTACGATCCAGAAACATTCCTCCTTCAAACCTGATAATACAATTCGGTCTGAGGACATCGGCAAACAACAGATCCGTGAAATTTTTGTCACTAAACTCAAGACCTGCTATCGGATCACAAAAACAGGAATCAACGTATGAATAAAATAGATCGGATGGCACTATTCTCTTGAAATCATATTTTTCTCCGTACCTCATTTTCTCATAAAAAGATGCATAATAACCAATCCACTTCTCATCATAATCCATACCCTTATATAATTCTTTTGCATACTGTTTCAAATCACTTTGAAGTTCTCCTACAGGATTTACTTTCGTCCACTGCTTCAGTTCATATTCTGAACCTTTTCTCCTTTTTCTTACAATATAATAATTGTAATACACCCAGTCAAACCACTTTTCAAACAAAAGTCTTATTTTACGTTTTAATTTCATAAATCACAGGTTTCAAAGAGTATTTCTAGGATTGCCATACAAAAATCTATCCAAATTCATCGAATCAATTGTTTTCATTTCATCGTCCGACAATACGAAATCAAAAACAGCAATATTCTCCTTTTGACGATTTGCATCCTTCGACCTCGGTATCACAACAATGTTTTGTTGTATCAACCAACGCAAAATCAATTGTGCCACAGTCCTGTTATGGGTCTCTGCCATTTCTTTCAAAACCGGATTGGACATCAATTCAGGAACAACATTCTTGTTTCTACCGACACCAAAAGCCGAAAACGCTTCCACCTGAATTTTCTCTAGTCTACAATAATCAATCAAGTTCTTTCTTGTAGTTAACGGGCTGATTTCGAATTGGTTTACCGCAGGAATTATTCCATATTTTTTTAATCTTTCAAGATGTTCTGGTTCAAATGAGCATACACCTATCGCCTTTGCCCTCCCAGACTCATAAATCTTAGTCACTTCCTCCCAAAGATGTTCATAATTCCGAAATGGCCAGTGAATGAGGTATAAGTCAAAATAATCGGTTTTCAACTTCTTACATGAATTATCAAAAGCCTGTTTTACTGATCGTTTGGGAATCTCAAATCGTCTAAACTTCCATCCCAAATACAAATTGTCAAAATGCAACTTGTTCGTAAGAAATAATCCTTCGCGGGGCAGCGAAAGCGCTTTCATGGCATTTCCAATCTCCGCTTCGTTAAAATAATGCCACGCCATATCAAACATACGATAACCGGCATCATAAGCAGAACCTATTACAGATTCAATACGGTCTTTGGGCAACGAAACAGTTCCCAATCCAACCATGGGCATTCCCATGCCATTGTTTAGCTTAACGTATTGCATATTTGTTAAGTCATTATTTCAAACTCTTTCTTTAACCCTCCATTAACCTCTTGGTTAATGGAAACCTCCATATTATCATTTCCTTCAATGAATAAAGGACCGTTGGGGGTAATAGCAATATCCCATCCAATGACAATTATAGGCACAAGATATGTGTGCAAACTCACGGCTTTTTCAACAGCCTCTGTATAGAAAGGAATCTTGAAACCATTAAATTCTGTTCCGGAATCAGGATGGCATACTGTTTTAGTACCCTTTCCGTGTTTATAAAAACCATACTGTTTAAGTTTTCCAGTTTCCATCTCAATTCCAATAGCTAAACCACCTGCAGCCCAGTTATCAACCGTATTACCGTTTGCTCCCACTCGTAATACGGCGGACAATGGAACCACTTTGTTATTCTTCTTGTCATAAACCGTAATCAACCTTATTGTATTCACAGACTTGTCGTAAATCCTTGAAACCTCCGGATGCTGTACCACTAGTGTCTGGATAAGATATGCACTTTGTGCAAAACGTTCCTTCAATATCTTCTCTGCATCACCATACGACATATCCTCCCCATCTATCATGGCTCTTTCATCCGACACAACAAGTCTGAAAACACCTCCACCACACTGTCCATCCAAAGGTTTGCAGAAAAACGCACCTTTATTTGAGAAAATCTTTTCGACAGCAGAATCTATGTCATTGGCTGAACGCACACAGGCAACAGTGTGTGGAGTTTCAACCCCCCAATCAGTCAAAAGAGTGGCAAACAAGTCCTTGTCCCTAAGGATACAGGTGTAATCATGCTCAACAAGTACTGTGTTAAGCATTGCACTCTTCCAAAGGAACCATCCGTCATCAAGATAATCGTTTTTGTCTCTGAATCCTTTAATATCCAATCCGTATGAGAAATAATGCCATTCTATGTTGCCATATTTCATTATATGCCACAGCAGTTCCATCGCAATACGCAATCTGCTCTTTCGAGGCATTTCGGGATAATAGGACTCTGAGCGGATGAAGCCAGACGAAAACAACTTGAAAGGGAGTGTAAACCTCCTTTTCATCAAAGCGGCTTGACGGGCAAATTTTATCAAAGGATAGTACTTGGAGTTCATAATTTAAAAAAATACACTAAAATAGCCAGTTAATTGGAAGCAGGCATATTGTAACGCATTATTACTTGAATAGGACGGTGGCAAAATGTACGAATATTTGCCATACATATCTCCCATCTGCTATAATACTGAAGCAGCATATTATAATATATTTGTCTTTCTTTTTTTGCAGCACCTGCTTCACACATTAACTGAGACAAGCGCCTATAAGCAGACAACATTATTTTTTTCATTCTTCTCTTTGTTAAAGAAGAGACTTTCATTTGCTCAAGAATATCATAACAACGGGTTATTGCTATGAATCGGCCAACATATTTTGGAGAATAACATCTTTGAAGAGATACTGCCGCACCTGTATTCCTCCTAAAATAAATGTATACCTTATTTGAGATAACATGCACATTACCATTGCAGTGCAAAAAAAACCGGTATATATACAAAATATCCTCCCTATAATACAAATCCTCATCAAAAAAAACAGCATTCTCCTTGATTACAGACATGCGATACAATTTGTTCCAACAATACCAATCCAAATTCCTTGGCGGTGGAAGAATACCTATTTCCTCCAAATACTTAACAACAGAAACCTTCTTGGTCTCCGATGGTTTCTCTTCCGGTACTATTGTCCCAAATTCATTTCTTTCATACCCCGCAGATATCAAATCAACATCTTCGCTTGTGTAGGACAACATCACCTGCAAAGCATCTTTAATCAGAATATCATCCGGATCAGGTATAAACAACCATACCCCAACAGCCTCCCTAATTCCGGCATTCCTTGCCGAACTAACACCACCGTTTGTTTTATGAATGACTCTGATTCTATTGTCCTTGACCGCATACCTGTCACAGATTTCACTACTGCCGTCAGTGGAACCGTCATCAACGAGCAATAATTCCCAATCGATAAAAGTCTGATCCATGACGCTCTCAATAAATGCAGGCAGATACTTCCCGACATTATAAACCGGAGACACTATTGATACTACAGGCATCTATAAAGCAATATGCTGATAAAAAACAGTCAAAGCCATTTTTCTTTATTGGGCTTTGTATTCGTATTTCGACACGCAATAGTCCTCCTTCCCGGAAGACAATGTGGGAATTTCGCCCACAAATTCCAAACCAACCTTTGAGTCCACAAAATGATCCTGGCAATTCGTGACGACATAGTCAAACTGGCTTTTTTCTTCGGTTGGATTCTTCAGTTTCAGAAGCACTTTTATGTCACCTTCCTTATCCTGCCGAAATTGGAAGCGGTCTATCTTGTTGTAAATCTCAACACTGGCCGGGTTATGATAGTCCTTGTCGGGATACAGCATAAAAGGTAGCATCGTCGGCGAAATCGGCACGCCCTGCTTGTTGTACAGCAATTTTCCAGCGCGTCCCATCACCTGCCCCAGCACCCTTGACACCCTTCCGCAGGCACATTTTCCAGGCTGGATGTAAGCCATATCGCCTACATGGTAGCGCAGGAAAGGGAATGCATAATTACCCAAATCAGTGGTGCATACATAACCTGTCTGACCGTCAGGCAACACATTGCCTTCCTTATCCGTAATCTCCACAATACAACGCTCCTCCGAAAGGTGCAGGCCATGCTGCAGCAGGCACTCGTGGGAAGCGATACCCCCGTCGCCCGCACCGTAGCCATCATAAACACGGCAATTGAAGACTCTTTCAATGGTATCCCTATAATCAGGCATCAGCATCTCACCTGTTGTCAGAACGAGCTTCAACTGGTGCAACGGAAGCCTGTTTTTCTCTATATATCTTGCAAAAATCACCAACGATGAGGCATAACCGCGCATGGCGACAGGCTTGTAACGCATGAATGCCTCATAATGTTTGTGCATAGCAGCGTCATCTACCTCGCTGCTGCTCCGCTTCAGGTTACGCATAATCACCCGGTCAAAAATATCCTTTGCAGAAAAGCCCTTGCTCTTTTTCACTAACGAGTTTCCTCCAAGCGTGAACATTTTTTCGCCCAAATGGTAGCCATACCATTCCCATGCACGGAACGATGACGCCCAAGCCATATTCCATGTCTGGACATCCTTCTTGAATTTCAGCGGTGTACCGGTACTGCCACCCGTGGAACCGTTCATTGACTTGTATTCTACAGTATTGACCGCAATCAACTCATCGTAATGGTCGCGGATCATCTGCTTGGTCAGAACAGGAAGCTTTCGCAGATCTTCCCTGGTTTTTATGTCATCCGGTGTAAGCGACAATGATTTGAACAGGTTTATATAATAAGGTACATTAGTGTAGCAATGTTGAATCAGTTTTTGCAACCGTCTGTTCTGCAAATCCTGCAACTGCTGCTCGGAATAATGCTCGGCTTCCCGCATCAGTTTCCACTCCTTGGAAACGCCTCGGGACATGACCATGTCCGCAATTGGAAGCAGCAAATGTTTGTCTATGTGACTATACAAGCTCATATATACAATGCTTTAATCTGTTTGCCAACTACACTCCACGAATACTTTTTAACCTCTTCCTTAGCATTACTTATCATCCTCAGGCTTTCTTCCTGATGTGAAAGCGCCCATAGCATCTTTTCCGACATTTCCTCATCATTGTCAGATTCGAAGAGCAGACCTGTTTTTCCATTCTCCACCATATAAGGCACTCCACCAACATTGCTGGAAATAACCAACAGCCCGGCCGAAAATGCTTCCAGCAACGATACGGGCATATTGTCTTCCCGAGGAGATGAAAGCATTATTTCATTCTTTTTCAAGTAATCTCCAATGATTTCATTTGGCACCTGACCCAAGAACTCCACATTATTAATGTTTCTTTCCTTTACAAAACTCTCCAATTCGTTTCTTTTGTCCCCGTCACCCAAAACAGTCAAAGTGGCTTCAGGAATTTTTTTTTGCACCCGTTCAAAAGCTTTTATTATGCAGGGGATGTTATACAAGTCCCTCAAATGCCGGACACTGATAAAATGCGGTTGTAAAACGGTTTTTTCGGCATAAATGTCTCCATTTAGTTCAACGACATTCGGAATAACCACAGAAGGTATTGAAAACTTGTCAAAAACTTCTTTAAGGAATCCGGACAGTACAACGCGTTCATCAGCCTTCATCAGCCAGAACCTCACCCAACGGGTATGTTTTGAGAAAAAGGCTCCGGCACCCCCGCCATGGTAAGTTACAATTACCTTTTTTCCGCATAACCTGCCTGCTATCACTCCATATACAACCGGCAGGAATCCATATCCCGAACAACCGTGCACATGCACGATATCATATCCCCTTGCCTTGAAAATCAAAGGGAAAAGAAGAATCATGCGATGAAAAAAAGAACCTTTCGTAGAAAATATGCCTGTGTCAAATTCCTTCTCATTTGCAAGATAGCGCACCAGATACTCCACCTGACCGCTGATTCCGCCCCGTCCCGGTTTATAATTGGTGACAAACAATATTTTTTTCATAGCCATCCCCGACTTCCAATCTTAAAGTAGTCCCAAGCCACCTCCATGATTACAACAACCACAGACCAATAATTGAAATACTTATAGTTTTTAGTATTCAGCACTGAAATCCCGTATGCCCACATGATAATCAGACATGGCAGGCCTGGGAGCAGAAAACGCTCCGAATTGGCAAAACCGCTGAGTGAAATCACCCCCAAATAGCCTACCACAAAGGAGCCCACCAAGGCGAATCCACGCCAGTTCTTTTTCACAAACAGCACAGTTACCAAAGCAATCAGAACAAATATTCCCATAAAATTGCGCACATAGTTGCCGGCATGAAGCACCATCTGGTTATGTTGGTCCGTATCCACCATGGTAGAAAAGGGCATAACAAACTCCATAGGTGCCAACACCGTGGCGGTGGCATATTTCGCCCATTGGTTTCCACGCATGGTCTGATGTGACCGTTTTAAATCCTGATTTGCATCTCTGTCTTCCCAATAGCCTTCCACCTCCGTACGGATAGTGCCACCTGCCAATACAGCAATGGCCAACAGCACCCATACTGCCAACATCACTTTCCGGCCTTTTCCCACAACCCTGTCAGGACTGAAAATGACTGCTGTGGCAAACGCAAACAACGCCACCACACCCAAAACCGTCCGGAACAAGAAAAGGCTGCTAGCCAACAACAAAGGCAGAACAATATTCCACCATGTGTATTTTTTTGCACGTAATACATAGTCTGCACGTTCCAGAAATGCCACAATCAGCAGCAGCATTTCCGTCTCCTTCAAATGCATTCCGCAATAAATAATCAAATTCGGCATCAGCATAGCGAAAATGCCAGCCATACGCCCCACCTGCTCACCCATGCTACGGGCCGCCAAACGATACAACAAAACACAAGTAACAGCACCATACACTGCTTTCAGCAACCTTGCAACAATAATGTTCGGCCCGAACAGTTTATAGACAGTTGTAAGGTACAGGACATATCCGGAATCGGAAACCCCAGCCCTTGAATCAAACAGATAAAACCATGTCGTTTTCCATGGCTCAGCGGCCAACCATTCCGCATCACCATGGTAGCCCACCGCGTCTGCTGCGCCAAATTCAAAAGGAATTCCTGTTTTGGCCTGATAAAAAAAATAGGAAAACAGCACCCATACAATCCGTAACAACAGGGCAGTCACAAAAATGTTCTTAAGAAAGTCCTTTACGGAAACACGTTGCCATTGAACTGTAAGACGGCTGGATAACAGGAAGAAAAGTAAAATTTCAGCTATGCCAAGCGCAATCCACACAATACCCATGGCATAGTTCATAAAGGCGATACTGACCGCCGCCAGACTGATGGCATACAGCAGAATTCCCCGACTGGAAATTTGTTTGGGCAAAAAAGGAACCATTAGCCGAAAAGTTTGCGTTTTATTTTAATCAAACGAGTCATGTTTTTACTACCAATCCAAGACTTTAAGCCCTTGCCTCGTCCTCCTTGGTCTTCATTCCATGAACCAAGAAAATGGTGATCGCAATAGGTATTATCTGTTTTTAAAAACTCACCAGTAGTTTGTCTTGGACAGAAATAATCCGTTGGAAACACATGCAAATCCTTATAAACATGATATTTACCATCTTGAACAAAACCATTGTCCTTCATTATTCTTGAGATACGCACTGTATTTGTTGTCAGATCCAGGCTTCCATCTGCTTTGATAAAATGGACGCCCATATAGGAGTCCAGCTGTTCTTTTACCCATTCACCATGAGCGACACTTGCCATTAAACCGGTAACTGGAGGTTGATATTTGCTGCCTTCATAACCTGTATACGCAGTCAAATTCATGAGGTCATCCAAAGGTTTTAAGATCTCAACATCCGTATCCATATAAACACCACCTTCCGTATACAATGCCCATAGACGCACATAATCCGTCACAAAGGCAAACTTACGCGACTCATATGCTTCTTTCACATATGGTACGGATTGGATATCAAAATTATCTTCATTCCAAAGTTTATATTCCCAATCGGGCATATATTTATGCCACGATTCAATGCATCTCAGCGCCAATCCTGACATAGATCCACGACCGAACCAACAATAATGTATGATTTTGGGTATCATCTGCAATTATATTTATGCATATTCAGCAGCCAGCCAACGCATAAGGAACACATCATACACCCTATACCGTGTTCCTTCCACGGAACAATCGGCCAGAACGAGCTCTTTTTCCATCAACGATCTCAATGCATGGGAAACCGTAGTTGCGGCACCCAGTTTATGCTTTTTCAGGAATGTGGCAGCGGTAATCTGCTGCACACTCCCCTCTTTGGCCAACGCAATCAGCAAATTCCATTGGCCTTTGGTCACCAAATCCCGAATCTGTAAATAATTCACAGACTCCCGTTTCAAGATGTCCGCACAAACACTGTTCACCAACTCTATGGTAACCGTTTTGCTACGGGTCGCATACAGGGCATTGCATACGCTCTGGGTATAGAATGTGTGCCGCAATGTCCAATCAAGGATATGTTGGACTGTGTCATCGCCAATCTTCACTCCCCCACTACCAAACCGATTTTTTATGAACGCCTTATAATTGTCATTATCAATTTCCGACAACGAAAGCGTCCTTGTGCTGGAGAAAAAAGGCCTCTCTGCCGTGGAAAACATCTCGGTCATGATTTTGCGTTTGCTGCCGCAAAAAATAAGCCGGATGTTATGCATCTGCTGCAACAGCGAACGGAGCAACGCCTCCACATTCTTTTCGGGATATTCTGTAATCTGCTGGAACTCGTCAATGGCAAGCACAACAGGCTGCTCCTGCGCATTTAGAAATTCAAACAGCCCTTTCAACGTGGACTCTTTTTCCGCTACATTCTGGAATTCAAAGGAGAATTGCGGACATCCCGTAAGCCTATCGTAGGAAATGACCGGACGGAAATTCCTTATATAACGAAGAAATTTGCGGCCAATTGATGTCTTTTCCGGGAACCGCTCCATAATGGCCTCTGACAAAGCAGTCACAAAATTTTCAAGACAAAGCGTGGAAAAGATGTCCACATAAACCGTTTTGAAGGGGAGATTTCCACGGGCAATTTTGTCAAAAACATGCAAAATCAGCCCTGTTTTTCCGAATTTTCGAGGTGAAATCAAGGTGGTATCCGCATTATTTTGGATATTATCAAGCAATAATTTTGCCTCATTTTCTCTGTCGCAAAAATATTCAGGCGACATATATCCTTTGATTATGAATGGATTCATGTTTCTAAATTTATTTTTGCAAAGATACCACTTTTTACCAAAAGTTCGTTACGAAAAGTTGGTAATGATTTTCTGT
>JAEEGL016832506.1_pt1 | contig 15981 bp, 11 predicted proteins | sample 9134231 | NCBI WGS metagenome assembly JAEEGL01 (sample SAMN16246548, study PRJNA631951) | gut metagenome | biome: gut microbiome; feature: rumen; material: fiber-attached | host: Bos | place: Iran: Karaj | collected 2018-10 | reverse complement strand
GTGGTCCTTCAGGGAGAAGCGGGCGTCAACGAGTCCCTGCTCACCGGCGAGGAAGACGAAGTGGAAAAGAAAGCCGGAAGCGAGCTGCGCTCCGGCAGCTTTCTGGTGTCCGGCACTCTTCTGGCCCGTCTGACCCGGGTCGGCGCCGAATCCTATGCGGCACAGCTGACCGCAAAGGCCAAAGAGATCAAAGACAAGACCTCGGAAATGATCCGGGATATCGAAACGATCATCCGCACGGCCGGCATCATCATTATTCCGGTCGGCGCTCTTCTGCTTTCGCAGGCGACCCTGATCAACGGCCGAAGCCTGAAGGACGGGGTGATCTCCATGGTCGGCGCCGTGATCGGCATGATCCCGGAAGGGATGTATCTGCTGATGACGATGGCACTGGCCTTAAGCGCGATGCGTCTGGCCGGCAGCAAGGTCCTGCTCCACGATATGAGGAGCATCGAGACGCTGGCCCGGGTCGACGTGCTCTGCCTGGACAAGACCGGGACCATCACCGGCACGGAAATGAATGTCAGCGAAACGTTCCTGCCGTCCGGCACGGATGAACCGGAAGCCGAACGGGCTCTGTCGCTCGTCTCCTCCTATATCCGGACCATGCAGGACAGCAATATCACGATGGATGCGCTCCGCCGGTATTTCCCGGAAGCGGTTCCTTTCTCAGGTGCCGCGATCCAGCCGTTCAATTCCCGGAAAAAATACTCTCAGATCGATCTGCCGGACACCTCCTTCCGTCTCGGCGCGCCGGAATATCTGCTCACCCCCGGTCAGCTGGAAGAGAACCGCGCTCTGATCGAGCAGCGCGCCGCTTCCGGCCGACGGGTGCTCGCCTTCACCGAAGGAAAAGAGGAGTCTTCCCGGCCTGTTCTTTTTATCGCGCTGCACAACGCGATCCGCGAAAATGCAAAGGAGACTTTTGCCGGCTTTGCCGCGCAGGGAGTGACGGTCAAGGTCATTTCCGGCGACAATCCCATGACCGTTTCGCGCGTCGCGGCGGAAGCCGAGATTGCCGGGGCGGAACAGTATGTGGATGCCACGACCCTCGACACGGAAGAAAAGCTGAAGGAAGCCGCCCTGAAATACACCGTATTCGGCCGCGTGAACCCGGAGCAGAAAAAAGGGCTCGTTCTGGCCATGAAGGAACAGGGGCTCAAGGTCGCGATGTCGGGCGACGGCGTCAACGATATTCTGGCCATGAAGGAAGCGGACTGCTCCATCGCCATGGGCGGCGGCAGCGACGCGGCCCGTCAGGCGGCGCAGGTCGTGCTGCTGGATTCGGACTTTGCGCACATGCGCGAGATCGTCTCCGAAGGCCGGCGGGACATCAACAACATCACCCGCTCCGCCACCCTCTTCCTGTACAAAAACATCTTTTCGCTCCTTACCGCCCTGTTTGCGATCTTCCTCAGCATGGCTTACCCGCTGAGGCCCGCGCAGGTCTCTCTGATCTCTTTCTTCAACATCGGCATGCCCGCCTTCCTTCTGGCCCTGGAGCCGAACGAAAAAAAGCAGCAGGGGCGCTTCATCCGCAATACGCTGGTCCGCTCCCTGCCGGCATCCCTGACGTCCTTCCTGGCCGTCAATGCCATGGTCCTTCTGGGAGACCGGCTCGGAATTCCGGGACATGAAGTCGGGACCGCCTGCACCTATCTGCTGGCAGTCGTGGGATTCATGATCCTGTTCAGCATCTCGCGGCCTCTGAAGAAATACAGGATCGCCGTGATCGTGCTCAGCATCTGCGGCTTTGTTCTGACCTGCGGCTTCTTCAGCGGGCTGTTCGAGCTGACGCTCGTTTCACCTCATACCCTGCTCATCTGTCTGATCTTCGCTGCCGGAGAGATCGCCGTCATGCTTCTTCTGACCCGCCTGATCAGCCGGATCGGACAAAAAAAGACCGCCTGAGCGGTCTTCTTTTTTATTGTTTATTCATCCTCATAGTAATCGAACACGTGGCCGTAGAGCCGGACTGTATCGCCTTCCTTTAAGCCTTCTTCCTTCAGGCGGTCAATGATCCCCCGCTCCTTCAGAAAGCGCTGGAAGAACAGGAAGCCCTTCTCCGACATCAGATTCGTGTAGCCCAGCATCTTCTCGATCAGCGGACCTTCCACGACATATTCCTTGTCTTTGGCATTGTATTCGGCCGTCCAGGGCAGATCCGCCGGAACGGTATCGGTCCAGTCGAATTCCTTTTCAAAGATCACGGGCTTTTTGCCGATCTCCTTCAGCATGGCGGAGGTCTTGTAAAGGAGCTCCTTTACCCCCTCTCCGGTGACGGCAGAGATCTCACAGTAAGGCATGCCGTGCGCTTCGGCATAAGCCGCCAGCCGTGTCAGATTGTCACTCTCCGGCTCGGTTATATCCGTCTTGTTCGCGACCAGGATCTGCGGAAGCTTCGCCAGGTCTTCACTGTACCTGGCCAGTTCCCCGTTGATCGTCTCGATGTCTTCCACCGGATCGCGGCCTTCATAGCCGGAGGCATCCACCAGGTGCAGAAGCAGCCGGGTCCGCTCCACATGCTTTAAGAAATCGTGGCCAAGCCCCACTCCTTCCGCCGCGCCTTCTATCAGGCCCGGAATATCCGCCATGACAAAGCCGGCGCCGCCCGGCAGATCGACTACGCCCAGATTCGGCGTGATCGTCGTAAACGCATAATCCGCGATCTTCGGCTTCGCATTCGTAGAGGCTGCCAGAAACGTGGACTTTCCCACGTTCGGATAGCCGAGCAGACCGACGTCGGCTATCACTTTCAGTTCCAGCGTGACGGTCCGTTCCATGCCCGGCCGTCCCGGCTTCGCATAAAGCGGCGCCTGCATCGTAGGCGTTGCATAATTCATATTGCCCGTACCGCCGCGGCCGCCCTTTAAAACGATCTCCCGCCGGTTTTCACCGGACATGTCCGTGATCACCTTGCCGGTCTCGAAATCCCTGATGACCGTTCCTTCCGGGACCCGGATCACGAGATCCTGACCGTCACGGCCCGAGCGCCGCTTGCTGCGGCCTTCTTCGCCGTCCTGCGCGACAAAACGCCGGGTGCTGCGGAAGTCACCGAGCGTGTTGAGCCCCGTATCCACTTCAAAGATGATATCGCCTCCGCGGCCGCCGTTTCCTCCGTCCGGCCCGCCGGCCGGAACGTAAAGCTCCCGGCGGAAGCTGACATGACCGTCGCCGCCTTTTCCGGATTTGATATAGATCTTCGCATAATCTGCAAACATAAGCTGTTCACCGACCTTTACCGTAAAATGAAAGCCGGCGCTTAAAAAGCGCCGGCCGTCTGCAGCGGATCGTTATTCGTTGACTGTCTGCGGATACACAGAGACCTGCTTTCTGTCTCTGCCTAAACGCTCGAAACGAACTACGCCGTCCACCAGAGCATAGAGGGTGTCATCTCCGCCGCGGCCGACATTTTCACCGGGGTGGATCTTGGTGCCACGCTGACGGTAAAGAATGTTGCCCGCCAATACGAACTGACCGTCCGCCCGCTTTGCGCCTAAACGCTTTGATTCGGAATCGCGGCCGTTTTTAGTAGAACCTACGCCTTTTTTATGAGCCATGATATTTCCTCCTGTACTTTCTTCCGATCACCTTACTTCACGATCTGATCGATCTTGAATTCGGTATAGAGCTGTCTGTGGCCCTGTTTCTTGTGATAACCGGATTTTCTCTTGTACTTGTAGACGATGATCTTCTTGCCCTTGCCCTGCGCGGTGCAGGTGGCCTTTACGGAAGCGCCGTCCACATAAGGAGCTCCAACTACCAGATTCTCATCCTTGACAACCAGAACGTTGTCAAAGGTGTAGGTATCGCCTTCTTCCACGTCGATCTTTTCCACGCGGACGAGGTCGCCCTCTTCTACCTTGTACTGCTTGCCGCCATTGGCAAAAATAGCGTACATTTCTGTTCCTCCTGAATAGAGACTCGCCGGTTACGGTGGCCCTTGGCACTTATGACCTCACCGAGCGGTATTGCGGCTTGCCGCAAGCCTTAATAGATTACACCTCAGAAACTGCCTTGTCAAGCATTTTTTGATGGCAAAAAGCGAAAAAAGCAGATGCCGCTCCTCTCCTCACGATTGAAGAAAACGCTGCCTGAGTCCCTGCAAAAGTTTATCCGCTTTTTTCATCATGACAGGTTCCGCAAATTTCAGGCGGATAAAATCAAGTGCCGCGCAGACCGCGTAGATCCCTACAATGGTCACCACTGCCCGCAGCGGATACAGCGAAGCGAAATACTGTGTCTCGGCAACTCTCAGCCATCTGTACCAGATAAGCGGACGGGCGATCAATGAATCATGGATCAGATAGATCCCAAAGGTCGTCGCTGCAGCGGTGTTGATGAAGTTGCTCTGCCTTACGGGGAGACTCCGGAAAAACAGAAATACAGTCACCGCGCAGAGCGGAACAAACAGATCGCTTCCCAGCGCTAAGATCACTCTGTCTGCCAGGCCGCCTCCTTTTCCGGCAAAACACTGCATGCCATGCAGATAGAAGCAGGCGGCTGAACCGGTCCAGGCAAGAAAAGCTGTCGGACACAGGATCCATCCGGAGACTTTTTTCCCGGCACCGAATCGGCTGATATACGCGCCGATCGTGTAGAAAAAAGCGGCTTTCTGCAAATCAAAGAAGCCTGTACCGATGAACCCCGCAAGGCAATACCAGACCAGACCGCCGCAGATCAGCAGCAGCAGAAAGCCTTTTTGATTCAACTTCCTCAAAAATGAATTGAGCACCGGTGAAAACAGCATTAAAAATACATAGACCGCTACAAACCACCATGCCGTACTGGTCATGGGCATAAAGATCGAACGCGCAAGAAAAGCGACGATATTCTGTCCGGCCATATAGGGAATCCCCCCGGTCATCATGCCGACGGCGCAGAGTACAATCGCAAAAACGCTGTAATACACGCATTCGAGCACTGTTTTTTTCAGGGAATATCCCTCCCGGCGGATCAGGAAGTAGCCTGTGATCATAAACAGCAGCGCAACACCGATCTCTCCTCCGGGATTTAAGAAAGAAGTAAAGGCACGGCGCAGTGCGGTCCCCGTCCCCCAGACAAGAAAAGCTTCATCCATCACCGTTGCTTTTTCGATCCCGTGAGCCGCATAATGAGACGCCACGATCATCAGCATGGCGATCATGCGTAAAAGCTCAAAGTTTGAAGAACGGTTTTTAATACGATCTGATTCCATTTTTTCTCCTTGTGTATTGGGTCTGTTTTCTCCGTTAAACGATTTTCCGGTCCCGAAGAATCCTCAGCATTTCCGCCAGGATCGCACCATTGTCCGGGAATTCGCACCGATCCAGCCAGATGACTTCTTTCTCGCGGCGAAACCAGGTGAGCTGCCGTTTAGCATAATGACGGGTCCCGCGTTTGACGGCGGCCCGGGCCTCCTCCATCGTGCAGCGGCCGTCCAGTGCGTCGATGACCTCTTTGTAGCCTATCGCCTGCAGGGCTGTGCTGCTGCGGTCAAGGCCGCTCTCACGCAGCCTGATCACTTCTTCCACAAGCCCCTTTTCAAACATCTCATCCACCCGCCGGTCAATGCGGGCGTAAAGATCCTTCCGCGGCATCGTCAGCACAAAATAAGCATAGTTATACGGGGAATCCGTTTCCTGCTGTTCTTTATTGGCTTCGCTGATCGAACGGCCGGTCAGCCGGCGGTATTCGATGGCGCGGATGACGCGCTTTAAGTTATTCGGATGAAGCACCGCTGCAGATTCGGGATCTTCCGCCTGCAGCAGGGCGTAAACAGCGTCTTTTCCTTCCCGCTCCGCCAGCGCATTCAGTTCGTCCCTGAGCACGGTATCGGGATCGCCTTCGGTAAAACCGATGCCTTTCAGGAAGGCCTGGAGGTAAAAGCCCGTACCACCGACCAGGATCGGCAAATGTCCGCGGGAATAGATACTCTCAACTGCCTCCCCGGCCAGGCGGACGAATTCCGTCACGTCAAAGCTTTCCGAAGGGTCTTTCACGTCCAGCAGATAGTGGGGAATCCCCTGCCTGTCTTTTTCCGGGAGCTTGGCACTCCCGATATCCATGCCCCGGTAGACCTGCATCGAATCCGCGCTGACGATCTCGGCACCAAGCACCTGCGCCAGTCTCAGCGAGAGTTCGGTCTTTCCGACGCCGGTCGGTCCGGTCAGTACGATAACGGGAGGCTTGCTCATGGTTACAGCACTCTCCTGAATTTCTTTTCCAGTTCGCTCCGGCTCATGCGGATCATGGTCGGCCGGCCGTGCGGACAGGTATACGGGTTTTCCAGCGTCAGCAGCTCTTTCAGCAGCGCTTCGGCTTCTTCGTGCGCCAGCACGTCGTTGCCTTTGACCGCCGCTTTGCAGCTCATGAGCGCGACCTTCTCGTCGATCATGGTCGGCGCCGTGACTTTCTCTTCGCCGAGCTCGTCCAGCATTTCAAGAAACAGCTCCCGGCCCGAGAGCGAAAACAGGTTGTCGGGCACTGCATCCACCCGAACTTCGCGGCCGCCCATCGGCGAGATCTCGAACCCGATCGCCTCAAAGGATGCCAGGCAGCGTTCCAGCGTTTCCTGCTGCGCGCCGCTTAAAGAAAGCACGAGAGGCGGAAGCAGCTGCTGAGAAGTCGCTTCCTTTGTCCGGAGCGACTTCATGGTCCGCTCGTACAGAATCTTTTCGTGGACCGCATGCTGGTCGGCCAAAAGGAACCAGTCTTCATATTCTATCAGCCAGTAGGTTGCAAAGACCTGTCCGATCAGACGGAACGAGGCCCGATTTTCCGGCTGAAGGATCTTTTCCTCAAATAAATCCTGCTGCACCGGGATCTGCGGCGCCGGCTGCGGTCTGCTGCTTAAAATCTGATCCAGCAGTCTTCTGTCCGCGTCCACCCGGTAATCCGTCTGCTCTCTGATCTCCGGAGCCGGCGGAAGCGGCACTTCGGCTTCACGGCGGGAAGAAAAACCGTTTTCCGTGTCCCGGTGAACAGAGGGTTCCGGCGGGAAGGCATATTCCGTCTCCCGTTTTACGGGCGGCACAGACACGGCTGCCGGGGAAGGCGCTTTCACGGCCGCTTTTTCCGGCTTCGGTCCTTCCTCCGCAGACGGGATCAGGTCCTGCGAAAACAGGGCATCCCGCACGCCGCGGTAAACCAGGTCAAAGAGCTCCTTTTCGCTCCGGAAGCGAACTTCCGTCTTGTTCGGATGCACATTGACGTCCACGAGCGACGCATCCAGCGTCAGCTGCAGGACCGCCACGGGGAACTGATGCTGCATGGTCAGACCGTGATAGGCCTGTTCCACCGCCTTCATCAGAAGCGGGCTTTTCACAAAGCGGCCGTTCACGAAGAACAGTTCGCCGCTGCGGTTGGCGCGGTTGATCACTGGCTCACCCGCATACCCTTCGACCTTCAGGCCCGGGATCTCGCGGGAAACGGCCCGCAGATGGCCGGCGGTCTCCCGTCCGAAAAGCATGTAAATGATGTCCTTCAGGCTGTAGCTGCCGTTCGTCTGCAGCCGCAGCTTGCCGTCCGTCACGAGGCGCATCGCGACGCCCGGGCGGCTTAAGGCCAGCTGTTCCATCAGCGTCACGATATAGGACGTCTCGGTCTGCGGAGATTTCAGGAATTTCCGCCGGACGGGCGTGTTGAAAAACAGATCCCGTACGGTAAAGCCCGTTCCCTGCGGGGCGCCGGCGTCTTCCATCAGCATCTCCACGCCGCCTTCGATCACATAGCGGCAGCCGCTGACGGAATCTGCTGTGCGGGTAAGCACCTCCACGCGCGCCACGGAAGCAATGCTGGAAAGCGCCTCGCCGCGGAAGCCGAGCGAATGCAGGGCATAGAGATCGTCCGCGGTATCGATCTTGCTCGTGGCATGACGAAAGAACGCGATCCGGACCTGGTCCGCGGGAATGCCGCAGCCGTTGTCGGTCACACGGATCAGGTCGATACCGCCGCCCGCGATCTCCACCGAGACGCTGTCGGCTCCGGCATCCAGGGCATTTTCCACAAGCTCCTTGACGACCGAGACCGGCCGCTCGACGACCTCGCCGGCTGCGATCTGATCTATGGTCTGTTCATCCAGAATATGGATCTGAGGCATGAACGTCTCCTTCCTGACGTAAAACAGTTAAAAGCGGATATTCTCTCCGCGGAAGCTGACGCGGCTCTCGTATACGGCCCGCATCGCCGCCGCAAATGCCTCCGCATCACGGCTTCCCATGGTTTCGAAGGCTGAATGCATGGCCAGCTGTGCCATGCCGATATCTACGGTATACACCGGCGTCTCCCGGTCCGCGATCAGGCCGAGGGTCCCGCCGCCGGCCAGATCCGCCCGGTTGGAATAATGCTGCACCGGGACGCCTGCCTTCCGGCAGATCTCGCTGAAGAGGGCCGATGAGACCGCGTCGGTCGCGTACTTGGGCGAATGCTTCAGCACCACGCCGCCGTTTAAGACCGGCGCTTCGTTGGTATCGGCAAACTCCGGATGGTTCGGATGCTTCGCGTGCCCGTTGTCGCAGGACGCCATCCAGCTGTTGTCCAGCAGGCTCAGATGCTGGGCCGGGCTCAAATACAAGGATTCGGAGATCATGCGGAGCATGCGCGGCAGGAAATCCGAGCCGGCCCCCTGTTTTGTGCCGGAACCGATCTCTTCGTTGTCAAACACGCAGAGCACCGGGATGCGGTCCGTCTCTTCCGCTTCCAGAAAGCCCTCGGTACAGGCATAGACACAGGCCAGATCATCCAGGCGGGGACTGGAGGCGAACTCACCTTCCGGACCCCAGACCGTACCGGGCTGATTGTTGTACAGGTACAGATCCCAGGAAACGATATCTTCTTCCCGTACGCCGGCCGCTTTGGCGACTTCCTTCCGGAAGCTGCCTGCGTTCTTCTTTTCGCAGTACAGCGCAATCAAGTCCTTCGCAGGATCGTACTTCGCGCCGTCATTCTGACCTTTCTGCAGATGCGGCGCCACGTTCGGGATCAGCGCGCAGTCCTTTTTCAGATTGACCAGCCGGCTGTCCAGGCCGTTTTCACGCCGGACCAGGACGCGGCCCGCCGCACTTAAGGGCCGGTCCACCCAGGTGGCATGGAGCGGGCCGCCGTAGCGCTCGGTCTCCAGACGGATATACAGGCCGTCCAGCTCCGCGGTATCGCGGATCCGCAGGCAGGGACTGTCCGAATGGCTGGCTGTGATCACAAAGCCCTGCGGCTTGCCCTGCGGCACGCGGAAGGCGATCAGCGAGGAGCTGTTGCGGGTCATGTAATACTTTCCGCCCGGCAGCAGTTCCCAGTCGGAGGACGGCAGGGCGACATACCCCTCGTCTTCCAGGCGGTTCTTCAGGTTGTCGACGGCGAAAAAGTTCACCGGACTTTTCTCAATAAACGACAGCATTTCCCGGATCATAATCTTCTCCTTTTTACGTAAAAATCTATTCTCTGTTTCTGATATCGCTCTGCAGGCGGTACAGGGTATTCAGTGCTTCCTTCGGCGTCATTTCCTCCAGATCCATCTCCCGGATCTCGCGGACGATACTTTCGTCGCTCAGCGAGCCGAAGAGGCTCAGCTGCCCCCGGTCCACCTCGTCGGGCCGTTTAACCAGGGGCGCGGCTTCCTGCCGCTTCATGCCGGCGGATGCGATCTCGGCCGCCCGCCGCGAAATATCCGCGTCGGAAAGCTCTTCCACCAGTTCCCGCGCGCGCTTTAAAACACTTTCCGGCACGCCGGCCAGGCGGGCCACCTGGATCCCGTAGCTCTTGTCCGCGCCGCCCGGAACGATGCGGCGCAGGAAGATCACGGTGTCGCCCTGCTCCTTTACGGCTACGCAGTAGTTGCGCACCCCGTCCACGCTGCCTTCCAGCTCGGTCAGCTCGTGATAATGCGTCGCAAACAGCGTTTTTGCGCCGAGCAGCTTCGCCGAAGCCACATGTTCGGCCACAGCCCAGGCGATCGCCAGCCCGTCGAAGGTGCTCGTCCCACGGCCGATCTCGTCCAGAATGATCAGGCTCCGGCGGGTCGCATGGCGGAGGATATTCGCGACCTCCGTCATCTCCACCATGAAGGTGCTCTGCCCCGAAGCCAGATCGTCCGAAGCGCCGACCCGCGTAAAAATGCGGTCGCAGAGACCGATATCCGCCTCATCCGCGGGAACGAACGAGCCCATCTGCGCCATCAGCACAATCAGCGCCGTCTGCCGCATATAGGTGGATTTGCCGGCCATATTGGGACCGGTAATGATCGAGAGCCGGTTCTGCGCGCCGTCCAGATATGTGTTGTTGGCAATGAAGCGCTCCCCCTCCAGCATCTGTTCCACGACCGGATGGCGGCCCTCCCGGATATCGATGATCCCCTTCTCGTTGATCTTCGGCCGCACATAGCGGTTCCGGTCCGCCACAAGTGCCAGTGAAACCAGCGCGTCCAGCAGGGCAACTGCCTGTGCGGTCCGCTTCAGACGGTCCGTCTGCGCCACCAGCCGGTCACGGACGCCGCAGAACAGCTCATATTCGAGTGCCGTGCTCTTGTCCTCGGCTCCGACAATGATATCCTCCAGCTCTTTGAGACGCGGCGTCGTGTAGCGCTCCGCACCGACCAGAGTCTGCTTGCGGATATAGTCTTCGGGGACCATGTCCTTAAACGAATTGGTCACCTCCAGATAGTATCCGAAAACCTTATTGTATTTGACCTTCATGGTCTTGATGCCGGTGCGCTCGCGCTCCTGCTGTTCAAGATCCATGAGCCAGTGTTTTCCTTCTGTCGAGGCCAGATGCAGGCGATCATTCTCCTCGCTGTAGCCTTTTTTTATGATCCCGCCTTCCCGCACGGTGAGCGGCGGATCATCCACGATCGCGCGCTCCAGAAGATCCGTCAGATCTTCCGACGGATCCAGATCCCGGTCGATCTCCCGCAGCAGCCCGCCTTTCTTTGTTCCCAGCACGCTTTTCAGGGCAGGGATCATGTTCAGGGACTGCTTTAAAGCAATCAGATCGCGCGGCGAGGCGCTTCCGAATGCCAGCCGGCCGATCAGGCGCTCCAGATCGTAGATCGGCCCCAGATACTCCCTCAGCTCTTCCCGGTCGATCACGGCCGCGTTCAGTTCTTCGATTGCATCCTGACGGCGCAGGATCTCCGCCCGGGAAAGCAGCGGCTGCTCCAGAAAACTGCGCAGCTTCCGTGCCCCCATGGCGGTAGAGGTCTTGTCCAGGACCCAGAGCAGGGATCCCCGCCGCTGTTTGTCGCGGATTGTCTCGGTCAGTTCCAGGTTGCGGCGCGCCGTGCCGTCCAGGATCATATAGTTTCCGGGATTGTAGATCTGCAGCCGGTCGATATGCTGCAGGGAGACCTTCTGTGTTTCGGTCAGATAGGCCAGCAGCGCGCCGGCAGCCAGCATGCCGGAGGGATAATCCCCCAGCCCCAGCGCATGCACGTGCCCCACCTGAAAATGCTTCTTCAGCAGGGCCGCGGCATCCGTTTCGCGGAAATACCGGCCGGGCAGCGGATTGACACAGAGCCGGCCTTCTTCCGGCAGCCGCTCGATCTGTGCCCCGCTCATCAGCAGCGCTTCGTTGCAGATCAGCTCCGAAGGAGCAAACTTGATGATCTCGTCCTGCAGGGCCAGAGCGGAACGGACCTCGGTGACCAGAAACTCGCCGGTGCTTACATCGGTCACCGCGATTCCGAAAACCCGGTCCTCGGATACGACCGACATCAGGTAATTGTTCTTCTTTTCATCCAGCGCTTCGGCACTGATATTGGTCCCGGGCGTAACGACCCGGATCACCTCGCGCCTGACAAGCCCCTTCGCCAGCTTCGGGTCCTCCATCTGTTCGGCAATGGCTACCTTGTAGCCCTTTTCGATCAGACGGTTGATATAGCTGTCCACCGCATGATAAGGAACACCGCACATCGGCGCGCGCTCCGGCAGACCGCAGTCCTTGCCGGTCAGCACGAGATCCAGTTCCTTTGCCGCCGTTTTCGCGTCGTCAAAGAACATCTCGTAAAAGTCCCCCAGCCGGTAAAAGAGGATCGCATCTTTGTTCTCCTCTTTCGTGGCCAGGTAATGCTGCATCATGGGTGAGATCATACTTTTTCTCCGATATAGTAAAATCCGTGAACTTCCTTCAGATAAACATTTACGATCTGTCCGATCAGGGAAGCGTCGCCCGGGAAGTGGACCATCACATTGTTGCCCAGACGTCCCGTGACGCGACCGGGCGTTTCCGCATCCAGTCCCTCCACCAGGGCCGGCAGCGTGCGGCCGACATCCCGTCCGCTCTGCTCAGCGCCGATTTTCTGCACCAGATCCAGCAGCCGGGCAAAGCGGTCCTTCACAACGGCAGCCGGAACCTGGTCCGGCATGGAAGCCGCGGGCGTTCCGGTCCGGGGGCTGTAAATGAATGTAAACGCGCTGTCAAAACGGGCCCGCCGGACCACATCCAGCGTTTCTTCGAAGTCTTCCTCGGTCTCGCCCGGGAAGCCGACAATAATGTCCGTTGTGAGGGAAATGTCGGGCACAGCTGCCCGGATCTTTTCTGTCAGCGCAAGATATTTTTCTTTGTCGTAGCGGCGGTTCATTGCCTTCAGGATCCGGCTCGAGCCGCTCTGCAGCGGCAGGTGCAGGTGGCGGCAGATCTTTTCGTTCTCCGCCATAACCCGGATCAGTTCGTCCGAAAGATCTTTCGGATGGGAGGTCATAAAGCGGATCCGCTGCAGCCCGTCCACTTTGCAGACCTGCTGCAGCAGCCCGGCAAAGCTGATCGGCTCTTCCAGGCCTTTTCCGTAAGAATTGACGTTCTGGCCCAGCAGCATGATCTCGATCACGCCGTCCGCGGCCAGCTCGCGGATCTCCCTTAAGATCTCCTCCGGGCGGCGGCTCCGCTCCCGGCCCCGCACATAGGGAACGATGCAGTAGCTGCAGAAATTGTCGCAGCCGAAGCTGATATTTACACCGGATTTATACGGAACTTCCCGCTTTTTCGGCATATCCTCGACGATCCCGCGCGGGCTGTCCCAGACCTCGAAAACCCGTTTCCCGCTCTCGATCCGCTCTGCCAGCAGGGCCGGAAAACGGTAGAGGTTGTGTGTTCCGAAAACGATATCCACAAACGGGTATTTCCGGCGGATCTTCTCGATCTCGTCCGCTTCCTGCATCATGCAGCCGCAGATCGCGATCAGTTTGTCCGGATGCTCCCGCTTCATGCTGTTTAAATGCCCCAGATGCCCGTAGAGCCGCTCATTCGCGTTTTCCCGCACCGTGCAGGTGTTGATCACGACCAGATCCGCGTGTTCGTCCGGCGCTTCCTCAAAACCTGCCGCGAGCAGGACGCCGAGCAGCTTTTCCGAGTCCCTGGCATTCATCTGGCAGCCAAAGGTCACGACACAGGCAGTAGGCCGGCGCAGGAGCTTTGCCCCGTACACTCCGGCCGCTTCACGCAGTCTGTTCATTTCCAACGCATCCCACTCAGGCATCCTGTCTCCTTCCAATCTGACTGTTCTATCGCTTCAGCAGCGGCAGAACCGCCAGCATGTCTTCAGAAATATCCTTCTTCATGGCCAGGGCTTCCCGGATATCGTAGTTCACGATCCCGCCGTTCTTTAAAGCGATCACCCGGTTCTTCTCTCCGGCAGCGAGCAGCCTGACCGCTTCCACGCCCATCATCGTAGCCAGCATCCGGTCGCGGCAGGTGGGAGATCCGCCCCGCTGCAAATAGCCCAGAATAGTGGCACGCGTCTCGACGCCGGTCGCTTCTTCTATATGCTGCGCAAGTTCTTCCGAATGGCCGACGCCTTCGGCATTGATAATCAGATGATGCTTCTTGCCGGCCCGGCGGTTCCGCATCACCCGCTCGATCACGGCTTTTTCGTTGTAATCATAACGTTCCGGCAGCAGAATATCCTCGGCACCGGTCGCGATGCCACAGCACAGCGCAATATATCCTGCCGATCGGCCCATCACTTCTACGATGCTGCAGCGCTCATGGGAGGAAGAAGTGTCGCGGATCTTGTCGATCGCCTCCATAGCCGTGTTGACAGCCGTATCAAAACCGATCGAATAGTCCGTGCAGGCAATGTCCAGATCGATCGTGCCGGGGATCCCGATCACGTTGATCCCGCGCTCTGCCAGCGTCGCCGCACCGCGAAACGAACCGTCACCGCCGATCACGACAAGCGCATCCAGTCCTTTTTCCCGGCACATGGAAGCTGCCCGGGCCTGTCCTCCCACCGACAGCATCTCTTCGCTTCTGGCTGTATATAAAATCGTTCCGCCCCGCTGAATAATCTCCGATACCCCGGCGGAAGTCATCTCCCGCATCTCGCCGTTCATCAGGCCGGCATAGCCGCGCAGGACGCCAAGTACCTGCCAGCCGTGGGTCAGGCCGGCCCGGACCACCGCCCGGATCGCTGCATTCATTCCCGGAGCATCGCCTCCGCTGGTCAAAACCCCTATCGTCATAGCCTGTTAATGCCTCCTTTTGTTTCAGCGGCAAATATTATAGCATAAGAAGCGGACCGCCACAAGAACAGCGCAGGAAAAAAGCCGGTTCCCCCGAAAGAGAACCGGCCCAAAAGGAAGAAAACAAGTTTATGCGTTATATGCCTGATAGACCTCACAGGACAGATCTGCCAGGATCCCGGTTCCGACTTCCGAATACGACGAGCCCGTATACTCTTCTTCCGTAGCCAGATTCCCGTTATAGAAGCAGGAAAGGATATAGTTTCCTGCCGGGGTGTAGATGATTCCCACGTCACAGGCCAGGTGATCCAGCGTCCCTGTTTTATGCGCCACACGGGTCCCTTCTGGCAGTCTGGCAGGCAGCCGGGTATTGGTCTGACACAGCGCCATCTCGTCCAGGATCGCCGCATCGTTTTCGGGATCCACCACCCGGCCCTGATACAGGGCCTTCAGCAGTTCCAGCATATCGCGCGGTGTGCTCTGAATATTCCGCTCCGCCTCACAGGTATAGTAGGGACTGTTCCGGAAATATCCGAGTCTCCTGCCGGTCTTCGGATCCGTATAATAACCGTTCGGATTCGCATAGTATTTTGCCAGAAGTCCTTCGCAGGCCAGATCGATGCTGGTATGATCCAGATGCAGCGGTCCGATCACATCCCGGTAAATGGCTTCCTTTCCGACCAGCCGCACCAGATAATCCGAGGCGGTATTGTCGGAGATCTGCATCATCAGGTCGATGTACTCCTTCATCGAATACTCCGATCCGTCCGGTGCCTCTCTGAGGATCCCGCTTCCGCCCTTCTTGTCCGCTTCATGAAGAACGATACGGTCCGTCAGATGAATCCGTCCCTCCTTCAGCCAGCGCATCAACTCACAGAAGGTCATGATCTTATAGACGCTCGCGAGAGGAAACAGCCTGTCGCCGTTGATGTAATACTCTTCTCCGCTTTCCAGGTCGCAGAAACCCAGGCCGATCAGACCGGTCCCTTTGGCCGCCGCCTGCTCCATGCAATCCCGGATGGCTTGAATCTTTTTCATTCCCTGCCTCTCATGTTTCAGTCTTCTGCCCATTCTGACAGCCAGTAATACAGAGCTCGGACTTCTTCCGGATTGACCGGAAGGATCAGGTCCTCATTAATGAGATACTGCGTATTTCGCTCATAAAGCGGAATCACACCGCACTCATCCAGGAAGGCCTTCTCCATCTCTCCGGCCAGCTTAACGTTGTATTCCCGGTCATTCTTGACTCTGGCCTCCTTTTTCTGCAGATAGACCAGATCTTCCACCTTTTCCACGTGATAGGAGGCGGCAGCGGTCGTATAGAATGAGGAAGCAAAGGTGTCGAACGTGTTGTAGGGGCTCTCATCCGTCACAGCCCGGGACCAGTAGGAAACACCCAGCTGATAAATGTTGGGATTTTCTCTCCACAGTTTTTTGAAGACTTCCGTTGTAACGGTATGCTTGATTTCAATACGGTCTTCGCCGAATACATTCGTATACTGTTCCTGCAAAACGATAGCGGTCTGCGTCTGGTGGAAATCCTCGTTGGTCT
>JAEEGL012787691.1_pt1 | contig 15981 bp, 10 predicted proteins | sample 9134231 | NCBI WGS metagenome assembly JAEEGL01 (sample SAMN16246548, study PRJNA631951) | gut metagenome | biome: gut microbiome; feature: rumen; material: fiber-attached | host: Bos | place: Iran: Karaj | collected 2018-10 | reverse complement strand
TACATCAAGCCCAAGGGCTATCTTCGAAAGCTCGGTTCCGGGCTGAACTATCAGCGCCGCAAACTTGTCCAGAAGCGATACGGGAAGATTGTCGACACAGTAAAACCCGATATCCTCCAGCATCTTAAGCGCTGTACTTTTTCCCCCGCCGCTCATTCCTGTTACGATTACAAATCTCATTTCACAATCTCAATCTCCGGCTCGAGTAAAATGCCGAACCGGTCTCTAACCCTGAACTGTATCTCATCTATAAGTTCCGTGACATCCTCTGCGCTGGCGTGGCCTGTGTTGATGATAAAGCCGCAGTGCTTATCCGACACCCTTGCTCCGCCTATCTGAAAGCCTCTCATTCCGGCTTCCATGATCAGCTGTCCGGCAAAATGCCCTTCCGGCCTTTTGAACACACTGCCCGCGCTGGGATATTCAAGTGGCTGTTTCTCACGCCTTCTGGAATTAAAGTCATCCATCCTGGCACGGATCTCATCTTTGTCTCCCTCTTTGAGATTAAATGACACCTCTGTCACCACAAATCCTCTGTGGCGGAGAATACTGTATCTGTATCCGAATTCCAGAGATTTATTCTCGAGTTCGATCTCTTCTCCCTTTGGTGATATGGCCTTTACGGTATCCACCACAAAGCTCATCTCTCCGCCGTAGGCTCCGGCGTTCATCACCACGCCTCCCCCTACCGTTCCGGGAATGCCTGCGGCGAATTCAAGCCCTGTAAGGGAATGCTCCTGAGCCGTGTTAGACACCTTAGCAAGAGCAGCTCCCGCCTTGGCGATTATCCGGGTACCCGACACGGTGATCTCGGAAAAACCGCTTCCGATATGGAGTATCACGCCTTCATAACCTCTGTCGGAAAAAAGCGTATTGCTTCCGTTTCCGAGGATGTAATACTTTTCTTCCACTCTGTCCAGATATCCCGACAGCTTTGTCAGTTGTTCCATGCTCTCTATTTCCACGAAAGCATCTGCCGGTCCGCCTATCTTAAAGCTTGTATGCTTTGACAGATCTTCGTCAAACAGGACATTCTTTTCGGAAACGTATTCTGTGATCGTATCTTTTACCGTACGGCTAAGCATCCTTTTTCCCACCTTCGGATTATTTGTTTATGATCATTCCCGCAGCGCCGATGATACCTGCATCATTTCCAAGCTCGGCAAGCTTGAACTTTGCATGGCGGCAGGGTGGAAATACATATTTCTGGAAGCTGGGCTCTATGAATGAAAGAAGGATATCTCCCGCTTTCGAAACTCCTCCTCCGATAACGATCACTTCGGGGTTTACCACATTTGCGATGGCGGCAAGGCCCTTTCCGAGGTAATACCCGAATCTCTCCGCAACCTCTTTTGCCAGTTTATCCCCTGCTTTAACAGCATCAAACACTGTCTTTGCGGATACTTCTCCGTCCCTTAATACGCTGGGCTCGTTATCCTCAGCAAGTCTTCTTTTGGCGAGCCTTACGATTCCCGTTGCGGAAGCGTACTGCTCAAGGCATCCTCTGTTGCCGCATCCGCATACGTCGGGCTCATCATCCACAAGATGAATGTGCCCTATCTCTCCGCCGGCTCCCGTAGCTCCTGCGAGGATCTTTCCGCCTGCGATAATTCCGCCACCCACTCCGGTTCCGAGAGTTACGGCCACCATATCGGTGCAGCCCACTCCGCCGCCCTGCCACATCTCTCCGAATGCTGCGACGTTTGCATCATTTGCTGCCTTAACGGGTATGCCCCCGGTTTCTTTTTCCATTGCCTCGCGGAGGTTAAACACGGGCCATCCCAGATTTACCGCGCCCCCCGTCATCACTCCGTCATCGTCAACCGCGCCCGGAGCTCCGACACCGATACCGATAACATCTTCCTTCGGTATTCCGCACTCTTTCATTTTTGCAAGAATGCTCTCTGCCACATCGGGCACTATCCTTACTCCGCTGTTTTCCGTAACGGTGGGAATTTCCCATTTATCAACTATTTTTGAATTCTCCTCGAACAGACCGATCTTTACCGTCGTTCCGCCTATATCAACACCGAATGCGTATTTCACTCTTCCTCTTCCTCCTCTTCGCGCTTTGCGAGATTCTGCTGGAATCTCTTATAAAGTTCTTCCGCAGCATTGTATCCCATCTTTTTCTGTCGGAAGTTAACCGCAGCGGATTCAACTATCACTGCGAGATTTCGGCCCGGTCTGATGGGTATGTTGTGACTGGCGACCTTTACGCCGAGATATTCTGTGTAATTATCTTCAAGTCCGAGCCTGTCGTAATCCTTATCCCTGTCCCAGTCCTCAAGATGGATGACCAGATCTATCTGTGCGGAATTTCTGACGGAAGAAGCACCGAAGAGCGCCTTTACATCGACTATTCCGATACCTCTGAGCTCGATAAGGTGCTTTGTGATATCTGGCGCTGTTCCCACCAGAAGCTCGTCATTTATCTTTCTGAGCTCCACCGCATCATCACTGACAAGTCTGTGTCCTCTCTTGATAAGCTCCAGCGCAGCTTCGGATTTACCGATTCCGCTCTCGCCGGTTATCAGCACGCCCTGGCCGTATACATCGATCAGTACTCCGTGTACTGTCATCATCGGAGCGAGCTGCTCATTGAGCCATCTTATTATCTCCGCGGTAAATGCGGAAGTCGGCTCGTTTGTCAAAAAAATCGCACGCCCCTTCTTCGCCGCTGTCTCAAGGAACAACTCATTTGGCCTTAACCCTCTGCAGAATACGATCGCGGGTATCGGGTAATCAAGCAGCTTTTCAAAGGCTTCCTTCTGATCCTCCGGGCCCAGTGCATTTTCCATGTAAGAGTATTCTACATAACCTATGATCTGAATACGTGCTGCGTCGAAGTATTCATAATAACCCGCTATCTGAAGGGCGGGACGGTTGATATCCGGCTCGTGGATCCTTATCTTTTCGATGGGTATCTGGGGAGTCAGATTTTCCAGTTTCATCTTTTCAACAACATCAGTGAGTTTTACAGTCGCCATAAATAATTCCTCATGGGTTGCATTGTTATTTGCCGCAACCTTTATTGTACCATAATTCAGCTGTTATTGGTACCTTGTTTTCTCTCCCGGAAGTAATTTACCACCGCCTCGGCAGACGCGGGAGTAAACTCGGGTATGGCGGCTATATCCTCCGCGCTTGCCTGCGCTATCTCGGAAAGACTCTGGAAATCCCTCATGAGGGCCTTTCTTCTTGCCGGACCTATACCGGGAATATCGTCCAAAATGGACTTTATCTGCGTCTTTCCCCTCAGGGATTTGTGATACTCTATCGCAAAGCGGTGAGCCTCGTCCTGTATGCGTGTGACAAGCTTAAAGCCCTCGGAGTGTACATCTATCGGAAGCTCTGTTCCGTTGTAATAGATGCCCCTTGTCCTGTGGTGATCGTCCTTTACCATTCCGCAGACGGCTATATCAAGCCCAAGGCTTCCCAGCACTTCCAGCGCGATGTTAACCTGTCCCTTTCCGCCGTCCATAAGAAGCAGATCGGGGAACCTGGAAAAGCTGCCATAGCCGGGATCGATGCTCTTTTTTGACAGCTCCTCGTTTTCCTCGATCCCGTGAGTGAATCTTCTGGTAAGGGCTTCTTTCATGCAGGCATAATCATCCGGCCCCGCCACAGTCTTTATCCTGAATTTCCTGTAATCGCTCTTTTTCGGCTTACCCTTTTCAAACACCACCATGGAAGCCACATTCTCAAATCCGTTGGTGTTGGATATATCAAATGCCTCCATCCTCTCGATGCCGTCCATCTTAAGAAGCGATGCTATCTCCTTGACCGCACCGATGGTCCTTCCCTCTTCCCTCTTTAGCTTTTCACGGTCCTGGGTGAGGATTATCTCGGCATTGTGAGCTGCAAGCTCAACCAGCTTTTCCTTGGTGCCCGCCTTGGGGACTCTGATATATACTCTTCCTCCCCTGCGCTCGGATAACCATTTTTCGATAAGCTCCGCATCCTCTATCTCGTACTGGAGCATCAGTTCCCTCGGAAGGAATGGCGTTCCCGCATAAAACTGCTTTACAAATTCCTGAAGGATCTCCGCCGGCTTTTCTTCCGACGCGTGTGTCATATAATAATGTTCACGTCCTATGAGCTTTCCGTCTCTCACAAAAAATACCTGAACAACGACCTCTTCCCCGTCCCTGCTCATGGCTATCACATCTTTGTCATCTCCGTCATTGTCGGTTATCTTCTGCTTCTGGGCGACGCTCTTTACACTCTCGTGCAGGTCGCGCAGCTTTGCCGCCTCCTCAAATTCAAGAGCTTCGGCAGCACTTTTCATCCTCTCTTCGAGGTCTTTAAGTATGGGCCTGTAGTTGCCGTTCAGAAATTCCATCGCACCCGCAACCTGCTCCGCGTATTCTTCCTTCGAAACAGATCCCATACAGGGCGCGGTACACTGCCCTATGTGATGATTAAGGCAGGGCCTTCCGATCCCGATATCTCTCGGGAGCACTCTGTTACATGTACGCAGCATATATATCTTGTTCAACAGTTCTATGGTATCTTTTACCGCTCCCGCACTGCTGTAGGGTCCGAAGTATTTTGACTTATCCTTTTTCATGGTCCTTGAAAAAAGGATACGCGGGTAGTCCTCCCCGAGAGTGACCTTGATATAGGGGTAGGTTTTGTCATCCTTAAGGAGCGTATTATATTTGGGGGAGTATTCTTTGATCAGATTGTTTTCGAGCACAAGCGCCTCCAGCTCGGAGTCGGTGATTATGTACTCAAAATGATCGATGAGAGATATCATCTTGTCGATGGCGGGACCGCGCCCCACGTTTTTTCTGAAATATGAGCGGACGCGGTTGTGAAGATTCACGGCTTTTCCCACGTAAAGAACGCCCCCGGCTTCATCACGCATGATGTAGACACCGGGGTTGCCCGGAAGCTTCTTTAATTCTTCCTGAATGTCAAACAAACCTTTTCGCACCTCTTACTTAAGCCCGGCCGTACGGATGGTCAGTTCCTTCGGATGCAGTATTTAAAGATCGGATTTCCCATGGATGAAAACTTTTCTTCATACTCGGTCATAACATTTCCCTCCATCAGTTTCGCATCCGAGTGAAGGTCGTATGAAATGTAGTCCGCATGCCATTTGGAACCTTCGAGTTCTTCCACCGCAAAATCAAAAAGATCCCTGTTATCCGTTTTAAACTCTATGCATCCGTCCTCTTTAAGTATCTTATCATATCTGTCCAGAAACTGTCTTGAAGGAAGACGCCTTTTTGCATGACGGTCCTTTGGCCAGGGATCGGAAAAATTAAGATAGATCCTGTCTGCCTCGCCGGGCGCGAAAACTTTTGTTATATCCTCCGCATCCATTCTGACAAAGATCAGATTCGGCTTTTCGTCTTCTTCCATCTTCTGAACCGCGCGCAGCAGCACAGCGGAATATTTTTCTATCCCGATATAATTTACATCGGGATTAAGGCTTGCCAGTTCGTGTATGAACCTTCCCTTCCCCATGCCTATCTCTATTCTTATCGGGTTGTTGTTTCCGAATCGTTCGTGCCAGGTGCCGGGGCACTTTTCAAGCTCTTCTTCTCTTACAACGTATTTACTGTCGGCTATCATTTCGCGACAGCCTGTGATATTTCTCAGTCGCATTTTTCCATCTTCCTATCTGTTCCTGAACAGTCTGTTTACACGTTTTCTACCTTTTGTGCGTCTTTTTCTCTCTGCGCTTAATTCCGCTTTGTGACGCCTCGCCTCGGAGTGCAGGTCCGCTGTCCACTTACCGCTTCTTTTTCTGCGTCTGTCACGTCTCCAGTTGGCACGCCAGTTGGGGTGGCGCCTGCGGTAATTCATGATCCATCTTACGATCAGATAAATAAGTCCGGCGCTTCCGCCGATCATCAGTACATATTTACCGATCTTTACAATATTGATAAAAACGATCTTTTCTTCTTCGTTCTCCTCCGGCTCTTCCTTTTCGGCAGCTACGGATTCGGGCACTTCCTCATCAAATTTGTATCCTCCGCTTTCTCCGTTTTTGACAAAGTCAACAGACGCCTCTCCCAGCGTTCTTCCGTGGTATGAATACTTGATGATGGCTGCCTGCTCCGCCTTTTCGGTGTTGTAGGATATCTCCGATTCTATATCCTCAAAATCAACCGTTTTGGGAAGCATTACAAAAGCATTTTTATTGAGGGACAGTATGGGCTGTGAATTGCCGAAGACATCCACTCCCGTATAGAACGATCCCTTTGTGCTTATGTTATATTTTGTCTCTCTCTCGGCAATACTCACTTTATCGAAATTGGAGAAGCCGTAATCAAAAAGAGAGATCGTATCAAGATACTGCTCGGGAGCAACATCGTTCATCACCACGCATATGAGACGTACTCCGTCCTTTTCCGCGCAGGATACAAGGCAGCTTCCCGCCGCTTCGGTGTATCCCGTTTTGGCCCCGACCAGATATTCATACTCGTACTTTTTCCCGCTGAGCATCTGATTGGTGGAATTCTCCACTATCTCGTCCTTCTGCTTCGCGCTCGGATAAATATGGAGCCTGGGAGAAAGCGTTATCTCACAGAGCATATCATTTTTGAAAAACTCTCTGCCGATCTGAGCAAGGTCGTAGGCACTTGTGAAATGGTTATCATCGGGAAGTCCGTTGGGATTGACGAAATTGGAATCCATACAGCCAAGTTCCGCCGCCCGCTCATTCATGATCTTTGCAAATTCGCTCCAGTGGCCCCCGGTTATATGCTCTGCCACAGCAAATGCACACTCGTTGGCGGAGCGGATAAGGATTGCCTGCAGGCACTCATATACTGTCAGTTCCTCCCCCGGATCGATTGCTATATTGTTGGAATCTCTCGGGGTGTCAAACACTGCATCGTGGGAAAAACTGACGATCTCGTCATTTTTGCATCTTTCCGCCGCTATCAGGCAGGTCAGGATCTTGGTGGTCGAAGCGGGATATTCCTCAAAATGAATATTCTTTTCATAAAGGATGACTCCGCTTTCCGCCTCTATGAGGATCGCTGATTCCGCACCCACGACCGGGCCCTGCGGCCAGTTGGCAGTCTCGTTTGACTGCACGCTCAGGCCCTTATTGTACTCCAGCTGTTCCTCATCCGTCATGGCGTATGACTTGAGAGGATTCATCATCACACCGGTTGAAAAAACAACGAATACCAGCACAAAGGAAAACCATCTCTTTATGTTTTTTCCCACAAATTCTATAGTCGGCCCCAGGCTGAGCACCATCAGTATCGTAACGATATACCACTTGCTTCCGAAGGCAAATGCGATGAGCAAAAGAGAGGCGTCATATGCGATCCTCACCACCCGGAGCGGCAGTTTGTTAAGCTTAGACCAGATCATAAAAGGGATCGCGTCGCAGGGAGATACTCCGAGCCCGGAATCCATATACAGAGCCGCCGAAAAAACAAATACCGCAAGAGCCACTATCATCACAATAATGCGGAGCCATAAATAATCGCCCGAAAAATGAGGTATCAGAAGTCTCTCGTTTATGTTCCCGGTCTCTTCGGGATATTCCAGGAGCTGCGCAGGCAATACCTTTTTCCAGACCCATGTAAAAAAGTCGCAGATATACCCAATAAGGGTCATATTTGCGACTGTTCCGAAGCCTATATTATCGGCTCCCAGAAGGATAACGATAACAAAAAGGATCGTATTAAAAATAAACTGCCATGTTCCCAGGGAAAGACCGATCTTTTCGCTTACGGCAATGTTCATGTTGGTGAAGGGATCTGTTCCCCAGTCAACCAGTCTGAGCCATGACAAAGTAAAGCCCATCATAAATACACCGATGAGCATTACCGGAAGCTGTTTTTTTAAATTCTTTCCTTCATAAAAGCCCGTTATGAGCTTTTTTATTTTATTTTTCATTTACATCTCGGAATTGGAAAACCTTCCGCGCATTTTCCCGTCATCCGGAGATGAAGGCGCCTGCCATTTCTCATCTCCGCCCAGAGCATCATCCTGTGCTTCGCTCACATTTTCCTTTTCCGTTTCCTCCCCTGTTCTTACCTCGGGGATATCATCCGATTTAACTTCAGCGATATCATCTGCCTTTTCACCAGCTGCTTCTTTTGCACTTTCATCCGGCGCGTCATCTGATCTTTCGGCAGTTTCATTTTCCTTTTCCTTCTTCTCTTCCTCAGGATCGGGAAGACCTTTTTCCTTGCGGAAGATCTGCATGAATTCCTTACCGGTGATGGTCTCTTTTTCGATAAGGTGTTTTGCGATCTTATCCATGATGTCCTTGTTCTCGCGGAGCATGGATAGTGCCTTCTCGTAGCTGTCCTTAAGCACTGCGGCTATCTCTTCGTCTATAAGAGCTGCTGTGCGGTCGGAGCAGTTGAGTTCCACTCTTCCTTCAAGGTATCTGCTTTCAACGGTGGCAAGGTTCATCAGACCGAACTTCTTGCTCATACCGTATCTGGTGATCATATCGCGTACAAGCTCCGTTGCCTTTTCGATATCGTTCGAAGCACCCGTGGTCACAGAGTCAAACATGATCTCCTCGGCAGCACGTCCACCCAGAAGGCTTACCACCTTATCGCGCAGCTCCGCTTCGCTGTTTAGGTATTTCTCCTCCTCGGGAACGTTCATAACATATCCCAGCGCACCCATGGTACGGGGAACTATCGTGATCTTCTGAACGGGATCGGAATTCTTCTGCAAAGCGCTTATCAGTGCGTGACCCACCTCGTGATAGGATACGATCTTTCTCTCCTCAGGGCTCATTATGCGGTCTTTCTTTTCTTTTCCCACAAGCACCTGCTCAACCGCAGCAAACAGATCCTGCTGGTTGACGTACTGCCTGTTACCCTTGACAGCATTGATGGCAGCCTCGTTGATCATATTGGCAAGGTCGGAACCTACTGCGCCGCTGGTTGCAAGAGCAATGGCATCAAGATCCACCGTCTCGTCCATCTTCACATCTTTGGCATGTACTTTTAATATCTCGACACGGCCCTTGAGATCGGGCTTGTCAACTATTATACGTCTGTCGAAACGGCCGGGACGGAGAAGCGCTTTGTCCAGTATCTCCGGGCGGTTGGTAGCGCCAAGGATCAGTATTCCCTTTGAAGGATCGAAACCGTCCATCTCGGAAAGAAGCTGGTTGAGTGTCTGTTCTCTTTCCTCATTTCCGCCGCCGTATTTTGAATCACGGCTTCTTCCGATGGCATCTATCTCGTCTATAAAGATAATGCAGGGAGCATTTTTATTTGCCTCTTTAAAGAGATCCCTTACTCTCGATGCACCCACGCCAACATAAAGCTCGATAAAATCGGAACCGGTAAGTGAGAAGAAAGGAACATGCGCTTCACCTGCCACAGCTCTTGCAAGAAGTGTTTTACCCGTTCCGGGAGGGCCTACGAGCAGAGCTCCCTTCGGAAGCCTTGCACCGATCTTGGTATATTTGGAAGGATCATGAAGGAAATCAACCACTTCCACAAGTGATTCTTTTGCCTCATCCTCCCCTGCCACATCAGCAAAGGTAACTCCGGTCTCCTTCTGAACATATACCTTTGCATTGCTTTTTCCGACGCTGAACGGCCCGCCGTTTCCGCCCATCCTTCGCATGAAAAACATCATAATCACTGCGATGAGCACAACGGGGATGATGACTCCCACAAGTATCTCCGTGAACATTCCGGAGTTGGTATTGACTATTCTCTTACCGAGAACATCGTGCTTGACCAGTTTGGGGGTAAGAGTTTCGAAGGGCTCCATCACATAGGTCTGATATACTCTCTCGCTCTCCAGCTGAAGGGAATAGGCATACTGCTCAAGCATATTTCCGCCCGATACATCACCTGCATCGGAGGTATCTACCGCATCAAGCTTCAGCGTAACCGTCATCAGTGCCTTCTCGGCATTGATCTCGATGGATTCGACTTTGTCTGCCTCCAGATCCTTTAAAAACTCCGTGTACTCCTTGGTGGTGTAATTCTTTCCGCCGCTGAAGAACATATTGTAGATAAGGAATCCCAGTGCAACGAGCATAAGGATGAATATGATCGCCATCCAGCCGTTGGGGCGCTGATTCTTATTATTGTTGTTTTTGCCTCCGCCGCGGTTTCCGTTTCCTCCGTCACCACGATTTCCGTTTCCGCCTTCGTATTCGTTCAGATTATTGTTGTCCATTTGAACCTCTTTGATACTTTGTAGTATGCGAATTGCTTTCCTTTCCCCGTCCCCGCAATATACAACCATTATATTTAAGCCCTTTGTGTTAGGCAATAGTAAAAGTATGAAAAAAGAATTAAAGCTTAATAAACTCTTTATTCTCCGGCTTAGGGCTGTTCAGTGTCCGGCGGCGTCTCTTCGGTCTGCACGTTTTCCTGGACTTCCTCAGCGGGAGGCATCTCCTCCTGAGGGGTCTCCTCAGGTGTTTCCTGAGGGGTTTCCTCGGGGGGTTCCTGTATGTTTTCCTGCGGGGTTTCCGGCATATTTTCCCCCGGCTCCGCTTCCTCAGAAGGTGCCTGCCTTGCCTGAAGTTCGAGCATATCCGTCAGATCCTCGTTTTCGTATGCGGCAAGGATCGTTTTTTCTCTGGCCAGCTCTTTTTTATATTCTTCTTCGGTGATAAGACCCGCATTCTTCCATGCAAACAGCATAAAATTGGTCTTTATCATCTGCAGTGATGCGTTATATTCGTTCTCGGTATAATCGAGGAGAGCATTCAGGTACCTGTCCAGCCTGTCCTGCTCATAGTCCTTTACCAGATCGTTCCAGACTACTTTGTTTTCTTTTTTATCGTAGCTTACAAACTCGGTGATAAAGCTTCCGTTATAGAGGCGCGCCCTGTGCAGGGAAGATGAGAATATGTCATTTCCCATAAACAGCCTTGAATCGTATTCTATCCCGAACAGGTTGAGCACAGTCGGAAGGATATCCACATTGCAGCAGTAAGCATTGGAAACTATGGGCTGCTCAAGGCCGCTGTTATAAATGATACATGTGGATCTGCTCTGTTCAAACACATCTTCTATCGTTCCGCCGCCATATTCCTTTTTGGCGGAATCGGTGAGGTAATAAGGGTAATGATCACCTACGATCACTATCACCGTTTTATCCAGCTTGCCTGCGTCCTTAAGACGCTCCACCAGATACTCCAGTCCCAGCTCGAATTCGTATTCCCCGCAGAAATAACCCAGGATCACATCATCCTTGTATTTATCCCCGGCAAGTTCCTTTACCGTTTTAATATTCTTGCGGTACATAACATTGGCGGAGGTATATGGGCCGTGCCCGCTGAAGGTCATATAGTACGCATGAAACCTGTCCTCTCCGATATAATCATCCACCGACTGTTCGAACATCTCCAGATCTGAAGCGGGCCAAGATGAAGAAAAGGTCATCCCCTGCCCAAGGAATTTTATATTCTCATAACCAAGATTCGGCCATGTATACTTTCTTCTGTAATATCTTCCGATAAAGTCGTGATAAGCGTACGTCGGTACGCCTTCGGCAGCAAATATATCTCCCAGCCCGTTTGGCATAAACACCGCGCCGGACTGTGAAAATGACCCCACTCCCGTCCCCTGGTCGGCCGCTCTGGACACATCGGGCCATAGGGATGTCGCAAATGCGAACTCTCCGTTGGTGGTGGTATTGGGAAAGCTGTTGTAGAAATGCTTGAGAACTATCCCGTTGTTAGCCATCTCATAGAGCATCGGCGTTATATCGGGATCAATTCCGTATCTGGAAAACCCTTCAGCACATATATACACCAGGTTGTATCCTTCGAAAAGCCCTGTGTATTCGTTTGTCATCGTGGGGGTCTTTGCATCAAAATAATCACAGAGTGATATCACTGCTTTATCATCCGATAGCTCTCTCAGCGCTGCAAAATCAAGTGCCTCGTTTACATGAGGCTGTGCAGCAGGCCTTTCCTCAGGCTCCCCGTCCTCTTTATTCTCTTTGTCCCGGGGCTCCGCATCCGTTCCGGCTTCAGAACCGTTTTCTTTTCCCTGTGAAGTATTATCTGATGTCTTATCGGATGTATTTTCCGATGTTTCCGCCGCAGCATCGCTTCTCTCGGCACCCGGAGTTTCATCTTCGGGGATCTGTGTTCTTGCTTCCTCCGGTGCTTTATCAAGTTCAAACACACCTTGTTCAAGAGAAACCGTCTTTACGGTGTTATTTGTGTTTCTGCTTCCGAACAGGCGATACGTCCCCTCCACCACCGATGTGGCCAGGGAGCCTATCCGATCGGTTGTGATATCCGTATCCGAAGTCTCATCCTTAAGCACATAGTATGCGCTTCCCCGCTCTGTTCCCAACAATCTCAGTCCCTCTGCCCCGAGAATAAAAAGGGCAAGTGCCCCAATGAGAAATACGGCATGCATTCTCCTCGCATACCCTGCCCCCAGTATGGACTTTCTGTTAAATTCCCATATTCCGCGGGGTCTGAAAACCGAAAGGAACATTGTCACAACAACCGGTATCAGTATAAGCGCAAGATAACCGACGGAGTCTATTATCGTTCCGGCGGCTGCCCATCCGAAATCACCTACGGCTTCGTTACCCATGCCCAGGAGATTAATGGAAAGCATCGATCCGAATATCCTGTAATAAACCACCTGCACGCCGTAATACAGCGCCAGAGCAAACAGTATCACCAGATTCTCCAGTTTGTTGATTATCACATGCCTTTGGCTAAAGCCGGTTATTGCCGCAAAAATAAGACTCTCTGCGGGAATGAAAAAAAGAAAAGTGAGATTTCTTCCGTACACCGTTCCGGATATCACCAGTCTCAAAAGAAGCTCCCAGTAAAGGAGTGAGAAGAAGTAGATCCCGATGTAGATAAGGCTTCTTAAATACCTTGATCCGGGCTTTTCCACTGCCTTTGCAAAAGAGCTTTTTATACGCGTTCCCTTTTGAGAGATCACATTATTCGAATTTAAAAAATCACTTCGTCTGTTTCTCATTTAGATAATGATCTTTTGGCTGCTTCCCGTGCTTTCTTTTCGGCTTCACGGCGCTTTTTCCTAAGCTCCTCGGCATGGGCGGATTTTTCCTGGAGCCTTACCAGGGAGTCGTTTTCTATCGGTTTTACGATCTTGATCGCACATACGCTGTCATCATCATATTTATGGATCCTGACACGGTTCTTAACAAGACCGTGAGTGTCACAGAATCCGGCAGAAATAAACTGCTTTCCGTTCGTAGAAAACCAGCCTATCCTTTTCTTTATCTGTTTATTGCAGATCGTGCAGACAATAGACATGACATCTCTGTCACTTAGCGCCGCCTCGCGGTTCTTGTACCTTCTGGTTATGCGCTTGGAGTATGTACCGAAATCCGTAAAAACTTCTTCGGCCTTTGTCTCCGGCGGGAATGTAACATCATACGAAACAAACTTCAGCACCTCGGGATGTTCCCTGCCGATCTTGGCTAGGATCCGGGCTGTATAGTAGGCGTCACTGAAGGCGCGGTGAAAAGGTATATCCTTTTCTATCCCCGCAGCATCGGTGGCATGTTCGAGGCTGAGTCTTATCTTTTTATCCTTTTCGAATGCAAGCGCATAAAGCTTCTGCACATCCAGATAAGCCACCGGACCTTTGCTTATAAGAGGCATGCCGTAGAATTTAAGATTGCGCTGGAGCTCGGTGATATCCGAAGGGCCCCAGGTGCACAGCAGGCATCCTTCTCCGCACCATGAAGCAAATCTCGGCGCGATCTCGGTAAACTTTCCGCCCCGGGCCAGATCCTCCATCTGGATGTGGATTATCTTACTGGTGATGTGATAAAGCCTGGGATATACAATGGGCTTTATCAGCTCACTGAATTCACCGACCATCTCGTAGCTGTCATTTAGTTTTATCGCACCGATCTCTATGATCTCAAAGGGGAGCTTTGCAACCTCGGGTTCGCGCCCCGTGCTGCTCTGGTTCCACTCCAGATCGACCACTACAAGGTTCATTAATAAGCCTTTCCCCAATAAACCATCTTCTCTGCGGATTTACCGCAGCATACGCACTTGTCTCCCACCTTTTCCTGTGCAAAAGGCATGCATCTGCTGGTAACCGCCAGTTTTTCCTTGATAGCATCCTCACAGGCTCTGTCTCCGCACCACATTGCCTTGACAAAACCGGTGGTCTCCGAGAATATCTTCTCAAGCTCTGCCATATCGTGAGCCACATATGTGTGGGCGTCTCTGTGCTGCCTTGCGCGCTGCAGCATCTCGCTCTGGATAGTCTCAAGAAGCTCGGGTACTTTTGTTTCTATATCGCTTATCGCGCATTCGATCTTTTCTCTTGTATCGCGGCGGACAAGTACACATTTACCCTCTTCGATATCTCTGGGACCTATCTCGATCCTTATGGGATATCCGCGCATCTCCGCCTCGGCGAATTTAAATCCGGGTGTCTTGTCGGTATCATCCACCTTGACTCTGCAGATATTTTTAAGGCTCTGTGCTATCTCATTTGCCTTGTCGAGCACACCTTCTTTTTTCTGCTGAATGGGAATAACACATACCTGAATGGGAGCCACTCTGGGCGGAAGCACAAGCCCTTCGTTATCACCGTGTGTCATGATGATGGCTCCGATAAGCCTTGTAGTCACTCCCCATGAAGTCTGATGCACATATTTAAGAGTATTGTCCTTATCAGCAAACTGTATTCCGAATGCCTTCGCAAATCCGTCTCCGAAGTTGTGGCTGGTACCGGACTGAAGCGCTTTTCCGTCGTGCATGAGAGCTTCGATAGTGTATGTTGCAACCGCACCCGCAAACTTTTCCTTATCGGTCTTCTGTCCTCTTACCACGGGGATCGCCAGCACCTGCTCGCAGAAGTCGGCATAGATATTGAGCATCTGTATGGTGCGCTCCTGGGCTTCCTCTTCGGTAGCATGTGCTGTGTGTCCCTCCTGCCAGAGGAATTCTCTCGAGCGCAGGAAGGGTCTGGTCTCCTTTTCCCAGCGCACTACGGAGCACCACTGGTTGTACACTTTGGGGAGATCTCTGTATGAGTGGATATCATTCTTGTAAAAATCACAGAAAAGTGTCTCGGAAGTAGGGCGCACGCACATTCTCTCCGCGAGAGGCTCAAGTCCGCCGTGGGTTACCCACGCCACCTCGGGTGCAAAGCCTTCTACGTGATCCTTCTCTTTCTGAAGAAGAGATTCGGGAATAAACATGGGCAGATATACGTTCTGCACCCCGGTCTCCTTAAAGCGCTCGTCGAGCTGCTTCTGGATGAGTTCCCAGATCGCATAGCCCGCAGGCTTGATCACCATGCATCCTTTAACGGAGGTGTAATCAATAAGCTCCGCCTTCTTAACTATGTCTGTGTACCACTGCGCAAAATCCACATCCATGGATGTGATCTCTTCGACCATTTTTTTGTCTGCCATTTATCTTTCTCCTTCGGTAATGATTTTGTATATTTCTTCGGTGGAGGAAACTATCCTCTTTGCTCCGTGCTCCTCCAGAAACTCCCTGCTCCTGAACCCCCAGTCAACCAGTATCTCATCCAGTCCACTGTTCCTGGCTGTCATTATATCCACATCGGAATCCCCGATATAGACCGCATCTTCTTTCCCGACACCAAGCGCATCAAGCACATTCTCCGTCATATCGGGATCGGGTTTTTTTCTTACTCCCGGCTTTTCTCCGAGAGCCATATCAAACATCCCGTCAAAGCATTTAAGCACAAGCTCCTGCACGGCGGGATCCGCTTTGTTGGACACCACAGAGCATTTCACTCCTGCTGCCCTCAACTTTTTGAGCAGATCCGTAATCCCTTTGTATGGCTTTGTATTGTCAGTCCCATGCGCAAGATAATACGGTATCAAGTCATCATATACCTTCTTCTTTTTTTCATCGGAAGTCCCCGGTGGAACCGCCCTTTCTACAAGCTTCATAAGGCCGTTTCCGACAAAGCTCTTTACTTCCTCTATGGTGCGCACGGGATAGCCGTTTTTCTCAAGTGCATGATTTATGGAATTTGTTATATCCTGTAGTGTATCTAATAT
>JAEEGL012109123.1_pt1 | contig 15981 bp, 8 predicted proteins | sample 9134231 | NCBI WGS metagenome assembly JAEEGL01 (sample SAMN16246548, study PRJNA631951) | gut metagenome | biome: gut microbiome; feature: rumen; material: fiber-attached | host: Bos | place: Iran: Karaj | collected 2018-10 | reverse complement strand
ACGTTATGGAAACCATGAGTACGTCGGGTATTAAAGAGTAATTACTGTTATTTCCTTTTTTTGAAGGGTGTGAATTTAATTGAAAAGGTTAGTGTCACTGTTAGCCGCAATAGCCATTTTGCTGACTTTCTGTTTCTCTGTGTCCGCGTATGAACCGACGGATTCGTTTACGCATGTGGATACTCCGAACGGCGCGGTAAAGGCTGTTTTATCGCGTGAAATTTACACGTCTGCTATGCTGATCAAAGCTTCCGACCTGAATCTGGATGAATCATTTGACGGTATTAACGATTTGTTTGTCGCAAAAGACGGGAGTATTTATATCCTTATAAGCGGTTGTTCAAAGATAGTGATACTCAACAGTGACTATAAACTTGACAAAGTTGTATCACTGGTCGACGAGAGCGGATTTGAAGTTGATTTTACCGGTGCGCAGGGTATTTTTGTGGACGATTCCGGGATATATATATGCAACAGCAGAAACGCCGAAATACTGGTCGCGGATCATAATGGAGTCATTAAGGAAAAATGGGGCGAGCCGGACTCAAAACTGATTCCGGAGGATTTTTACTATCAGCCGTATAAAATTTACAGGGACAGCAAAGGATACACGTATATACTCAGCGTGGGATGCTATTACGGAGCTTTGGTTTATTCAACCGAGAATGTGTTTATCGGTTTTTACGGGGCTAACAATGTTGAAGCCGGCGCACTCGATATGCTCTCCTATTTATGGAACCGTCTTACGCAGACCGATGCCAAAAAAGCGCTTTCGGTTAAGAAACTGCCGTATTCCTTCGTGGATTTGTGCTTTGACAGTAAAGATTATATGATTACCTGCACGGGACGCACAAAATCGGACACCAACGGCGTCGGGCAGATTCGCAAGCTTTCTCCGGGCGGCGCCGATATATTATACAAAAGAAATACCGACGGCACTTCCGTAAATTCATCGGTGTTTAATTTTCTTGAAGAAAAGGTGGTTGAGCGCTTCGGTGAAAAGAGACCGCAGAATGTTGTCGCGGTTGACGTGGATGAAAACGGATTCATCTACGCCTTGGAGCAGACTCATGGACTAATATATATTTACGACAACGAATGCAACCTTTTAGGCGGCTTCGGCGGCGGAAGTGACTTTTCACAACAGCTTGGTGTGTTTGATAAAGCAAACTGTATTGCGGTAAACGGCAACTCTCTTTTGGTGGGGGATTTTGACAGTAACACAGTTACGGTATTTGAGCGTACACAATTCGGTTCGCTGCTTATGGAGGCGCAGGATAAGTACATAAAAGGCGAATACGTGGACGCTATGCCGTTATGGCAACAAGTGCTTAAACTGGATGGCGGATGTCAGTTGGCTTATCGCGGTATGGCGATGGCGTATCTGACCCTTGAGGATTATGATGCCGCCTTAAAATATGCCGAAAAGGGTCTTGATTATTCCACCTATGATATGGCGTGGAAAAGACTGCGAAACGCATATATCTCAAAGAATTTTACATGGATATTTATAATCATATTCGTTCTCGTATCCGGTTTGATATCTTTCTTATCAGTAGTAAAACGCAGAAAAATCGTTTTAATTAAAAACGAAAAGGTTAAAGCGCTTTTGCAAGTCCCGGCGCATCCGTTCAGAAGTTTAGAAGACATTAAATATAAGAATCAGGGTTCGCTTCTGATTGCCGTTGTTTTGACCGTGCTGTTTTACGTTGTAAACGTGCTTAAAGAAACCGGTTCCGGCTTTTTGGCGACAAAGACTGACCCTAAAACATACAATACGCTTTATACGTTACTCAGCACCGCGGGACTTATTGTTCTGTGGTCGTTGGCAAACTGGCTGGTTGCATCCGCTTTTGCCGGCAAGGGAAAGTTCAAAGATATTTTTATAGCGACGACCTATGCGTTGCTACCGCTTATCGTTTATACATTTGTCCGTGTAATCCTTTCGCATGTTTTATCGCTTACAGGTCTTGCGGTAATGGACGGTATTCAAACTGCTGTTTTGATATTTACGTTCTTTATTTTCTCAATTGCGATTATGTCGGTTCACGAATATGATTTCTTTAAGTTTTTGTCGACTTCGCTTGTGTCGGTAGTATTTATGATACTTATAGTTTTTGTAATTTTCTTAGTCGGAGTTCTTTTGCAGCAGTTCGGGGCAGCATTTGTCTCGATTTACCGTGAAATCTTTTATAGATAATATTAAGGAAAGGGGTGTTTCTGCGATGTATAATAAAAAGACGGTATCCGCATTACTTGCCATTGCGCTTTTCTTGTCGGTGTTTACGGGCTGCGGGAAAAAGTCAGGAGTAAAGTACGGGTATAACGGCAACGAAAAAATAATGACGGTTTCGTCGCAGACAATAGCACAAAACGATAATCTTTCTCTTTCCTGGGATGATGAAGCAAAGAGAATTTTGCTCGAAAACCGCAAGACCGGAAAAATATGGTCAGATATACCGCAGGATATTGCCGAAAGCGGAGAACTCTGTTCAACGCTTGACATTTCCGTTCAGGATATGGAGATTTATCAGCCGGAATTTCTGTCGAGCAACGAGTGCAGGGAATCCGGACGAATAAGCGCTGAAAAGATAAAGGACGGACTGAGGGTTACATATTATTTTGACAGTGTAAAGGTATCCGTACCCGTCTGTTATACTTTGAGAGAAGATTCAATGTTAGTGTCGATCGATGCCTCAAAAATACAGGAAGACGGTGAAAAATACCGCTTGGTATACGCTACGCCGATGCCTAAAATGTGTTCGGCTGAAAACGCCTCCGCGGACAATAAGAAAGATTCGTATTTGCTTTTGCCCGAGGCAAACGGTGCGCTGATGTATACAGATGAAACTGTTGAGGGGTCAAGGAAGATAAGTATTCCTTATGCCAATGCGGCAGCACATCAGGAATCGTCCGCGGTAAATGCTCCCGAATCGTCAGGTATATGTGTATTTGGCATAAAGGCGGGGACCGACGCCATGTTCTGTATTCCCGAAGAAACCGCCGGTTCGGTAGGTATATCGGCGTATGCGGGTGACATAAGCAGCGGGCTTTCGGCGGTTTATCCGAACTGCTATTTTTCCGATTATGATTACTTTTACGGAAAAGCTACAAATTCCGCGGCCATAAGGCATCTTTCCGACCGTTCGCAGTCTACGGTTTCCATAGGCTATTATCCGCTTTCCGGCGAAGACGCCGACTATAACGGTATGGCAAAAAAATATAGAAGCTATCTTGAAAAGAACGGTTATATTTCAGTCGATGAGAACACACTCAAATCGGCCGCCCCCTATGCGCTGACTGTTCTTGGCGGTGTTATGACCACTGTGTCAGTTTTAGGTGTGCCGACAAAGACTTTGAAAGTCATGACTACGTTCGACCAGGCGCGGGAGTTAATTGAGGATATTACCGAAAGGACCGGAATTAAGCCGACGGTGCGTTTGCAGGGCTTCACCTCAACCGGCATAAATATCGGCAAAATCGGCGGCGGATATTCATTTAATTCCGCTTTCGGCGGTGATAAACAGCGAAAAGCCCTTGAAAACTATTGTGCCGATAACGGTATATCCCTTTACACTGAATTTGAAATGATTAAATACAGCGAGTCAGGAGCGGGCTTCTCATACGCAAACGATTGCGCAAAGACCGCGGTTCTTTCGCCGGCAGAGAACTCAAAATACAACGCTCCGCTTAGGGATGTCAATTCCGATTCAGTATACAGATTGCTTTCACGCGATAAGATCGGAAAAGCCGTCGATAAGCTTATAAAAACAGTGCAGGATAAGGATGTCTCAGGCATAGGTGTTTCCACATTGGGGGCAATATCATATTCGGATTTTTCGTCCGGTGTAAAAAACGCCGTCACCTCCGGTATTGATTCCGAAACTTCAAAAGCGATAAGAAAACTTAAGAATACCGGGAAACGTGTATCTGCGTCTTCGCCTGCCTATTTTGCTGCGGGTCTTGTGGACACGGTGTTTGACGCGCCGCTCGACCAAAGCGGCAAGTATCAGTATGACGTGGAAATACCGTTTTATCAATTAGTATACAGCGGAGTTGTTCCGATGTATTCTTCCGCTGTTAACATGGCTGCGGATCCGAACAAGAAAATAATGATGGCTGCAATGACCGGAACCGGGCTCGGTTTCAGTGTTATAAGCAACTTTGAGGACGAGTATATGGAAACCGGCGCCGATAAGCTCTATGCGTATCTTTACGATGCAAATTCCGATTTGATAACGGATGCCTTGAAGGAATATTCGAGGCTCTACGCGGCAATTGGAAATTCAAGAATAAAACGGTACGATATTCTTGAAAACAGCGTTTCGAGAACGGTTTTTGAAAACGGAGTTACAGTTTACGCAAATAATTCGTTTTTGGAATCCGATTCGCCGATAGGAAAACTAAAAGGTTACGAATTCAGAATGGGCGGTGAAAAATCATGAGATTAAAAAAGAATACCAGTATGGAATCTCTCAAGCAACGGTACGGTTATTCTTTCGTGTTTCATTGGGTAATAGGTCTTGTCGTTTTTTTCTTCGGACCCGTGCTTTATTCGATAAGATACGCTTTCAGTGATATAACGGTTACTGCCAGCGGCTTTAAGCTTGATTTTGTGGGAATAAGGAACTTTAAGGAATCTCTGTTTGAAAACCCTACGTATCTTGATCAAATAAGAGATTCTATCGGTGCTATGTTTTATACGCTTCCTATGGTGCTGGCTCTTAGTTTGATACTTGCGGTGCTTCTGAATCAAAAATTCTGCGGACGCACTGTTATGCGTATATTTTTCTTTCTGCCCGTTATAATTGAATCCTCGGTCATTTTGCGATTGATGTCGGATTCGTCGATTAATGCGTCAATATTCAACTTGAGCACCGAGGGAACGGGAATTGTGGATTATAATACCGTAATCTCAAATCTCAGGTTACCCCCGCAGCTTTCGAGTTTTTTGACATTTTTCCTGAGTAATGCTGTCAGTCTTACCTGGAGCTGCGGCGTGCAGATTATCCTCTTCCTTGCGGGGCTTCAAAGTATACCGGATTCACTTTACGAGGTTTCAAAAATCGAGGGCGCAAATAAATGGGAAGAGTTCTGTCAAATAACCGTTCCGATGCTCAGACACGTTTTATCTCTCGTTATTATTTACACTATGATTTCAAGATTTACGGCGTCAAACAACCCGATAATGGCAACAGCTATTGAGCTTATGCGAGCGATGGATTACAGTACCGCTTCCGCAATGCTGTGGTTCTATTTTGTAATAGTGCTTGCGGTTGTTGGAATCGTACTGCTTTTCTATAACAGATACTGCGTAAAGCGTTGGGAATAAGCGTAAGGCAAAAAGGAGAATGAAAACATGAATAAACCGCGTTATTTAACATCTGACAGTGTATTTCAAAGGGTGCTCTCAACTGTATGCGCCCTGTGTGTCATTATCTCTGTTTTGGTATTTGCGCCTATTAAAACAAGCGCCGATGAAACGGGAAAGATGTTTGTCATACATTCTACAGAGAAAAATGGCGAAAATTTCAGTTACGCAAACGTATTTATTCCTTTGAATTTCAGGAGTGCCGGTGGAAAGACACTTTCCGGCGATACTTATTTTAAGCTTACTTTCAAAGCCAAACTTTACAGTACCGGTAAGCCGATAGTCGGAGTTATTCGTTCGGATTATGATAAAGACGGCGCTTATTCCGAGCCGTATAATGTGTACAACAACACGGAGAGCGACCCTCACGCCGACAAAAACCTCACTTGTTCTTACGATCCTTCAACCTACACTTATACATATATCATAAAAATATGTATAAGCTCACATTACAGCAGTTATGCCGGCGGCGTACATTCCGCAATTACGATAGGTAATATGGAGCATAACGCGGGATGGTATAAGGAAAACAGTCCGGAAGCATACTTTGCGTTCGCATATCCCGAGCTTTACGCATACGACGTTCATACCAAAAACACTTACGGCGAAAACCTTATTGCCGGAATCGACGATGAAACCGTCAATACCGGCAAGACATATTTTCATAAAAGCAACCCGTATTCCGGAAACGATAACCTACTTGCCGCTCCGACAAACAAGTGGGGTATCGATACTACATCTTCTCTTATAGAATACAAGGATATTCCCGAAGGTTTTTTTGACCCCGGCAAGCATAACTATAAAAAGGTTGAAGAGGTGCTTCCGACTGAAACCGAGCCGGGTTTCAAGGAGCATTACGTTTGCGACTGTGACGAATGCAAAGGCAGGTATTTTATAAGCTTCGGCGCGGCGGAAGTAAAGTATGACGACCTCGTTATACAGCCTAACGGTGCCGATAAGGCGATAATAATAAAACCGAATATCAGCGGTGACGAGTACCCGTCGGGCGTGTTTATACCTTTGAATTTCACAAACTCCGGCACAACTGTTTTGACCGGCAAAAAGTTTTTCCTGCTTAAATTCAAGGCAAAGATAAACGAAGGGCATACGCCTATTGTAAGCGTTGTCAGATATGATACATCCGGCGGATCTTATTCGGACAAGGAGGCAACTTATAATAATCAGGGGACCAGTTCAGATAAAAAGCTTTATGCAAAATATGACGCTGAAACCGAAACTTTTTCCGCGCTTATAAAACTTGACCTTTCAAACACAAATCCTGCAAACGGAGCGCATAGCGCAATAATTATAGGCAAAGCAGAGCACGATAATGACACGTTTTCCGAAAACGATTTCGGCGCTTCCTTCATAATTTATCAACCGGAACTTTATTATTACGACGTTATGCATAATAAGACGGATGATGTCAACCTGATTGCAAAAATCAATAATAATACACTTGACATTAAATCAAGCTATACACATAGAAAAAATCCTTATAACAGCAGTGATAATCTGTTTAAGGCGCCGGTCAATGTATGGAGCGTCGACGGTCCGGCGAGATATGTGTCTGTGTCCGATGTTCCGGAGGACTTTTTCAAAGAGGGAAAGCACAATTTTGTTTTCAATGCGGCAAAAGAGCCGACTGAAATCGAACCGGGAAATATTCAGTATTATACTTGCAATTGTGATGATTGCAAAGGCAAATTCTTTACGGATTTCGGTCTTACGAAAATTGATGACGTAAGTATTGCGCCGAACGGTCCGGAACAGATGATTACCTTTACGCCTAACAGCTTTGGCAGAAGGAATTATTCAAACGTGTTTATACCGATAGACCACAGAGTCGCGGGCGATCCTATTTTTGCCAGTACTACGCATTATTATAAGCTTACCTTCAAGGCAAAGCTTCACAGAGGTATGCCTATTGTCAGCGTGGTAAGTTATGACGGAAGCAGTAAGGGTACCTATTCGGAGCCGAACGGAGTATACAATAATGATAAGTGGTCGGATGCGTTTCCGGCACTTTACTCCGAATATGATGAAAAAACCATGACGTATACCGCGCTTATCGCCGTAATGACTGGGTATTATTACAGCACGTCGGCTTCCGGCGCGCATCACGCAATACTCATTGGAAACGTTGAGCATAACGGAAACTGGTATTCAGAAAGCCATTTTGAAACATCGTTTTCATTTTGTAATCCCGAACTGTATCTTTATGACCCGGGAACTAAAACTACGGCGGGCGAAAATATTATACCCGGCCTAAACGGCAACACGCTTAATCTGGGCGGCATATATAAGCACGCCTCAAATCCCTATACGGCTTCAAATAATCTTATGGCTGCGCCGCTCGGCAAGTGGAGTGTTGACGGAAACGCGTCTTATCTGTACGCTTCCGAAATAGATGAAAGCTATTTTGACGCTTCTGCCGAAAACGAGGATAAAGCGCCGCAGATGATCCTTTTTTCCGGTACCAACAATAACGAGGATCAGGACAAGAACCGCACCGGAGAAGCGCAGATGGAGCAAAAAGTCGCGCTTAAAAAGAACGTGAATTATCAGTTTTCTCTCAACGTGAAATATGCTGATACGGGTTATGAAAACGATAAACTCGGCGTAGAACTTAAATACAGAAAGAGCGGTTCGTTTGTGCCGCTTCAAGCGATAAAGTCCGAATCGGAAACCGAGTATAAAGAGATTTACGATTTCACCATGCCGGGCGACGCCGACGGCAGAACGAATTTTGTTGTGATATTTAATTTTTCGAGCGCGCACACGTCCGGTTACGCGGCTAATTTTGAGTTGTTCAGAATTGATGACAGCGGCAACCGGATAGGTGAAAACCTGATAGTAAACGGTGATTTTTCTGAGGGAAATACGGCGTTCTGGGACAAATGGGGGCTTTGTTCCCGTTTCGAATTCAGTGAAATACCCGAAAACTTTTTCAGTAAGGTGGTCGCGGTTAAGCCAAATATGATAATCTACCGGAACTCTACGGATTATGCACAGCTCGCATATTCTCCGCATCTTAAACCGTCTACGACCTATGAACTTAAATATCGCGAGCTTCATACCCATTATGAGAAGGATAAACCCTCGCACGTAGCGATGTGGGAATTTTATTATAACGATAATGGTCGGGTTGAAAACTCAAGCAACAGCGGCGACAGGAAAAAGCGTACCGAAGGCGAGTACACGTACGAAACCTTTACGACCAAGAGCAATATCTACACGGGCGGTAACAACAATATTATTCTTCGCCTGTATATGAGAGCGGGTAACGCGGGATACTGGGGACCTGTCGAGCTTTACGAGGTTGATGCAAAAGGTGAGAAAATAAGCAACAACCTTATTCTGAACGGTGATTTTACATGTGGTTATAAGTGTTGGGAGCAGACAGGAGATCTTGTCAGCAGAACGGCTGAAATACCTGATGGCTTTTTCAGTAAATGGAAAGCGCCGACTGAAATGATTTATTCCAACGGTACTGAGAGCAATCAGACATACGGTCAGAGCATCGCGCTGAATGTTGATAAAAAGTACTATTTTTCGGGTTATTACGTCAATATGAATTCTGTTGGCGTTAATCCGCAGATTCAGTATCTGTCTGTTGACGGTACATATAAGGACGTAACGCTTGAAGTGTATTATGACAGCGCCAGGTATTTTTTTGAAACCGCATTTGAAATACCCGGTGACGCGTTACTGCGAAACGGTGTGGCAGACGTCCGTGTTCAGATAAACAACTATAACAAGGGTAAGGGTTATTTTGCCGAAATTATGTTATGTGAGGACGGTAAATACATTAATCTTTTGTCCGCCCCGGCTGCATCTTCGGATGCCAACTACAAAAAAATGGCATATAATCCGAATAAATTTGTGTTCTACTATGACGATACAATGTTTGAGAGCGATGGCGACTGGTCCGGAGAATGGGAAAACAGTAAATACAATATAAAGACGGGTAGAGTGACCGGAATGGTAGCCGACGAGTTCGGCATGGGTATATCAGGATTAAAAATGCGCCTTGAACCGGGGAATATAACGGTTACGACCAATGAAAACGGTGCATATTCCTTTGACGGTATCAGACCCGGCGTATATAATTTGTACTTGATGGAGCAGGGCGGCAGAAAGCTCTTCTGCTTAAACGTTACGGTGCAGAAGGGAATATGGTCGATGATTCCGAGAATTACTTATTCCAAGGCGCAAGCCGAAATTGATGTTGACGGTAATGACGGCGCTGATTCATACGATGACGGCGAATACGGCATACTTCGCGGATTCTATTACAATCGTGAAGGCGTGCCCATCAAAAGCGCTTCAATTCGTTTGCGTGGAATAGGACGTTCAATAACAGACGAAAACGGAATGTTTGTGTTTGACAAAGTCCCGCCCGGGACCTATGACCTCTACGCCGTTTCGAAAGACGGTACCGAGTATGTGTTCAGGAAAGTGAAGATTGAGGCAAACAGAGGCATTCAGGTCAAGATAAAGGATCCGCCGATAGAAGAAAACACCCTTGGCTTGCTATGGATAATTGTCATAACAGGCGGAGCGGCAGTGGTCTTGGCCGGCTTGGCTTTTGTGATAATTCTTATAATAAAAAAACGTAAAAAGCAAAACAACCGCGTCGTTTTGACAAGTCCGTAAAAAGTTTATGATTTGGGAGCAAGACAAGTGAATGATAAAATAAAAGAGTTTTTAGATAAAAATATTGAGAAAACAGTGAAATACTCACCGGAAGGCAAGGGAAACCTTATCGGGTTACCGTACCCGTATACAGTGCCCTGTGTTACCGGATCTTTTCAGGAACTTTACTATTGGGATACGTATTTTACAAACGTCGGTCTGTTGTTGCTTGGGAAAACGGAATATGTAAAGAATAATATTGAAGACATTTTTTTTCTTGTGGAGAAGTACGGATTTATGCCCAATGGCAGTAGGACATACTATCTGAATCGGTCTCAACCGCCGTTCTTATCTCAAATGGTAAGAGATTTATTCGATGTGACCGAGGATAAAAAATGGCTGCTTCGGGCATACGGTGTTTTGGAAATCGAGTATGATTTTTGGCAGACCAAAAGGATGACGCCATTAGGTCTTAACGGTTATACCGGGTATGAGATCTGGAAGGATTTATTCGACCATAATCTTGCGTATTTCTCAAAAAGAACCGGATATAAGCCCGATTGTGAAGTAAATGACGAGCATAAAAAGAAGATTTATCTTGCTACGGTGTCGGTATGCGAAAGCGGCTGGGATTGTAACTCACGCGTAAAATCAGAAGGTCACGATTATTGCATGATAGACCTTAATTCTCTGCTTTACGCAATGGAAAGCAATATGCTTTATTTTTCTTCTGTTTTGGAACTTGGCAAAGAAAACGTCTGGGAACAACGGCTGCGGGAACGAAGAAGAAAAATGCAGTTGCTTTGGAATGACGGCAGGAAGCTGTTTATGGATTATAATTTTAAGACCGGCCGATTTTCCGATTATGCCACCGTGGCAAGCTTCTATCCGATGTATGCGAATATTGCAACTGGTAACCAGGCGCAGGATACGGTTAAACTTTTTGATTTACTCAATCTTGATTTTGGCATAAGCGCGGGCGAACCGGATTCAGATTGGAAATGCCAGTGGGATTATCCGAACGTATGGGCGCCTTTGCAGTTCATTATTTATAAGGCGCTTATTAATTACGGTTATGACGATATGGCGAAAACCGTCGCCGAAAAGTATGTGCGTTTAGTCGAAAATAATTTTGAAAAGACCGGGAATCTCTGGGAAAAATATGACGGTAATACCGGTGAAAAAGCATCTTTTGAATATAGCGCGCTGCCAATGGTCGGATGGACGGCGGGAGTGTATGTTTTCTTTAATAAAGAGTTGGGAATTTTGTAATTACAGAAGAGGTGCCTGATATGAAACTGGCTACAACAACAGGTGATTTCTTTAAGTACGGTTTTAACGTTGAAGAGAGTATTGCCGCTATACTTGAAGCGGGATTCAAGTACATCGATTACAGCTTTACTTTTGATTACAATAACCGTACCGGTATGTTCGGCAACAGTTGGGAAGCATATTCCGAAAAGTTGCTTAAACTGGCACAGGATAAAGGTTTCAAGTTTGTCCAGGCGCATTCGCCAACCGGCAAAGTTTTTGCCGGTGGCGAGCAGTTTGTTGATAATACAAAAAGAAGTATTAAAGCGGCGGCGGCGCTTGGGATACCTAATATAGTCGTCCATTCCGGATATTTGAAGGGCCTCTCGAAGAAAGAAACTTTTGAACGGAACAAAGAATTCTACGGGGAATTGCTTCCCGTTGCCGAATCGTGTAATATAAACGTGCTTACCGAAAATTTTGATAAGATGTGTGATCCTGATACTTATTGGATAGATAACGCACAGGATCTGAAAGAGTTGATCGATTATATAAATCATCCGCTTTTAAAGGCGTGTTGGGATACAGGACACGGCAATTTGCAGAAGTTGCCTCAGCACGAGGCGCTGAAACTGCTTGGCAATAGGGTGGCGGCGGTTCATATTCAGGATAATGCCGGCGATTATGATGACCACATACTGCCGTTTTGCGGTACGCTGAGTATGGATTCCGTTATGCTCGGGCTTAAAGAAATAGGATTTGACGGTTATTTTACCTTTGAAGCGGATAATACGCCGTACCTGTCGTGGCGTAAGCCGGAAAGGGAATATGACGGCAAATGTTTTAAGCTTCCGGTAGATTTCCGTAAGAGATTTGAAAAAATAATGTACGATATGGGCAAATATGTTCTCACGCAGTACGGCTGTTTTGAAGAGTGAGATTTTTCGTATGGCAAGGAGAAAGCAATGAATAAATCTATGAATCTTGAAACCTTCGGCGTTATGATCGACTGCTCCCGAAATGCTGTTATGAAACCTAAGACTGTAATGAAGTATATAGATCTGATAGCAGATCTTGGATATAATTGCATTATGCTTTATATGGAAGATACATATACCGTTGTTAATCAACCCTATTTTGGTCACGGTAGAGGGCGCTATACTGCGGAAGAGTTAAAAAGTATGGATGATTACGCTGCGTCAAAGGGAATTGAGCTTGTACCGTGTATTCAAACGCTGGCGCACCTTAACGCTATTTTTCATTGGGATGTGTATAAGCGTATACGTGACTGCGGCGATATATTGCTTTGTGACGATGAAAACACATATAAGCTTATAGACGATATGTTTGCGTCGCTGTCAAATTGCCTTACCACGAAAACCGTTAATATCGGAATGGATGAGGCGCATATGTTAGGGCGCGGCAGATACTTTGACAGGCATGGCGCACAGGACAGATTTGATATACTGTTAAAACATCTGAATAAAGTTTCCGAAATCGCAAAAAAGTATGACTTTAAACTGCTGATGTGGGGGGACATGTTTTTTCGCCTGCTTGGCAACGGCTATTATGACGGTGAAAACAACGTTCCGGAAAAAGTCAGGAAAATGATTCCGGATAACGTGGAGCTTGTATATTGGGACTATTATTCAAAAAACAAAGCTGATTATGATAAAAGAATAAAGGAACATTCCTCAATCAAGGAAAATATTTGGTTCGCGGGCGGACTTTGGACATGGTCCGGCTTTGCTCCGCATAATAGATTCAGTCTTGCAACCACAAAGGCGGCGTTCGATTCTTGTCGCGAACAAGGCGTTAAGCGTGTTTTTTTAACGATGTGGGGTGATAACGGCGCGGAATGTTCAAAGTTTTCTGTATTGCCCTCACTTTTTTATGCGAGCGAACTTGTAAAGGGAAATGACGATTTTGAAAGTGTAAAAAAGAAATTTTTTGATAAATTCGGCATCGGCTTTGATGAGTTTATGCTTCTTGATTTACCACTCGTGCCAAACGGCAGCGATAGTATTATTAACAGTGATAAATACCTGCTTTATAATGATTGCTTTGTGGGTTTGTTTGATAGCGTGGTATCAAAAGATGACGGTGCAAACTTCGGTAAAATGGCGGAAACACTCGAAGCGGTGACCGAAAACGAATATTCGTATCTTTTCCGCACAGCCGCCGCGCTTTGTCGGCTTCTTGAAAAAAAGGCGGATTTGGGTGTAAAGACGCGCGCAGTGTATGAGGGTGGCGACGCCGTGCAGCTGGAAGAGTTAATCGGCGAATACGATACGGTAATTTCTCTTGCCGAGGAATTCTATAATTCGTTTGAAAAACAGTGGATGACAGAAAACAAACCGCATGGGTTTGATGTTCAGGATATACGCATAGGCGGACTTATAACGCGGCTTAAACATTGTAAGAAACGACTTACCCGGTATGTGAGCGGCGAGATAGCGCGAATAGAAGAACTGGAAGAGAAACCGCTGGATATAAAAAACGGCACGCATCTCGAATATAACGACTGGGCAAGTACGGCAACCGCCAATATTCTTTGACAATGTAATTCTTGCCTTTGGGGTGATGAAATGAAAATAGATAAAATCGATGAAAACTTTATCGTTAATACCAATATTTCCGAACCGGATATGGTTTGGTACGATGCACGCCAATTTCCGTTTGAAATATACGGTGTTATATATGATAAAGAGGAAGAAAAGTTTTTAAGAATGCCAAAGGATATCGCCGAAAAGGTTTCAAAAGAAGTGGCGGAGCTTAATACAAATACGTCGGGCGGAAGAGTACGTTTTAAGACTGATTCGTCCTATATTGCTATCAGTGCGGTGATGAGTGCTTGCTGGCCTATGCCGCATATGCCGGTCACGGGTATGGCGGGCTTTGATATTTATAGAAATGATGGAGCAAGAGATGTCTATTTCAGGTCGTTTGTTCCTTCTGTAAACTTCAAGGAGGGTTATTCTTCGGGCATAAAAACGCTAAGCGATTTTACAGATTATACTATAAACTTTCCTCTCTATCACGATGTTAAGCGGCTATACATAGGCATTAAAAAGGACGCGGCACTCGAACCGCCAACAGGCTATCGCCATAAAAGACCGATTGTTTATTACGGTAATTCAATAACTCAGGGTGGATGCGCTTCAAGACCCGGTAACAGTTATCCCGGCTTACTGTCTCGGCGGCTTTCCGCTGATTTTATAAATCTCGGCTTTTCCGGCTCCGGCAAGGGTGAGATCGAAATGGCGGAATATATTGCCGGACTTGATATGAGCGTTCTTGTCATGGACTATGACGCCAACGCACCGACAGTTGAGCATTTAAGGAAAACACATTATCCGTTTTATAAAACTATACGCGATAAGAATCCTGATCTTCCTATAATACTTATCAGTCACACCTCTGCTATATATGGCGCGTATTATTACAAATCTGCCGTATCTGAGAAATGGGGCGATTTCGCATCGAGAAAGGCGGTTATTAAGGAAACGTATGATCGCGCGGTGTCGGGTGGAGATAAAAACATTTTTTTCATTGACGGTTCCGATATTTTTAGCGGTGAAGAATGGGACGCCGCCACGGTAGATGGTACTCATCCAAACGATTTCGGCTTTTTCAGGTTTGCAATACACCTTGAAAAATATTTAAAACCTTTAGTTCGATGATTGAATATTTAAACTGTTTTCTCAATTTGGGCGGAATCAGAATCATTTTTTTGGAGGTAATTGAATTTGAAAACTAAAAAACTATGCGCGTTGATTTTGTCATTGGTACTGTCGCTTTCCTGTTTTGCGTCGATCCCGTTTGCCGCGTCGGCAACTACCGGCGTAACCTATATGGCAAAACTTAACTACAACGCCAAAGATACTTGGACCTATTTACAGACCGAAATGAACCTTGAGAAAGGCCCCACCTTTCAATTCGATGTTGATTATGCAACGGAAGGTTCTGTAACGGCAAGAGTGGTTGTGAGAAGCGGATCAACTATCATCAGTCAATCCGATGAAAACGGTCATATCACGGTTCAGTTTACCTGGGCGGGATCGGGCAATTTCCAGTTGCAGCTCCGCGATAATAACTTTATCGGCACAGGTAGCGTTTATTTTGCAAATCCCGTTCTGAAAAAGGTAGAAAACGGCGAACTTACCGGTGATAACCTCGTTTGGGATTTTTCCAAACAGTATACGGATGTCGGCAGTACCGTTACAACTGCTTACGGCTGGAACGGAAGGTGGTATCGGAATAATGCCAGCGCAAACGCAACCTTCACCGTTGAACCCGATTCAAACGGGCTCTTTGCCAAAGATATCCCCGGTGAAGTTATTCCGGATGTCGATGATTTCGGAACACAAAAGATGTTCACGATCTCGCCCAACAATTCTGGTGAAACAAAATATGCGAATGTCTTTATTCCGCTTAATTTCACCGAAACCGCCGGAGCGGCGCTTACCGGCACCTGCTATTTCCGGCTGACCTTCAAGGCAAAACTGCTCGGCGATCAGCTCCCAATCGTCGGTGTGGCAAGGTATCAGAGTTGGTCTCCATACGGAGCGCAGTCTGAGTATAATTACGCGAACAATAACCAGAAAGAGCATTCGGATACCGTGCTTATGTCGAGTTACGATCCGTCAACCCTTACGTTCACGGCGATAATCAAACTGTATCTCACTAACACTCATCCCGATACCGGCGTTCACTCATTT
>JAEEGL011731311.1_pt1 | contig 15981 bp, 19 predicted proteins | sample 9134231 | NCBI WGS metagenome assembly JAEEGL01 (sample SAMN16246548, study PRJNA631951) | gut metagenome | biome: gut microbiome; feature: rumen; material: fiber-attached | host: Bos | place: Iran: Karaj | collected 2018-10 | reverse complement strand
TTATTTTTTAATCTTTTTTGTCGCCTAAATAATAAGCTATAAAAATTCCAGCAATTACTAGTACAACGCTTAAAATTGCTTCATAAACATTAAAACTCAACGTTAAATTATGTAATGCTGAATAAGGAATAGCAATAATTGAAGCATAAATGAATCCTAAAACCCCAAAATAAGTTTTAGTTTCTTGACGTTTAAATAAATATTCAAATAATTTACTAATTAAAACAATTCCAATTAAAATGCCTAATCCAAATACACTTAAAACAATAAAGTTAGTACCTAAGTTTTTAAAATGAATGAAGTCTTTAATTGTATCAACAACTGGATAGTAATATCCAAGTAGCATTAACACTAATGAACCAGATACCCCAGGGATAACCATGGTTCCAGCCGCTAAAACACCAACCAAGAATAAGACTATTAATTTTAAGGCATTTAAATTACTAAAACTAACTGCTCCTAATCCTTTAAAAATCGTATCTGCTAAAGCCATAAAAATAACTAAAGCAAAAGTTAACCCAAAAATAATATAATTTAAAATATTTTTCTTATTACCTTTACTATCTTTTAATTTCCTCGTTAGTAAAGGAATACCACCTAATACTAAACCCACAAAAAACAAGGTGGTTGCAATCGGAATGTGTTTATATGAATAACTAATAATGCTACTCATTGATAAAATAGCAACACCCATTCCTAAAAATACGGGTACTAAAAATAATATATTTTTCTTAAAATTACTAAAGAAATGACTAATGGCACCAATAAAATCTTCATAGATACCCATTATTAATGCTAATGTGCCACCAGAAACCCCGGGAATAATATTAGCAATTCCCATAACAAATCCTTTTAGAAATAATATAATTGCCTTTTTCATACTACATTCCTTTCAAATAATTAATTGCATCATCAATATGTTTAACTTTGACAATCTTAATTTTTAATTTATATTTTTTCTTAACCTTAATAGCTTCATCATAATTAGCTTCTGGTACTATAAATATATCACATTTTTTAAAACTTGCCCCTAATAATTTGTATTTTACTCCATCAATTTTGCCAATATTGCCATTAATATCAATAGTTCCAGTACCAATTATTTTCTTACCCTTAGTAATATCTTCTTCTGTAATAGCGTTATAAATTGCAAGAGCATTCATTAAACCCCCACTACTACCATATTCTTTTTTACTATCTTTATAATTGATTTCAAATGGACTATCATAATCAAATTTTTGAATAGTTGTAACTCCAATTACTAGTTTCTTTTCATATTCAAATAATTTGGCATAGCAATCAATTTCTTTAGTATCACGTAATACTTTAATTTTAACTATATCATTAACCTGATAATCTTTAATAATATTAGTAATATCTTCTAAACTAGCAACTTTATTATTATCAATCAATATAATCTGATCATTAATTTGTAAGTCATTTTTGTTTTTATCCATAATATACGTTACATATACTTTGGTATTATTAACATCAATATCATAACCAGCACTTCGTAATGCAACAACCTTAGCCGTATCGACCGATTCCTCTAAACCTAATTTCATTCGTTTTAAACTATCATTATTACTTTCATTAGGTAAGATCACCTCAGACTTTTTCTCAACATCCCAATATGGATTAATTTTAGCAACTAAAAATGAAATAACATTAGCATTCATTTCCGTAACGTAAGCTAAATTTAAACTTCCCTTAACTGGATATGACCCGCTAATTTCATAACGTTCATTCAAGTTTTTGGCCCCACCAGGCATCATTATTGAATATGGTAACTTGATAAATGTTGCTAAAGCAATAACCGTAATCAATATCAACAATAAGTAATATTCTTTAATAAAATCTTTAATAACTGCATATATTTTTTTTAGCACTTTATTTCACCTATCTAATTATATCAAACAAATGAGGAATTATGAAAAAGAAAATAACAATTAGTAAAAACATTACATTTATTATTCTACTTTTCTTAATAATTATTAATAGAAAAACAACCACTAATGCCATAACAATTGGAATTAACTTATGGATTTATCAGTTATTACCAAGTATCTTCCCAACCTTAATCATTGGTAAAACATTAATTAGTAACCTAAATATTCCCTCAATAATAATGGATGCATTTAACCATCTTTTTAAATTTAACGGTAATTCCTTAATACTAATTCTTCTAGCATTAATTGTTGGTAGTCCAACAAGTCAAATTTTCTTTAAAGATGCTTTAATCCATCATAAAATTAGTTATCAAAATTATCGAAAACTACTTATTAGTACTAGTATCATTAATCCCCTCTTCTTTTGGAACATAGTTACTTACTTAGATAATAAAACTAAAGTAGCTATTCTTATAACCAATTATTTAATAACTATCATCCTCTGGTTAACTATTAAAAATGATAATTACCACTCATTAAAAAGTAGTTCTCGTGATTCGTTCTTAAATAATATTACCGATTCCTTTAAAGTAATGCTTAATATCTTAAGTATTATTCTTTTTTTTAATGTGTTAATCAATATAATTACCATTTATTTAAAAAGTAACTTACTTAAAATATTTCTCACAAACCTAGAAATAACCAATGGTTATGTATTTTTAAGTAATTTTTCTTTAAATTATCACTTATTAGTTATTTTAACCGCCTTTTTAACTACTTTTATGGGATTATGTATTAATTATCAAATAAAAAGCATTATCAATGATAATACTCTTTATAACACTTATATTAAATTCACTCTAGTTAGAGGAACTATCGTGGCATTGACCAGTTACGTGTTTACCTAGATAATAATCTGATGGTTGAGGAATATGAGCATTGCTATAATCATCGCCCTTCTCACCCATATAGAAGATTTCAATATCATCAATCGTATTATCAACACTTCCTGGTTTAACTAATTTAATAATAAACTTAATCCAGTAATATTGGCTACTAGTACTAATGTCATAATCATACTTAATACAACTAGGATCATAATGAACATCATCTTTACTCTTATCTAACTTCCAAATACGATCTGATGCTCCATTACAATTTGTTGTTAAACAGTAAGATATAACCTCATTTTCAATAATTAAATATTTATTAGTATTATTTATATCAGCAAATACAAAGTGAAGAATTGCTTTTCCAGATCCAGAGACACTATTTGATTCATCTTTTAAATCAAATAAATTATAAGCCATTAAATCCGTTTGGATTGCTTTAATTATTTCTGAACGACTAACACTATTGGCTTTTTCATAATTAGAAAAACTTTCTTCATAACGAATAGTTGTTAAAAGTCGCATTAAAAAGATAATAACAATTGCAATCAAAGTAACACTTATAATTATTTCCGCTATTGTCATACCACGTTTATTCATGTCTTCACTTCCTTTAATTCACCGTTTTAAACTTTTTAAATATATTATATTAGGTGATATCATGTATCCAAATCGTCCTAAAGGCTTTTTTGCCGTTATTCTTTCTGGACTATTGTTAGTTTTAATCTTTTATCAATTAATAATAACTTTAATCCTACCATTTCGTTTTAATGTCATAGTTTTAATAATTGAAGTTTTTTTATTAATGATTTGTTTATATCGTATTTTATGGCCATATTAGAATGACTCAATTAACGTTATTTTAGCTTTACCATTACCACTATTATCTCCAGCAGTAAAGGAAATATTATTGAATTTATAATTATTACTTGAACAATCATAATAATTATTAAGTACATTCAAACTACCATTAACGCAAGATGATCCTCCGGCTGCTCCAACATAGGCATTACCAGCAATTAATCCACCGCCGCCACCATAGAAGCCGCCGCCACCACCTGGTACCCCACCAATACCAAAGCGTCCGTCAGAGGCATTAGATAAAATGTAAGTATTACTACTATTATATTTTAAGAAATGAGCACCAACACCACCACTAATTTGCGTTCCACCAGAAGCATTGTGAGACAAGCAACCACAACTATTACCGGTAGTACATGTAACAGTTCCATTAACGGAAGTATCACATTCTTCACAAAGAGCTACACTTGAACCACAACCATTATCGTAGAATACTACTGTACCGATTGAACCATTAAGGGATCCACCGGCACCGCCAACCGCATTAGTAGATCCATTAACAATTGATCCACCGCCGCCACCAGCAACCATAATACGACTATTTAAACTTGAAATATCATTTAATAAGCGAACATCAGTCGCACCGCCACCATTACTATCATAAGCAAATACTCCTCCAGCAGCACCACCATTATAACCATTGGTTCCACCAACAAATATATAAAATTTTTGGTTGGCATCAATATTTATTTTACCCGTAGTATAAGCACCTTTACCACCACTTTTACCACCTTGAGCACCCCATAATTCAACTTGATATGTTCCTCGACAAGATGCTGTAAACGTTTGAGAATTACCAGTAAAACTGTAATCCCAAGCTGTATTATTATCAACAGTACACTTTGGCATTAACGTGACAGTACAAGTAGTATTATCAGTAACATTAGTTACAACCAAATTATTACCACTCATAGCACCAGTTTGACCATTAGTACAAGATACTTCTGCACCTGCTGCTTGGTAGTTAGTTGCAGCGGTAATGGCAAATGATACATCACGACCAATTACAGTATTAACACTGCTAATAGGTGTTGAACCATGCGATACGGTAATATTAACGGTTCTAAATTTATTCTCCGTATGCGCGTCTTTTAATTTTAATGAAGTATAATAATTCTCATAATACTCATTCTCACGACAAACTGTATCATTTTCAGCACATTCTTCAACATCAGATAATAGATTACGATAAACTAAAATCATACGATAACCTGAAATCAAATTATTATCATCGCCATAACTACGTAACGTTCTAAAATAATCATAAGTTGGATAATCCATTAAATTTTCTAATTTCAAACACATTTCCGATGGCGTAATTGAACTATTTTCTGAATAAAAGTTTGGACAATTCTTATAATCATTAATATTATATTGAGTTAGATATAAACTATCGACATTAATTGCGGATAATAAAGTTTCACAAAACGCATTGGTATTTAAAGAAACATCACCATAATCTTCGATTAAACCTTGATAATTACAGTTAAAACGAATAATACCATTTTCATCAACACCATTAAATAAAACACTGGTGTTATTTTTTTCTAAAAAAGTTTTTAAATATATCGAACGATATAAATAAACCGGGTCATCATAATAAGAATGAACTTTTTCGTTATTTAAAACACTAACAAAACCAGCATATATCAATAATAATGCTGTAATAAGAACTGCTATAACGATAATTGTTTCAACAAATACGAAACCCTTCTTATTCATACTATCTTCCTATTCTGAAAATATTATAACATTATTAAACTTAAAAAAAAAGGTATTTTATAATACCTTTATAAGTGCATCAGTTTTCTGTAAGTATAAAATAAATATTGTATTATTTTTTAATCTTGTTAATTCTAAATCATTATTATCATATTTAAAATTTAAATATAACAATATTTTAAATAATTTCATTTCATCATCATTTAATGGAAAAATCTGAAGATATTCCTTAAATAAATCTTCAAAATTTAAATCGTTAAAATAATTTTGATAAAAAATAACCAAATCGATTACCGGAAAATCATTTTTATAGTGATCCCAACTTATTAAATAATTGTTATTATTTAAAATTAAATGATTAAGGTTTAAATTATTATGAACCACACTTAATCTAACTTTATTTTTAGCTTTTACTATGTCATACCACTCATTAACTTCTTTAATTGCATCATCCAAATAACGAATAATAAAAGCATAATTCCTCAAAATTAAATATGCACTTGGTTTATAAAATTCCTTGTTAATATTAGCATTAAAATAATTATAAAAATAGTTACGATAATAATTAAGATGGTTTAAGTACTTATCTTTTAATTTATTGATTTTCTCAATATCAATATTCTTCGTATATACCGTTTTATTATGTAAATTAGCAATAATATTGATTAATTCTTTAGCTTTTAAATCATTATTAATACTATAATCTTCGATAAACGGATATGTTAAATAACCATCTTGAATTTGATAATTAGGAATATTATTAAAGTTATGATTATTTAAATAATCAAACAGTAAGAAATTATCTTTATTATGTTTTTTATAAACCACTCCATTTTTTACTTTAACATTGCCAATAATGGCATTTCTATTCTTCATTAGGAATTATTATTTTTGATCCAACACTAAATTCATCATGATTATAATTTAAAATAGTTGATTTACTAATCTTATATATTTGACAAAGATCATCTATTGTTTCATTATCTTTTAATATATGAATTTTATATTTAACATAACTGTCAGCTTCAACTGGGACTTCTTCGCTAACGTTATCACTGATTTCTGGTTCAACATCAATTAAAGCTTCTATATCGTCATCATCGCGATATTCGTCATCCATTTCTTGAAATAAATCCGTTAATACTTCTTCATAAGTTAATAAATTATTAATACTGATACTTAAGATATTATTATTAAATTGATAATCAAAATCATTTATTTCTAATGTTACCGTGTTTAAATCTACATTATTATTTAACTCTACGGTAAACGGAATAGTATAATTAAATGTCTCTTTACCGATTTTGATTTCACTATCTTTATAGGTACCATTAATAACATAATTACCATTAATAGTATAATCATTAACTTGATAATCATGATCAATATTTAATTCACTGATTTCATAAATCATCGTATCAAATTTAATATCTTTTTTAAAATTAATTATATTTTCCATTATCTGCCTCCATAGTAAAAAATATGATTAATTTTATTTTTTTATGCAATAAAAAAACTAACTTTCGTTAGTTTTAAAATTCGATTTTAACGTTTTGACGTTCTTCTGCTTCAGCTTCAAAATAACGCATTGCTTTGAAACCAAAAATCATTGCTACGATGTTGCTTGGAACTCTCATAACTAATCCATTATATTTCATAACTGCATCATTGTAGAATTGACGAGCATAAGCAATTTTAGATTCAACTTCTTTTTCAGATGCTTGTAAATCTTTAAAGTTGTCATTTGCTTTTAAATCAGGATAAGCTTCAGATAATGCAAATAACTTATTCATTGCTTGAGTTACTTGATTATTTGCTTCTAACTTATCTTCTGGTGTAGCTGCAGTTAAATATGTATTACGTGCTTTAATAACATTTTCAAGTGTTTCTGATTCATGTTTCATATATCCCTTAACTGTTTCTACTAAGTTAGGAATTAAATCGAATCGTTGTTTTAATTGAACATCAATTTGTGCAAATTGATTATCAACTTTCATTTTAGCATTAACAATTTTATTATAAATGCCGATAACAATTAAGATTAACAAAATTGCTAATACAACAATACCAATACCTCCAAATATTAAAATAGATAATAAGACTGTACTCATTATAACATCTCCTTCTAATCATTATTGTATCATAATTATATGATTTAAACAAATTAAATTTCCATTAATTCGTTTTCTTTAGCTTTCATTACTTCATCAACTTTAGCATTATACTTGTTAATCAAATCTTGAACATCATCAAGATTTGCTTTTTCTTGATCTTCAGGTAATTCAAGTTTTTTAATAGCATTATTAGCATCTTGACGAATATTTCTTAAAGCAATTTTAGCCTCTTCACCAACGCTTTTTGCTTGTTTAACATATTCTCTACGTTTATCTTCAGTTAATTCTGGAACTGTTAAAATAACCACTTCCCCATTATTTGTTGGGGTTAAACCTAAATTAGCTTCAAAGATTGCTTTTTCAATATCCTTGATGATTGATTTATCAAAAGGTTTAATAAATAATTGACGAGCATCAACAACGGAAATATTTGCTAAGCTGTTAATTGGGCTTTGGCAGCCATAACATTCAACCATAATTCCATTAAGCATTGATGGATTAGCACGACCAGCACGAATTGTTGTTAAACGACTTTCTAAGTTTTCAATTGCTTTATCCATTTTTAATTCTGTTTCAATAATATCAAATTCCATAATATCTCCTTATTTAATTATTATACTATCATTATAATTACTATTATCGGTTTTTGCAATGTATTCTACATTAATAACACCATCATTATCAACATAAATAGCAGCTTCATCATTTAAACCATTAATAGTTTTTTCAATATTAATGACTTCACCTTCATTTAATTCTAAACTAACATTCGATAAATGATTCCTTACTTCCGTTTGAACTTTACTAAATAATAAATCATTAGCTTTTAATACTTCACTTTGGTTTAAGTATTTACCAGTGGTAATATCAAAGACATAAGCTTCGTACTTATTAAGCGTTGGAGTATGATCACAACGATATGTATATTCACGAACGACTAAGCTTAAAAAATGATTGTATTGATAAGTGTCATACTCACGCATTGTTGCGGTAAAGATATCATCAGGACAAATATCAACACTAGCTTTTTCTTCTTCACTAGCAGCACTATACTTTTTAACATTACCTTTAACCTTAGCAGCAGCTTCTTTTAATTTATCATTAAGTTCTTTAATATCACTACCCTTAAAATTAATTACAGGTTCTTTATAGGTTAATGCTAATTCTTCACTAATAACCTCAAAGTTATCATAATAAATATAATCTTTATTCTTATTTTTCTTTACTTTCTTACTAATATTGATAATTTTTTCTTTAGTATCTGGTTTATCAAAATATAAGAAATAAGTTCCTGCTAAAACAATTCCAATTATCAATATAAAGAATAAACTAAAAAATATTTTACTTTTCTTTTCTTCATTCATTTCTAATCAACCCTTAAATATTCATTAATACCATCTAATAACATATTCTTTTTTGTTTCTTCTAATTCAGGAGTCCAATATTTATCAAAATCAACGTAACCATAATTCATGGCTGTTTCATTATCAAAATATATTATTTTTTTATCTTTGATAATGATAAATGTTGGCATATAAAGATGAGCATTGTCTAAATCATCATATAAAACATAGTCACCTAAAGCTTTAATTAATTTTTGATACTTTAATGAATTTTGTTGGCGATCAACCGTAACATCAATAATTGCTACATTTTTGATACGAGTATCACGAACGGCTTCATTTAAAATATATGCATATTTATCTGCCCATTTATTTTTCGGATTAGCAAATAATATTAAACCATCGTTTTTAACAATATTAATTGCTTGATCCATTGTTACTTCCACAAACTTATTATCATTTTTAATTGATGAAAATTTTAAAGCAACTTGTTCGTTAGCTGTTTTCTTTTTATCTTTAAAATCATAAGTTCCAATATAAATAAAGGCAAATATAACTGCACTAAATAATATTCCATAAATAACAAATCTAATAATTTTTTTCATATATACCACCTATACCTAATATTATAACAAATATTGTGGTTTCCTTTAAGTCATTTTTAATAATTATGTAAAATTAATGAAAAATAAAAAAACTAACGTTACGTTAGTTTTTTAGTTTCCATTTACTTGGTTCATTACTTCTTCAGCAAAGTTATCTTCTCTTTTTTCCATACCTTCGCCAACTTCATAACGTACCATCTTAGTTACAGTTCCACCATTGTTTTTAACATATGTTTTAACATCGATGTCACCATCTTTAATAAATGCTTGATCAACTAAACAAATTTCTTTGAAGAATTTTTTAATACGTCCTTCAACCATTTTTTCAGCGATTTCTTTTGGTTTACCTTCGTTCATAGCTTGTTCAGTTAATACTTCTCTTTCACGAGCTACTTCTTCATCAGGAACATCAGTTTCTTGTAAATAACGAGGTTTCATAGCTGCAGCTTGCATTGCAACATCTTTAGCAACTTCTTCAGAAACACCATCACAAACAATTAATGATGCAATTTTACCACCCATATGTAAGTAAGCACCAAATACTTCTGAATCAGTTTTATTAACTACTTCCATACGACGGAATGATAATTTTTCACCAATTTTAGCAGTTTTGCTAACGATTAATTCGCTAACTTTACCATCATTAGGAGTATTAACTTCTAATGCAGCTTCTAAGTTATCAGCATCACTATTTAAAATAGCGTTACCAATAACATTAATCATATCAGTAAATTCAGCATTTTTACTAACGAAGTCAGTTTCTGAATTAACTTCAATTACAACGGCTTTATTTCCATTGATAAAGATTTGAGCTAAACCTTCAGCAGCAATACGACTTGCTTTTTTATCAGCTTTAGCAATACCTTTTTCTCTTAACCAATCGATTGCTTTTTCCATATCGCCATTAGCTTCAACTAAGGCTTTTTTGCAATCTAACATACCAGCTCCGCTAGTTTCACGAAGCTCTTTAACCATTAATGCAGTAATTTCCATAATTATCTCCCTTTTATTTATTTAATAATTCAATAATTTCGTCTTTCTTTAAAGAAGAATAACCTTTAATTCCTTGTTCTTTGCAAACAGCTTTTAATTCAGTTAAAGTCATTGCAGAATAATCAACTTTAGCTTCTTTTTTAGCAGCCTTCTTAGTTTCTTTAACTTCAACTTTTTCTTCAACTACTTTTTCTTCTTTAACTTCTTCAACTTTTTCAGTTTTTTCAGCTTTAGCTTCTTTTTTAGGTTCTTCTTTAGTTTCAGTATTCTTATCTTCTTCAGTAATGTAATCTACCATTTCTAAGCCATTAGCTTCACAAATAGCATTTGCTAAAACTCCTAAAACAACTTTTACTGAACGAACAGCATCGTCATTACCAGGAATAACATAGTCAACATCATCTGGATCACAGTTAGTATCTACTAAACCAAATACTGGTATATTTAATTTACGGGCTTCTTTAATTGCATTAATTTCCTTTTTAGGATCAACAATGATTAATGCTTGAGGCATTTTAACCATACCACGAATACCACATAAAACACGGTTTAATTTTTCATATTCTTTTTTAAGTCCAATAGCTTCTTTTTTAGGTAATAATGCTAAAGTACCATTTTTTTCCATTTCTTCAATAGTTTCAAGACGTTTAACACGACTACGGATTGTACGGAAATTAGTTAATGTTCCACCTAACCATCTTTCAGTTACATAGAATGAATTACTTCTTTCTGCTTCTTCCTTACTAACTTCTTGAGCTTGTTTTTTAGTACCTACAAATAAGAAAGTACCACCATTTTTTGCAATTTCATTAATAGCGTTATAAGCAACTTCCATTAAATCTTGCGTTTTTTGTAAGTCGATAATATAAATATCATCTCTTGAAGTAAAAATATACTCCTTCATTTTTGGATTCCATCTTTTAGTCTGATGACCAAATTGAACTCCTGCTTCTAATAAATAACTCATAGAAACAACGGCCATAAAAAATCCCTCCTTCGTTTTTAACACCTGTTTATTTCAACGTTTCCTAACACCTCTTCGGCACTCGTTAGAACAACTCCATAAACATGCTTATTTGCTTTTTTAAAGCCAGGAATATTGTATCAAAAAAAGACTGAATAATCAATCTTTATTTTATTTAATTGTAATATTACCGTCATATTTCATTTTATATTCACGAATAAAGTTATCAAGTAGCTGGGTATCCTCCACATTTCCGATAATATTAAGAACAATATTTTCAATATCATAATCATCAATAATACTAAATACCTTCTTTCTAATATTACTCATACTACTCCCATTTAAGTACTCATCAACGTTTACAAATAAAGTATCTTTTTTATAGTATATTTCCATTAAATCACCATGGTTAATTTAACAGATAATTAAACTAAATACTAGCGATTCGACAGAACATATCAAAATATATTATTTATAGATTTTAAATCAATTTATTGTTATAATGGTTATGGGTGAATAAAATGTATCGAGCATTTCTAATTTTATTAAATAAATTTTTATCATGGTGTTGCCATGTTGCACATAAAAACGGCAGTGTTTATCCTGGAAGTATTACCTTCAATTTAAATCGTCGGATCTTAACAAAAATTAAATATCCAAAATATTTTATTGTTGTAACTGGATCATCAGGAAAAGGATCAACTTGTAATTTAATTAATACTACTCTTACCAATTTAGGTTATAAAGTTGTCTTTAATAATAGTGGATCTAACGGTGTTAGAGCATTATGTACCATTATCTTAAATAACTGTGATATCTTTGGACGCATGAAAGCTGATGTCTTATTACTCGAAGCCGATGAGCGTCATATTCATATGGCTTTTCCTAAAGATTGTATTACCCATTTAGTCATAACTAACATTACCCGTGATCAACCAGCTAGAAGTGGTACTACCGATTCAATTGGGGAATTTATCTTTAGAAAGATAACTAATTATACTAAATTAATTATTAATGGTGATGACCCTATTGTTAACCATTTTGCAACCAATACGAAATGTCATATTGTTAAATATGGTATTGATAAAACAACTGATAGTTTTACTAAACCAGCAATTAATAATCTAGACTATGGTTACTGTCCTAAATGTCACCATAAAATCAAATATAATTATTATCATTATGGGCACATTGGTTCTTACTATTGTACTAACTGTAACTTTAAACGTGATCCATTAAAATATATGGCCACTAATGTTAATTTAGAAAAACAAGAAATAACAATTAATAAAAGCAAAATTCATATTGTTAAGGATCAACTATATACTGCTTATGCTACTCTAGCTTGTTATTCTGTATTAAGTGAATTAGGTATTGATGAAAAAGATATTCTAAAAGAATTAAATAGTGATAAAGTATTTAGCAAACGTGCTAATAGTTATACTTATAACAATAATCCTTTTATTATGTTAGAAAGCAAAAATGAAAATGCTCTAAGCTACTATCAATCATTAAAATATATTACTAATACTAAAGGTAAAAAGAGTGTTATTTTAGGATTTGATAATGTTTCTAGGCGTTATAAATTTAATGATCTATCCTGGTTATATGATGTTGAATTTGAATTATTAAAAGATAAAAATGTTAATAAGATTTTTATTATTGGTCGCTTTAAATATGATATTTTAAATCGTTTAGCATTAGCTAATATTGATACTAAGAAATTAGTTTTAGTGGAAGAATTAAGTGATTTAAAAACTTTACTAACTGAAGTTAATGAGCCAATATACACAATGGTATGTTTCGATATGACTTATAATATTAAGCAAATACTTAAGGGGGATTTAAAATGATTAAAGTAGCCCATTTATATTATGATTTATTAAATCTTTATGGTGAAAATGGTAATATCTTAGCAATTAAAGATTATTTAGAAAATAATAATGTTGAATATCAAATTGATTTTATTACCGTTGATGATAAGATTGATTTTAATAAATATGATTTAATTTATGTAGGTAGTGGTACTGAAAATAATATCCTAATCGCATTAGAAGATATTGTTAAATACCACGGTGATTTAAAAAAATATCTTGATGCTGGTAAGTTTATTATTGCTACTGGCAACAGCAACATCCTATTTGGTAAGAGTTATACAACTTTAAATAAAGATACAATTAAGTGCTTAAATTTATTTGATTATGAAAGCAAAGAAACCCCATTTAGAACAGTTGGTGAACAATTATACTTAACTAACGATAATCAAAAAATAATTGGATTCTTAAATCATCAAGTATTATTTAAGAATTACTCAAGTAATTTATTTAAAGTTAGTCATGGTAATGGCTATGCTCCTCATAAAAATAAAGAAGGTTTTAAGTATCAAAACTTTTATGGTTCATTATTAATTGGTCCCCTATTAATTAGAAATCCTTATTTTACCCAAAATGTTATTAATAGTTTATTAAAGGCTAAAAATATTGAATCTAAAAATTATATTAATCCTGATAGTATTAAAGCATACGAAACTTATTTAGAACTATTCAAATAAAAAGAATCCTAATGGATTCTTTTTTTATAAAACAAAATCTTAATCATAATAACATTAATAAAAACATAACCAATTACTATAATTAATTGCATTAATTTATTATCTTTTATTTGTTCATCACCAGGTATTTCATAAAATACTGGTTTTGAATCACCGATCTTATTAACAATTAAGTGATAAGAATTAGTTTTACCATCATTATCTAGATTAATATAGATATCATTTACCGAATCAGTAAGTTCATTACCAACAACGGAAACTTTAGTATTATCATTATCCGTTTTATAAGAAATATCTAAAGCATCAACATCTTCATAAACATTAATAGTATATAAATCATTATGTTTATCAAAATTAAGAGTATTAACACCATTAGTTATTTCTAGATCAGTTAAATATGGTTTTAACTCCTCAGCACAAACAGAATTTGTAAACATAAAAAAACTAATAATTAATAATAACCATTTTTTCATATTATCACCATTATTAGTTTTACTATTTTTAATTAAAATATACTAAATCATTTTTAATAAAATACTATTCATGACATAGCGCTTATTAGGATTAATAAACAAACGATCATACTTTAAAATTAAATCTTTATTATTTAGTAATGGTTTAATTGGATACAGTTCAAAAATATCTTCTTGGTACTTTTCATTAAATTCTTTAATATTAATTCCTTCAACCAATCTTAAACCAAGCATTATTTCATCATCCATTTTTTGTTTCTTCGTCATTAACATACTATCACGATCATATTTTAAATTTAAATAATTAGTTAATGAAGCAGTATTAGTATAACGAACATCATCAATAAATCCAGAAGCATTTAATCCAAAGCCATAATACTCTTCATTATGCCAGTAAGTTAAATTATGAATTGATTCATATCCAACTTTGCTAAAATTACTAACTTCATACTGGTTAAAACCAGCACCTCTTAGCTTACGAACAATGTAATCATACATTTCTGCTTCTAAATCTTCCGAAACATTACCAATGTTTTTTAATTTAATTACGGTATTATTTTCAACAATTAAAGAATAAGTACTAATATGGGTTACCGGAAGTTTTAAAAACAATTTTAAATCTTCTTTTAAATCATTTAAAGTCTGCCCGGCAATCCCATACATTAAATCGATATTAATATTATTAAATTTATAATACTTACATAAATTAATTTTATTTAAAGCATCTTTAAAATCACTTTCGCGATTCATTATTTCTAACATATTAGGATTAAATGACTCAATCCCAATACTAATCCTGGTTACATTATTCTCTCTTAATACTTTTAATAAAGTATCATTAATATCACTTAAATTACATTCAAATGTTACTTCACAATCAGGACTTCTTTTGAATTTTCTTATTACTTCAAATAATTTTAATAAATCAATAAGCTTTAAGGCACTTGGTGTTCCACCACCAATATAAATTGATTTAACTTCATCCCCTAAATAATACTCATCGATTTCATTTGCTAGTGCTTTAATATAACTATTTACCCATTCATCACGAATTAATACTTTACAAAAATCACAATAGGAACAAATCTTTTTACAAAATGGGACATGAATATAAACTGCTCTTTTCATATTACTTATCCGTTTTTAAGATCGTTAAAAATGCTTCTTGTGGAACTTCTACCGAACCCACCATTTTCATCCTCTTTTTACCTTCTTTTTGTTTTTCTAGAAGTTTACGTTTACGGGAAACGTCACCACCATAACATTTTGCTAAAACATCTTTCTTTAAAGCACTAATATTTTCACGAGCTATCACCTTAGTACCAATTGATGCTTGAATTGGAACTTGGAACATTTGACGTGGAATAATTTCTCTTAAACTTTTAACAATCTTACTACCACGAGAATACGCAAAATCTTTATGAACAATTAAACATAAAGCATCTACTGGATCACCATTAATTAAAATATCCATACGTAATAAATCACTAGCTTTATAACCACATAATTCATAATCAAATGAAGCATAACCCTTTGTCATACTTTTTAATTTATCAAAGAAATCATAAACTATTTC
>JAEEGL016023468.1_pt1 | contig 15982 bp, 2 predicted proteins | sample 9134231 | NCBI WGS metagenome assembly JAEEGL01 (sample SAMN16246548, study PRJNA631951) | gut metagenome | biome: gut microbiome; feature: rumen; material: fiber-attached | host: Bos | place: Iran: Karaj | collected 2018-10 | reverse complement strand
TATAAGATAAATTATAATTTATAGAATACTTTTATTATTTATAATTCCTCCAGTATCTTTCTTTTCTTTAATAATTTTATTATCTTATACTTCTATATTTTCGTCATTTTCTATTCAAGCCAACATTTTCAAGTATTATCACTTAATTCAATTTTGTTTTTATCATCTTTTCCAATTTTTGTAATATCTTTATTTCTTAATTTTTTTGTTCTTTTTTCTTTTAAGTTTCCTGATAAAATTTTTTAGTTCCCTGAATAAAAATTTTTAAAAGCGAAAAAAGACTTCTAAAATAATTATTGTTAATGCACTTATATCAGAGAAAGCATCTAAAATACTTTTTTTTGTTCTTTCATATTCTTCATATTGGAAATAATCTACAACACCAGAAAAAAGACCTAAATATTTATAATAAACTCCATTCAAGGAGTCTTTATTTTCATTATCTTGTATTATACCATCTATAAAAAAATTTTTTTACCTTTAAAATAATCTCCTATTAATTTTTCATTCTTCTTCTCCTCCAAATAAATTATAAAGAACTCTTAAAAAGAATCTTTATTAAAAATATTTCATAATTCCCCATTACATATATTGAAATGAAGGCTTTTTAAAAAGATATAATATTATTTAGAAAAAAATATCTTATTTGTGAAGAGGAACATTAACTTGATGATCTAAATGAAATCCTTTATATTCTAATATCCTTTAAGAATTAAATTCTAATTTATCTTCTTCATTTATAAATCAATTTTCATTTGATTAAGATTAAGCAACACAAATATATGACTTAAAGTAGAACCATCTTCATTTTGTAAATTTATATAAAAATCCAATTTTGGATTATAATCTGAATTATTGAACTATTATTTTTTGCTTTTCTTCGATTAGAAGTTCTAGTTGGATTCTGTATTGGACATCTTATTTATAATTTGATATATAATAAACTAAAAGAGCAATCGCAATTAATAAAAAAATTAGATATATTAATGATAAAGAACTTTCAAATACTATTTTATCAGAATCAACATTGAATATTGATATTTGTGGAACTTGACTGAGTAAATTTATTATGTTTATAAACATAAATTTCGTAATAGTAAAAAATGAAATTACTTTATAAAAAATAAATTTATATAATTCCCAAATTAACATTCTTATCTTGTTAAATTTAGATTGCAAAAAATAGATATTCTTATTTGAATTTGGAATTTTCAATCCAAAATTCCCATTCATATAAATATTCTCTTGTTAACTATTTTTTTAACAAAATACCATTTTATTTTGTTAACTATTTCTGTTATAATTATTATTTTATTTTGTTAACTATTTCCGTTGTGATTATTATATTATTTTGTTAACTATTTCCGTTGTGATTATTATATTATTTTGTTAACTATTTCTATTATAATTATTATATTATTTGTTAACTATTTCCGTTGTGATTATTATATTATTTTGTTAACTATTTCCGTTCTGATTATTATATTATTTTGTTAACTATTTCTATTATAATTATTATTTTATTTTGTTAACTATTTCTGTTGTAAAATTATTTTTTATTTTGTTAACTATTTCCGTTGTAAAATTATTTTGGATATAAAAGATTATATAGAACCTTTTTATTTAGATATAAAAGCTTATGGGATCTGCAGAACGTGAAAGAAGAGAAAGGGAAGAAAGAGAAAGAAGAGAAAGGGAAGAAAGGGAAGAAAGAGAAAGAAGAGAAAGGATTGAAAGAGAAGAAAGAGAGCGCAGAGAAAGAGAACAAGAAGCAGAAAGAAGAAGGAAACACGAACTAAAAATGCAACAACTAAAATTAGAAGAAGAAAGAAGAAAAGCAATAGAAGAAGAAAGAATAAGGCGAGAAAAATATGAAAGAAAAATTGAAGAAGAAAGAAAAAGAAGAGAAAACGAAGAACAAGAAAGAATTAAAAAGGAAAAACAGCAAAAAGAAGATAAAATTAATGATTTTAGGAAAACTCAAGATATTGGGGAATTCTTAAATTTGTTAATCCTATTTAAATATGAAAGTTCTTTTCTTGAAAGAACAATAGAAGCACTAAATGAAGATACAATAATTGATAAATTTGGCAAAATAAAAGATATTTCTAATCAAAACATTCAGATTATAAATGAAACTATTTTTGATCGTAAAGAAGGTATGAGGCATATAAGTATTAACTGTCTAAGAAAATTGATAATAATATTACTTTTAAATGAAAAAGATAGTAAAAAAAGAGATGAGAAATTTATAAAAATATATAAAATGTATGAAAGGTATAATGGTACAAATTATAAAAACCTATTATTTGATATTTTAATTGATCATAATGAATATTTTGGGCAAGATATAAAATTTGAAGAACAATATATATATAAAGAATTTGTAGAATATTCTATAAAAAAAGGGAAATATACAAGAACATTTAATTATTTAAAACATAAAATAATACAATTAAATTTATTAAAGGAATATGCAGATGAAATATTCAATTTAAAAAACGATGTTCAATTTGAAAAATTAGAAGATGATTCATATAAAGATGCACAACAAGTGGTTCAAGATTTAATACAATATCAAAAAGTGAAGGGAAGAAAATTTATTTCATTTCCAAAAACATTTTGGGAAAATTATTTCAATTATTATAAATTGAATACTGGACCAGAAAATAAGATACAAAAATTAAACGGATTATATGAAATATTAAAATCTTATTCTGAATTAGAGCCAGATGACTCAGATTACAAAGAAAAATTAGCAGAAAATATTCATGTGATTATAGAGGAAAAAATAAAGGAAGGTAACACAGCTATTAAAGAACAATTAATACTTTTATTTGAAAAAGATCCATTTTATCAATATGAAATTTATAAAAATAAAAGATCTCCAGAGATTTTTGAAGAAATAAAATTATATGATTTAGATAAAAAGGAAGATATTAAATATTTTCAAGATAAAAATTTTGAAGATATATATGAGGGTTCATATGTCTTTGGAAAAGAATATGAAGATGAAGGAGAATTAGATGAAAAAAAGGGAGATATTTCAAAAAAATATTTTTTAAATATTATCTTTGAAAAAATTGAAACCATTGAACATTTTACATTTATTATTAATTTAATTAAAGTAGAAAAAGAAAAGAATAAAAATTTATTTGTTGATCTTCTCATTAACAAATTCGAACTTTTTGAAGAAAAAGAGATAACTGAAGAATTCTTTATAAATATTTTAGATAAAATAATTGAATATTCAAAAAAAAAAAGAATTGGTTTTTTAAAAAATACATTAATAAAATTCAAAAGTTATAAAGCTTATTTAACTCTTTTTGTAAAATATCAAGATGATAAAGAAATTCAAGAACAATTACCAAATTTCTCTTTTATGTATCTTGGAGTGGGTGATTTAGTTGAGCTTTTTAAAAAAATAGAAAATGAAGAAATGAAAATTCAAGTATTTAATTTTTTAGGAAAAGATAAAATTATTAGTTATGAAGAATTCTTAAATATAGAAGAAAGCAAAAACATATCAATATTTTCAAATCTTTCAAAAAATAAACTAATTCCTAATAATATTTCTTATTTGGATAATAATAAAGATGTATTATTAACTATATTTGAAAAATTATCGAGTTTCAATGAAACGAAAAGAGTTTATTTAGAAACAATATTAAATGAAGAAGAGAAGATTCAAAATATATTTGTTGAAAGATTCAAATTATTTTATTTAATTGGAAAAGAAGATAGTTTCGAACCAGAAATAGAATTTAAAAAAATAAAAGAAAAATATAAAATGGTTGAAGAAAATATAAAAAAGGCATATAAAATTTCTTATCAATTATCTATTTATTTCAAGGTAACATTAGAAGAACAAATTAAAAAAATTAACGACATATATAATAATTATTCAAATAATCAGTTGATAGTGAAAGAATGGATTGATAAAGAAAAAGACTTGGAAATATTTATTACTGAAAATGAAGAGAAAGCAAAGTTAATTGAAATAATACATGAAATAAAATTATTCTTACTACTATATAGTGAATTTACAGAGGGAAAAGAAACAGAAATGGAAAAATTTGATTGCGCAAAAAAATTATTAGATGAATGTAAGATTATATTCATCGATATTTATAAAGGAAATCAAGATATTTTAATAAAATGGCAAAATCTTTTTAAAAAAAAGAGAGATAGTATGGCTATTGAAATAGAGCTAAAAAAATTGAAGGATTATTATAAAATTGAAGAAAAAAAAGGAGCTGATGATGTAGCTAAAAATATTTTGATATTCACAAAAAAGAATATTTATAAAACTGATTTAAAATGTCTTCAAAAATTTTTAAACTTATTCAATGCTAAAGAAAGTGAATTATCCAGAAAAATAAATGAAAAAATAAATTTAATTGAAGATGAAGAAAATTTAAACTTTGATAAATTAAAAAATATAAATAACTTTTTGGAAGAAATAAAAATATATGTAAATGATGGAAAAGATGACTCTCAATCAATTCAGTTAATAAGGTTTGTATGTGATAGAGATAGTGAAATACAATTTGCAATGGAAAAAGATGTTGATTCAGCTGCAGCTTTGATGTATAGAATAAATCCAACTACGGATTCATTGCAATTTAATGATATTGTTCAATATCAAAGTTGTGTTGATTTTGTCAATGATTTAAAAGTAAAAGAAAATGATAATGTGCAAAAAGCAGGTGATGATTTATTGAAAAAATTAAGAGAAAAGTTATTAACAATAACCCAAAAAGATAATAAAGAAGAAAAAAAGGAAAAAATAACACAAGAAAATATAAATGTAGAAAAGGTATTAAAAATGTTTGAGCATTATTTTGTTCATTATGCAAGTATAAAATTATTAGATAAAAATTTTGACAGTTCTAAAGATATATATGAAAATATTAAATTGGTGTTAAATAATTCAAAATTTAAAATAGAATTGTTTAGAAAGGAATTTAAAGTATATAAAAATGATGAGAGAAAAGAAGAAATTAAAATATTTAACAGAGACAATGAAAAAGAAGGGCTAGAACCAAATAAAAAAAATTCTAATATATTAGATGAATTAGTAGAGTTAAAGGATAATATAAATTTAAATTTTGAAGATTTGCCAGAAGATGATAAAAAAGGCAATGAAGAGAAAAAAAGAAAACAAAAAGAAGAATTGGAAGAAAAAAGAACTAATATAGTGATATTTGTTAGATATATAAAACAACTTCAAAATATAATAAAATATTTTTCAATTTTAGAAAACAAAGGTTGTCCATTTTTGATAGATATTGTTGTTAATACTAAAAAAGGTGAAATAATATATGAATTAGTAAATAATATCATCAAATATGATATATTAATATTAAAATTGAAAGAATATTGCAATATAATGACTGAATTTCAAGTCAAATTTTATAGAGAAAATGAATATTTTAGATTAATATATGAAAAGCAATTATATCGATTGTTTAAAAGAATAAGCCGTAAAGGTAAAGATATTCGTTCATATATAAGATTTTTTACTAACGGTGAATCAACTAAAGATGATGTTCCAATTTATGAAAGTTCAATTCATGATATGGCTCAAGCTTATAAATATCCTAGAATTGCTATAAAAGAAAATTTCGATTTAATTTCAAAATATATAGAAAATATTTTTAAAATAAATGGAACTTCATTAGAAAAATTATATGGAAATATAGAAATAGAAGAAAAATCTCTTAAGGGTATATTTAAATGTGCTATAAAAAAATCTAATGTAGATACATTCATCATTAAAATGTTTTTAAAATTAACGAATAATTTTCCTATTGCCCAAAATATTTTATTGACAAATAATGAAACAAGTGCTGGGGAAATATACTCTTTCATGTATAGATCTATTAAATGTAGATTTCATACTTTATTTATTATATCAATAAGTGATGATTTTTCTATTAAAAATCTAACTATAATGACATCTTTGTTGATCCAAATTGTCTCAGATATGAAAAATGAAAAAAAAATTATAGAACCATGCATTCTATTTATTACTCATAATAAAAATTTAATAGGTAATTCAGTTGATTTTCCAAAAGAAGTCAAAGATTTAGGAAATTATATAATAGGGGATGAAAATAAATTAGAATTTGAATTAGGAGATCAATCCTCTAATAGTAGTAATTCTAAAATTAAAAATCAATCAATTTATGAAATTTATAATTCTATTCAAGTATATTCTTCAGATTATTGTGGTCTTGGAAAATCATTTTTAATTAAAAAAGAAATCAAAAATAAAGGAGAAGAATATCATTATTTAAGTATAGGGGATGATATTGTCAAAGACAATTTATTTAGGAAATTAAAAAGATTTTTTAAGATAGAATTAAGAGGTAAAGAAAAGGTTGGAATTCATTTAGATTTATTTTTTACGAAAAATATCCCTTTAATGCAATACTTTTTATTTTCATTTTTAATAACAAAATTATTCCAAGTAAATGATAACATTTTATATATACCTAAAAAATTCAATATTTACGTGGAAATTCCTAATGGTCCAAAAAGGTTTTTAGATGATTTTCCTATATTAAAAATATTCAAAAGAACTAATATATCTTTAAAAGTTAAAAAACAAAAAGATATAGAAAAAACAAATATGTCTTTGGATGCTAAAGATAAAAAAGATATAACGACAATTATTGTACCATCTGAAAATCAAGAAAATAATATATTTTTCATAAATCAAGAACAATTAGATAAAAATGATGAAGATAAGATTAGAAATGTAATATTAACTGCGGATGAAAATAAAAATGCTGAATATACTGAAAATATTATTGAAAAACTTAATTCTAATGAAAATCCTATGACATATATTGAAAAGAAAATATATATGAATATAATATATTATTTGAGTTCTGATAAAGAAGAGATCAAAAAAGATAATTATAGAAATATTGAAGATAAAATTCAAATTTTAACCAAAAATGTCTATAGTGAAAAATTGAGACAATCTGATGATGAAATATCAGGAAAATCTATCCTAGATTTTTTACATTTTGAGGATAAAGATGCTTTAAAAATTCAAGATAATGTTCCCTTAATTTTCAAAACAAAAAATGGATTTGAGGAAATAAAAATTTCCGAAGAAGAAATCAAAAACAAAGACCTAGATTATTACCTAGAAAATTTAAAAAAAATTATGTCAATAGAACAGTCAATAGAAGAAATTAAAAAATGGATAGAAGGTTATAAAATAACAAAAGATAATTATAAAAAAATGGTTTTGATATTATTTAAGTTATTTGCAAATATTCCGGTTATTTTGATGGGAGAAACTGGATGTGGAAAAACAGAGTTAATAAAACAATTAATGAAAATGCTAAATAATGGGGATCAAGATTTTTTGATTACTAAAAATATGCATTCAGGAGTTCAAGAATATGAAATTGAAGAAGTTATTGAAATCGCAGAGAAAAAATTGGAAGAATCAAAGAGTAATATGATATGTATATTTTTTGATGAAATAAATACTACATCTTTACTTTCAAAAATGAAAGAAATATTTGTAAGTCATTCTTTAAATGGAAAAGCAATAAATGAGAAAATAAGATTTATTGGAGCTTGTAATCCTTTTAGAAAAAGAGAAGAAACAGAAATAGACAATGGGTTAAAACTCGACAAAATGAGCGAAGATAAAGAAGATATGGCATATTTAGTTAGTGCTCTACCAAATACAATGTTATATTATATTTTCTATTTTAAAAGTTTAGATAATGATGATGTTAAAAAATATATAGAGTGTATAGTAGGCGAAGAATTTCCTCCAGGAGATGATAAAGAAGGGGAGACAAATGAAAAAGAAGGAAATATTTATGAAGAGTTACCGGATCCAAAAAATGATGATGGTAAAAGTGAGAAATCTATTTTTAGATATGCTGCAATATATGCTATTTATAAATCTCATAATTTTGTAAGAAGAACAAATGGGAAATCTTCTGTTTCATTGAGAGACTTACAGAGATTTAAAAGAGCTTATATATTTTTTAATAAATATTATAATAATAAAAAAGAATTTGAGAAAGAAGATGATAAAGAAATTTCGGTTGAAACCGAAATACAATCGAGAATACATTCATTTGCATTGTCTTTATTTATTACTTATTATATAAGGCTTTTTAAAGGAACTACAGAATATTTGCAAGAAATAAATAAAGTGATATTCTATTTGGCTAAAAAATTCGATGTTACAAGTTGGTTGGATAATAAGAATTTTGAAAACAATTCTTTTAAAGAATTAGTGAAATATGAAGAGGATTTCCTTTTAGAACAAATGGATATTAAAAAAATAGAAGGAATTGGCCTTAATAATTCATTAAAAGAAAATATATTTTTGATGTTCTTTTCTATATATTCTTATATTCCTTTAATAGTTGTTGGAAAACCTGGTTGTTCCAAAAGTCTAAGTATTCAATTAATTATTAGAATTATGAGGGGAGAATTTAGCGATTCAAATTTCTTGAAAAAATATCCGACTATAAATAGTACAGGTTTTCAAGGTTCAGAAAATAATACTCCTGAAAATATTGAAAAAATTTTCAAAGTTGCAGAGAATAAAATAGATTATGGCGAAAATAAAATGATTTCATTATTAGTCTTTGATGAACTAGGCCTTTCTGAAAAAAGTCCTACTAATTGTTTAAAAGTTTTGCATTCTAAATTAGAAATGACTTTAAACCCTAATGATAAAAAATTGTCTTTCATTGGTATAAGTAATTGGGGATTAGATGCAGCTAAAATGAATAGAGCTATATTTTTGTCAATTCCTGAAATAGGAATAGATGATATTGGCACAACGATAAAGGCCATATCTAACAGTTATGGTGATTCTATATATAAAGATAATGAAAAAAGCTATGAATTTTTACAATATATTTTTTATTATTATAAAGAAGGATTAAAGTATTTAAAAGGTTTGAATGAAATTGATGAATTTATTGAAAATTATCATGGCGGGAGAGATCTATATCATATTGTGAAAATATTTTCATCTGAAATAAAAAACAAAAAAACAACACCAGATATTGTAATAAAAAAATGCTTATTAAGGAATTTAAGTGGTTTAGAAATTGAAGGAAAAAATTCGTTGAAATATGTATTAAAAAAATATCAAGAAAAAAATGACAATCAATATATTCAAGAATTTAATAAAATATATTTTGATGATATAAGAACAATTGATTTAGTAAAAGATAATATCATGTCTAAAGATAATAATAGATTTTTGTTATTAATTTCTGAAAAATCAATGTTTGACTTTTTGATAAATATTATAAAGGATGAATTAGAGCAAATGAGCAAAACTTTGGGAAATTCTTCAGATAATAAAAAAATTAGTTATGTGAATTATATTGGAAGCCCTTTCAAAGGTGATAAAATAAATGTTTCTTATCAAACTGAAATGATTGTTAATATCGAAGATAGTGTTGCAAAAGGGAAAGTCATTATTTTAAGTAACTTAGATCAAATATATTCAATTTTTTATGATTTATTTAATCAAAATTATATTATTAAAGATAACAAGAAATATTGTAGAATTTCACATGGAGCTAATATCCAAAAATTAGCTTTTGTAAATGAAAATACAAAATTTATAATATTAGTTGATAAAAATGATTTAAAAAAACAAAAACTACCCTTCTTGAGTAGATTTGAAAAGCATATTATTACGTTTGACGCTCTTTTAGATGATAAAGATAAAGAAAAATCAAAAAAGATTAATGCTTTATTAAAAAAAATGGTTAGTGTAGAAAATATAAATTATAACTTGAATAGTATATTTGTAAATACAAATGAAGATATAATAAATGGATATGTATATATTTACAAAAATAAACAAAAAAATACTTATAAAGATATAATAAAAGATAAAATAATTCCAATTATTCCACAAGATGTTATATTTACATTGCCTTTCTCAGAATTAAATTGTCAAAATGAAAAAGAAGAAATGAAGTTTATTAAAAATGAATATATAAAAAATAGACCAAATAGTCTCATAGAATATTTACAAAGTTCTAAAAAGGAAAAAGAAAATATATTAATAATTTATACATTTAGTAAAATTGAGAAACCAATAAATATGCCTGAAAAGGATAATTACATGGAATTAGTAGCCTCAGAAATAACAAATGTTTTTAAGTTTAAACAAAAATTGAATGAATTATATGACAAAGAAAAAAATACTGAAACAAAATATCTAATATTAAAATTTAATGGTAGAAATTCAGTAAATATTAATTTCTTTTTATCAGAAATTAACCATTATAAAGAAAAAAATGAAATAATAGATAATAAAATTTTTATTTTTACCATAAGTATAGAAAGAGATTTTAATTCAAAAGAAGTTAATAAATTAACAACAATTTTAATAACTGATGAAGAAATGAATCAATTATTCATTGATAATATTAATGGAACAGAACTAACAATAAAAGATATAGAAGGGAAAAATATTGCAGATTTAATAGATAAAAAACTTATTGATTCAAAGAAAATAATATTAGAAGGTATGTTGAATTTTTATGGTAATAAAAAAAATGAACGAATTGGAAATTGCAAGGGTATAGATAATAATAATCTAATTAGTGAATTAAAAATATTTATTGAAAATAACAATGAGTTAATAGAAAAAATTAAAAATATAATTTTACCACAATTAGCCAAAACTGAAAATATAATTAATCTAATTATAAAAAATAATTATATAAATCAAGGCATAGTTGATTTTACTTCAGCTATATTATCTTATCTAAAAGAAGGATTTAACAAGCAGTTGGAAATCTTTTTAAGAAAATCGGAAAATAATAATTTCCTTACTACTTTGTTTATGCTTAATATCAAAGAAACTGACGATAATATTTCAAAAAATTCAAACCGACAATTGAAGGAATATTCGTTTAATATAAGTGATGAGGAATTATTAAAAAATAAATTGTTTGAAAATATTATAAAAGAATTTTGGAAAAAGTCAAAAGAAAATATAAATGAGGAGATTGAAGATGAAACTATTAATATCAAATTAAATTATAAAATACCAGGATTCTTTAATATATACAGGGGAATTAAAAAATATATAAATGACCAAAAAATTACATTTTATTACAGACAAGATGAAGGAGAGCTTAGAAAATGTGAAATTGAAAAAGCTTCGCCACTTTTGAATAGATTGAAAAATCACATAAAAGATTTTACAGAAAAGTTATATATTGATTTAACAACAAAACAATTTATTAATAAAATTATAGAATCTAAAATTGACGACGAAAATTATATTGTTTTTACTGAAGCTTTTCTAAATGATTATATAACATTTTATTTAGTAAAATTATACAAAGAAACAAATAATGATTTTACATTCAATGATATATCACATAAAATTATTTTGTTATTATTAGATTTAAAATTCAAAGAATTAAGCGATCAAGAAAAATCTAAAATACCCTTACAAAATGTTGTTTCTAAAATATTATGGCTAGAAGCCAATGCAATTTTTATTAAAGAAATATTAGATTTATACAATATAATATCAGATGATATATTAAATGAAGAAAATAAAGGAGAAATTTTATTTAACGAAATAATAAATTGTGTTTCAAAGAATGAAATAAAATACGAACCTGGAGATGAAAAAGAACAATTAAAAAAACTAAATTTTCCTTATTATATAGTAATTATTATTTTATTCAAAAGCATGATAAGTAAAAAGTCAATAGAAAAGGCTTTTTCAAAAAATGATAATTATTATTCATATTTTAAAACTTTAGAGAGGTGTTTGAAGACAATTCAAAAATTAGATAAGTCTTTAAGTTTGGATATCAAAGAGTTAAGTGTGATAGATGAATTCATAGCAATTTATAATGCTTTCGAAAAAATAGGAAAATTAAATAATTTAAATATAAATGAATTAATTGAAAATATAACAAAAAATTTAGAAGTTTCAGAAAACAACGAAGAAAATAAAATAGGTATATTATTTGAAAATTTAAAAAATTTAAATAAATTAATAAAAACATCTTTATATGATAAATCAAAAAAAAATGAAATTAAAGGAGATAAAGTTTATTATGAATTAATTTCCAAAATTCTTTTAAATGAGATAATCAGAGAAAATAGTAAAGAATATAAATTTCTCATTTTGGAAGAATTTTTATTAGAAGATGAAAAATTATTCATCCAGTCAATTCAGTTATTGAAATTAATTTTAAATGATTATGTTAGTTCAGATATAGATTATTTCCAAAGTTCTTTAAATAACTTGTTTGATAATAAATTAAAATGTTTAGAGGATAAAATTAAAAATAACTGGATAAAAGAGACTTTAATATATATTTTTGAGCAAATATCAATAATATATTTACAAAATTTAGAAGCTGATAATGAAAAATCTAAAGAAGGAAATAAACAAAATATTTTGATATATTTAAAATCATTCTTAAATAATTGCTTGAACTTTCTGGAAAAATTATATAAAGATCCAGAGTTAAAAAATGAAAGAGATGAGGAAAAAATTAATCTAAATCTTAGGAAAATATTTGCTTTGTCTTTTACAAGAATATATTTAAAAATATTTGTAAATTGGATTGATAAAGGTAAATTTTCAAAATCAGGAGAAATAAATGAAATTATAGAAGTCATTAATGGAGAAAAAGAAAATAATTTCAGAGATATGATAGTGTATTTTATATGTAAAATATTGTACAATTATAAACAAGATATTAATATATTATTTGACAATGAAATTATAAAAAAATACCATCTTGATTCATATAGAAATTTTGAAAAGATTAAATCAGAAAAAAATAATAAGGAGTCTGCAAAATATATTGTTTTTATTGAATGCTATAAAGCAAAGGATGAAGATTTGAAAATATTTACTGATGAATTTAATTTATTGACTAAATGCATTGAGATTTCAAGTGATAATGAAAATGAACTGAAGAAATTAATAGAAAATAATAATAGACTCGACATATTTTATTCTGTTTTCTCTACTAAGATATCATCCCATTTATCAAATTCAGGAGAAAATAAAAATAAAATTAATTTATTATCAGATGTTATCCATAATTTATTTGGTGACCAGGAAAATTTAACAAATATATTTGATTTATTTTTGGATAAATCCAAATATATTAAGAATGAAATTAATTCAGCTACAGTAGAAATTCTTCAATATAGTTTAAAATATTGTATTCTATCTGATAAAATAATTGAAGATGATGATAATTTATATAATCCTTTATATAGCGGAGATAATATTAATAATTCTTTTATTCCAGGTAATGATATAAAAGACAATAATATATATGATTGTTATTCAAAAATAAGGAAATATTTAAATGAAAATCCCTCAAATCATGGTTTATATATATGTACTTGTAATATAAATAAAGAAAATGAAGCAATATTCATTGAATATGTAAAAGGAACTGGGTATCATGATAAAAGTGGAAATTGCAAATATTGCAATGAACAAACAGGAAATGATGGAGAGGCAAATAGCTTCTATGAGAGAGATGGCTATTTTAGAATATTTAAAAATGAAGATGACTTAGAAAAAGAAACAAAGAACAAAAAAAATGGAAATTGCATGACTTTGGAAAAATTCTTTGAAGAATATGTATCTATAAAATTTGAAAATGATTCAAAAGGTGTAAATGCATCTAAAAAATCTCATTTTCTAAAATCAGATAAACCAGTAAGAAATCAAAGCCAAATTGGTTACAGACTTATGAATTTAATATTATTTTCCCATTTATTTACTAGTGTACTTTTTAAAAGCCAAGAAGAAAAATTTAATTCAGATGATGGGCTTACTTATCTGGATTATATCAAAGGAAATTGGAAAAAACTGAAAACATTATTGGAAGATAAAGGACTAAATATATATATATTTATGAATTTAATATTCAAAGATTTATTTAATTTATTAAGCAATCAAAAAAAAATAGAAAGTTATGAAAAATTGTTGGATATAGAACAACAAATAGAAAATTTAATAGAAGATAAAATCGTTAAAAAAACTGAAAAAAATAAGGAAAATGTTCGGACTAAATATGCAGTATTTGCAAATTTTTACAATAAAAGCAAAGAAGTTTTTAGAGAAATGGATCCTAAATCAAAAATTTCTTTAATCAAAGAAATTAATTCTCCTGATACTTATAATGACGAAGAATATCCATATTATAAAAGCTTTTTATATTCTGATTATCCCGACGAAGCTTTCCTTAAAGCTCAATTAGAACAATTAGATAAAGAAAAATATCCTGTAATTGATTTATACCTTAATGGAGAAAAAACGAATAAAGGAATTGATAAAGGATTTATAAAATTCAATACTTTTATTAAATCATTACTTAATCAAAACTCGAATAAAATTTCTAGAAATGAGGCAAAGAGACTTACTTTGGAAAAAACTTATTTATATAAAGAAAATCCAAAAATATGTGATGCTTTCATTAAAATAATGAAAAAAAAAATCAAAGATTTAACTATCGAAAGTAATTTAGAAAATTTCCTTATAGATCGATCAAACGAAAAAGGTAAAATATATATTGATATGTACAAAAAATATGCTGAAGATCAAAATACATTATTAAATGAGATAATTAAAAAGATAAATGCATATAGTTCAGATATTTTTGAATGTCAGGAAATTAATATTCAAGAAGCTCAAAAAAAAGATTTATTAATTTTGGAATTTGATAACCGAAGTAAATTCACTGAAATTTTATTGAGTAATACATTTAGAGAAATATATATACCAAATTCTAAAATAAAATATAACAATTATAATTCATTTTCAATAGATTTTGAGAAAATAGAGAAAATATTAGAAGATATTTTTATTAGAAATGCTTGCATATTAAAAGCAGATGAAATAGCTGAAATACAATATACAGGAGAAGAATTTTTAAATGATGGAATATCTGAATTAAACAAAATTATAACGCCAGTTAATTTAGATGATAATGATAAAAAAGTTTTTGTAAAATTTTATGATGAAAATTTAAAAGAAAATTTGGATTCTTGCCTAGAAGTTAATGAAGGACTTAAAAATATAATAATATATATTAATAAAAATAATAAAAAAATAAATAGTATTAAAGGAATATATAGTATTATAACTGAACAAGGATTTGTTTCTGATATTTGTGAAAGTTTGAAAAATTTCTTAAAAGATAATAAAAATATAGGGATAAGTAAATTAACTAATTTAACGATATATTTAGAAAAACTTTATTTCAAATTTGCCTTAGAAAAAAAAGGAAATGATTACAAACAAATAATAGATGATAAAACAAAGGAAGAAATTCAAAAACATAATGAAAAATCAGGATTACTAATAACAAAAGATGAAATATCACTTGCTATTATTAGGTTTATATTAAATGATTTAATGAATCAAAAAAATAATAGGGCAAAATTATTTGAAATAGATGATAATTTATTTGATATTCTAGCTAATAAAAATTTGTGGAAAATATCTAACACTAAGGAAAGTAAATTTGCTTCTGAAATAGAAGAATATAAAAAATTAGGAATTTTAGTTAAAAATATTTATGATTTTTATAACTATATTTCTACAGATAGCTTGAGAAAATTTGAGGAGGAAATTCAAGAAATATTAGAAAAAATAAATAAAGAAAAAAAAGAAAAATCACTTGAAAAAAAAATACAAGAAAGAGAAAATGAAAGAATTAAAATAGAAAATACACCAACCAATCCGAAACTTGAAGAAGTTAAAGTAGCTGAAGATGATGATGATGAAGATATTGATGAATTTGGCGATTATTAAATTTAATAATAAAATTAATTAAATATATTTATTAATTAGAGTTTAATAAAAAAATAAAATTATTATTAAAAATTTATTAAATAGTTAATCATGGGGGATTGGGGATTGGGGATGGGGGATGGGGGATTGGGGATTGGGGAT
>JAEEGL014862023.1_pt1 | contig 15982 bp, 13 predicted proteins | sample 9134231 | NCBI WGS metagenome assembly JAEEGL01 (sample SAMN16246548, study PRJNA631951) | gut metagenome | biome: gut microbiome; feature: rumen; material: fiber-attached | host: Bos | place: Iran: Karaj | collected 2018-10 | reverse complement strand
ACGGATTACATTAAAAATGTAGTGTCTAGTGAAATTTATCCAACTTGGCCAACTAATGCGTTGTTAGCAAATATTGCAGCAATTGTAACATTTGCTTTAAACCGTATTTATACGGAATGGTATCGTTCTCGTGGTTATGATTTTGATATTACAAGTTCAACCGCTTATGATATGTCATATGTACCTAATCGTGAAATTTATGCCAATATTTCAGCTTTGGTTGATGAATATTATACAACTTATGCCCGCCGTGAAGGTTTTAATAATCCGTATTTTACGGAGTTTTGTAATGGAACAACTGCTACATGTAATGGCTTGTCCCAGTGGGGTACGGTAACTTTGGCAAACCAAGGTCTGTCAGTGTTAGACATTTTAAGATATTATTATCCTAATGATTTAATTTTGGATAATGCCCCAACTGGCAACGTGCAGAGTACTTATCCAGGTACACCTTTGCGTGTGGGGTCATCAGGCAATGATGTAGCACGGGTTCAAACACTTTTGAATCGTATTCATCGTAATTATCCGTTAATTCCAGTAATTAACCCTGTTGATGGCATTTTTGGTACGCAAACCGAACGGGCTGTCAAAATTTTCCAAAATACATTCAATTTAACTAGTGATGGTATTGTTGGCCGTGGTACATGGAATAAAATTGTGCAAATCTATACGGCAGTAACTGGTTTGGCTGATTTGAATGGTGAAGGAGAATTTATTGGAATTACTGATACGCCGCCAACTACGGTTTTACGACAGGGTAGTCGCGGTAGTACTGTAATACAATTACAGTTTTTATTGAATTATATTGCTCAATTCTATCCTGGTGTGCCCAGTGTGACACAAGATGGAGTGTTTGGTAAAGGTACTGCTAACGCGGTAAGAAGTTTTCAACGACAATTTGGTTTGTCCGCGGATGGTGTCGTTGGCCAAGCAACTTGGAATAAACTTTATCAAGTATTCAACACTTTACAAGGCGATGGTTCGTCGAGTGGTGGGGCAGCCGTAGCTTGGCCTGGAGTGTATTTGCGTCAAGGAAATACGGGTAATAATGTCATTACGTTGCAGAATTTATTAAACAATGCGCGTAGGGCGTATGCGCAAATTCCGTATATCACGGTTGATGGTTCTTTTGGACCAAGAACGGATAATGCCGTACGTATTTTTCAACGTGCAGCCGGCTTGACAGTTGATGGTATTGTGGGACCTTCAACCTGGAACGCTTTGGCTGCTTTGTCCGCATGAGTTTGACAGTTTTCAGAAAAAATGCTACCATAAAGAATGAAAAACATCTATTACATTGGATACCGACAAGGGGATGCTGAGGCCAGTTTTTACAATCAAACCATGGATGGCTACTTTGCGGGAAGTATTACCGAATTAGGTAATAACAAACGTGGGAATATTGCTCATAATGCGACAACGCGGATTCAATTAAGTCAAAATGTTGAATTCGATGAACGTAATACGAAAATCATGCGTGAATTTATTAATGAAAAATGTCGTGAAATTGTCGCCAGAGTGCCAGATGCTTATTTTTATCCATATTCGCCTGTGTATGCCAGTTATGTTCCGCCAGAATTACAGGATCGAATTTTATGCTGCAATAATCCAAAAGTTTTTGCTATTTTAGATAGTAAGTTTCAGTTTCGTGAGATTTTTGAAGATATATTGCCGTTTGCACCTTATGAATATGTGGTTGGTGCAGAAATTATTAAACGTTTAAAAAACGGAACTTATCCGGAACAAAAAGAAGTCGTAATTCAACGTGACTATGGCTCCGGCGGTTTTGGTACCTTGGTTGTTAACAAGGAATATTTTGCGAATCCAAGTTTTAAAGAACGTTCAATTAAAGAAATTCACCCGAAAGAAACTTATTTGGTCAGTGACTACATTGAATCGTTATGTTCAACCAGTTTGCATCTGTTGGTTTCAAATAACGAAGTCCACATTTTACCTTCGTCAGTTCATCGTTACACTGGTCACCATAAATTGGATTATATGGATTTTAAAGCTTTTACGAAATTACCAAAAGACATGCTAAAACAAGCTTACGATTGTGGGTATAAATTTGGTGAATTTGTACGAACCAGTAAAAAATATCGTATGCGTGGTTGGGTGCATATTGACTTACTTTTTGGTAAGGACGGTAAAGTATACGCAATGGAAGCTAATCCGCGTTTCGGTGGTTCGGTTGGTTTGCAAAACCGGATGTTCCGTGCGGCTGGTTTGGAATCTGTCTTTGAATACAACTACCGTGCCTTCTATGACGAAAAGACTGATTTTGCTGCTGGCCTGAAAAAGATTAAACCATTGGGAATTTATCGTCATGCAGTGGTGGAGCGTAATGCCGACGGTGAATTGGTCAGTGTAGAAGCGGATAATGTTAACCGTGAAGGTTTTGATATAACATTAATTCGTGAAGAAGACGGTATGTACACACATTCGGTTTACGAATTGCAAACTGAAGATTAAAGTACGGTAACGCTCTTGGCCAGATTGCGCGGTTTATCGGGGTCGTGACCCATTGTACGTGCTAAATCTAATGCAAAAATTTGTGCCGGGATAATTTGATTAATAAAATCTAGTGGGTTATTAGCGTCATATGGTGGAATTGGAATTACGTGTCCACCGCGAGCGGTAATCTCTGCAATGGCGTTCGCTGATTGATTGCCAAAAACAAGCGCCAGAGTACTGTCATCAACCATCGATAATGGACCGTGTTTTAATTCGTTGGCGGGGTAACCTTCGCAATGAAGGTAAGTAACTTCTTTAATTTTTAAAGCGGCCTCTAGTGCTAGTATGTAATCAATGTTTTTACCGAGAGTAAAAATTCGTTGTGGTATTTTTGTTGGCTTGGGAATTATTTGACGGGCTGCCATTATCATTTGTTTTGCATTCTTGATCAACATCTCGTAAGCAGTTGTTGGGTAATCATTGATTAATAAACAACCGACTAAAATTGCAGCACAAAAGACTTTAGTGCTGGCTACTGCAATTTCAGGACCACAAAGTAGTGGAAATACCATTTGGCTATGTTTGGCGATTGTACTGGTGGTAACATTACAAAGCGCAATGATAGGGAGATTGTGTTTTTTTAACAATTCCATACAGATGATTGTATCAGCGGTTTCGCCGGATTGGCTGATGACAATGGCTAATGCTGGTTCATGGAGTAGCGTACTTTCGGTTAATTCACTACTGACATGAACAATTGTTCGTAAATGTAAATCGCGTTCAATTATTTGGGCGATAATTAATGCTGCATGATAGCTGGTGCCACAACCGCAAAGATGAACACATTTAATGGATTTAAATTGATTGCGCAGTGATTGTTTCAGTTGAGTTAATGTTTGATCATTTTGATAGGTATTTGCAATGCGCTGAATAACAGAGGGAATTTCATTGATTTCTTTTTCCATGTAAGTCGAAAATTTATTTTTGTCAGTTGTAATTGATGATTGGTTGAATGCTTGCCATGTCTTTGTTATTTGGTGGTTAAGGCGATAAAAAATTAATTGATGATTCGTAATTTCACATGTCTCAAGGTTTTCCATTGAGATAATTTGTGTGACGGTTTGGGGTAGTGCTAATGTGTCGCTGGTAATGTAATATGTTTGTTTATCGCGACCGATAAACAATGGAAGGTTGCCTTTTTTAGCTAAAAAAAGATTGTTGTTTTGCTTTTCCAAAGCACAAAAAACGTATTGTCCATTTAAAAAATTATGTATATTGTGTTTATCATGATATAAATAACACAACATATTGGGAATAACCTCTGTGTCGACGGATGTTTTAAGTTTTATGTTTTTGGAGGCTAATTTATTAACACAGTCTGTATAATTTTCAATAATGCCGTTATGTACAACAGCAATCGAACCGTCGACCGATAAATGCGGGTGTGAATTCTGTAAGTTTACTGCGCCATTAGTTGCCCAACGAGTGTGTCCAATACAAACTTTGATAGTAGTGGATGAACTAGATATTTTCGGTGTTAAATTTTCGACTGTACCAACTGCCTTGATGATTTTTAGTTGCTTTTGCGTCGTATAGGCAATGCCTACACTATCATATCCGCGATACTCTAAAATTTTTAAACCTCGCAAGGTTTTCTTGATCAAATTCTGTGGTTTTTGACTCAAACATCCAAAGATTCCGCACATGACATTATTTATGTCAGTTGTTATAGTTGTGTTAGTTTAATTCGTTTGGTTTGTTAGTTATTATTTGTTAGAATAATGTTATTATGGAATTAACAGAACATGATTATCGAGTGGAAACTTCAGCACGACATGTACATTTGTCACAAGCTGACTTTTTAACTCTATTCGGTGTTGATGCTAAAATGGAAAATGTTAAACCTTTAACTGTACAAGGTGAATTTAAAACCGATAAAACCGTGACAATTGTCGGTCCAAAGCGTAATTTGGAAAGAGTAGCGGTATTGGGGCCTTTCCGTACACAAACGCAAGTCGAAATTTCTGTAACCGATAGTTATACTTTGGGGGTAAAAAATGTACCGACACGGTTAAGTGGCGATCTGCATGATTCAGCACCGGTAACATTGATAGGTACTGTTGGCACCTTGCAATTAACAGAAGGAATGATTGTGGCATTGCGCCATATTCATGTTAATCAAGCTGATATGCAAAAATATGGCTTAAAAAACGGGCAGTCGTTGTCAATTACACTGGGAACGACCCGTAAAACAACCTTTTGTAATGTAATTGTGCGTGAATCAAACGTTGATTTTCCGACGGTACATTTGGATACTGATGAAGCTAATGCTGTGCATTGATTAAAGTATTTAGCTGTTAATATTTATTTGCTGTTTTCACATAACTAGACTATACTTGAAATAGTTATTGGGGGAGATTTGAACCAGTTACACAGAAGAGTAATTCCTTTGTTATTGATTGTTGGCATAGCCCTATCTGTCTGTGTTTTTTTTGTTTCATCAATGAAAGTTGAAACGCAAATTGGATCTTTGGTTGTATCTGCTCCAATGTCCAATGAGCCAATTCAGTTTAGTGTTATGGATGCTGGTTCATTCGGTGATAACGGAATTTATTTGTGTCGTCCAGAAACCAGAATCGCCACAAATGTTTATATGGCAACAATCAGCACTGAACCATTGATTAACAGTAATGATAAATTAAAAAACAATTTTCATCCCAGTTTCCAGGCTTTAGTGCGTAAAAATGACCGATGGGTGCCGATTATTAATCAAGAAAATTCTGACTTTTGGATTGATGAGCAATTTGATGGAACTAATTATAGTATTGCATGGTATTTGCGTGAAACGGCGCCGGCAGCGGTGTATGGTGTACGGTGTATTTATGAAGATGAAGATTATGACGAACCGGTAAATGTCGAGTTTCAAGTGCTTTATACGGAATACTGGACATATATTAAAGTCGTAAATGATGACGGAAATCGCGAAATTAACAATTTTTATGGTGGTAGTGAAAAAACTTTATATTTAAATGTGACATTTAATGACGGTGCTGCTGATCCGAGTTTGGCCTATTCACAACAAACAACTGGTTCGACCGGGGTACGGGTGGGTGCAATTACAGACTATAATAACATTGTTAGTCTGGATACTATGGATGTGACGATTAAAACGGTTTCGGGTAAAGTTTATCCCGCGCAAAGTTTACAGTACGAAATTGATTGTAATCGCATTGCGCTACGTTTCTTGGATAATTTGGAAAATGACATTTATTTGGTGCAATTTACATCTAAAGCGAATGACCGGATTATTGGGCAGTTTGTAATCGATAATACGGCCGCGAACGGTGGAGTTAATTTATCCCATTTGTGGGTGGTCTTAATGATTTTCGGGGGTTTGTTGGCTCTGGGAGCTGCGTCAGCATATTTAATTCCGTTGTTGATTGCACGGATTAATGAAATACGTGTGGAACGTGAAACTGAACGCATTGATAGGATTAAAAATCCGGAAAAATATGCCAAGAAAAATAAAAAATCATTTAAAGATGCGGTAAGCGATGTAATTTATAAAATTAAAACCCCTGCATATAAGCGTAAAAAACAACAAGAAGAAAAAGATAGCGAACAACAAGGACCGGTTGAAGAAAGGGTTTATGATAATCGTTTTACCGAAATGTTACGTGAGCGTCAGGAAAAACGTCAATTTATGCGTGAACACAATGTGACTAGTGCTGAAATGGAAAAAATGAAGGAAGCCGAAGCAATGGCTGCGGCCGATGAGGCAAACAGTTTTGCTGGTTTAAGAGATGATGACGACGAAATTGCAACATTTCATGCTGCAAAAGATGAAACACCGACTTTGGAAACGGGCTCGTATGTAAAAGACGGTACAACGTTTGCCCAGCTTGACAGTATGCGCGAAAATGAACACCCACAAGATAATGGAAATAATGATGGAAAATAAAAACAGCAAACAAAAAGTGAGTTTGTACGAAAGAGCGGTGGCTTATATCTTAAATTTGCCAAAAACTGAAAAACAGGTTCGGCAATGGTATGCTCGTAAAACTAATGACCAAAGTGTGATTGAGACAGATATTGCGCGACTGATTGAATATGGTTTGCTTAATGATGAAGAATATGCACGAATGTACGTGGAACAGAAGAAAGATAAGATGGGCGCGGGTATGATTCGTAATAAATTACGGATTAATGGTGTAGCGGCAGAAATTATCGAAAAAGCGGTGGCGGTAATTGACAATCAATACGATTTAGCATTAAATTGTGTTAATAAATATATGCGCAAAAAAGATAAAACTCCGGAAAATAAAAGTAAATTGTTTCGGTGGCTGTTAGGTAAAGGAATCGCCTATGATTTGTGTATGGAGGTAATTGATGAATATTGGCATTGATATTGTTGAATGTGAACGTGTTGCTGGTATTGTCAATGAAAAAGTTTTTAGCACGGAAGAATTGACTTATATTGAGCAAAAACAACAAGCACTGCCGACGATTGCGGGCTTGTTCGCGGCTAAAGAAGCATATTTTAAAGCTAAAGGAACCGGAATTGTCAAAAGTAAATTACCGAAAATTATCGTCGGTCATGACGAAAATGGACGACCATTCTTCGTAAATGATTCACACGCGATGTTGTCGATTAGTCATACTGGAACGATAGCGGTGGCTGTTTGCATTATTTTTTAGGATTTTTGCTGTTTTTTACGTATATATAAGCATAATGCAAAATCACAAAGGCTATCCAACAGAATTTATTGATCGTGTGCGTAACGCCAGTAATATCGTTGATATTGCGCGTAGTTATCTGCCATTGAAACAAAAAGGGCAGGATTTTTGGGCATGTTGTCCTTTTCATAGTGAAAAAACGCCTAGTTTTGCTATTAGTGCACCCAAACAGTTTTACTACTGTTATGGCTGTCATGAAAGTGGCAATGTGTTTAAATTGGTAATGCGCATGGAGAATTTATCATGGCATGAGGCGGTGGCAATGCTGGCTAAAAAAGCTGGTTTGGAAGTTCCGCAAACTGAAGACAATGCTGAATGGCTGAAAATTCGTCAAAAACGTGATCGTCTGTATCAAGCTTTGGTGTTGGCGCGTGATTTTTATTGTCGTAATCTGTATTTATCGCAAAATAAAGCCGCGTTAGATTACCTACATAATCGTGGTATTGATGATGAATTAATTAAATTGTTTCACATTGGTTATAGTGACAGTTGGCAGGGGGTCGTTGACGAGTTAAAACAACATGGTATTAGTGAACAAACTATGCATGAGGCTGGAATTGTTGCTAAACGTGATGATGGTAAGCGTGTTTGGGATGCTCAATTTGAGCGTATTACCTTCGCAATCCACGACGTTTATGGTAATTGTATCGGCTTTACTGGTCGCACTATGAAAAAAGATGAAAATATTGCTAAATATAAAAACACAGCGGAAACTTCGGTTTTTAATAAAAGCAATATCGTTTATGGTGTTGATGTAATGAAAAATTTAAGTCGTGGTAAACATACAAGTGGTCTAATCGTGGTGGAAGGAAATGTCGATGAAATCGCAATGATTAAACATGGATTTGTGAATACTGTTGCTTGTATGGGTACAGCTCTGACAAAATTTCACGCTAGCGTAATGAAACGCTTTGGAGAAGTCGTGTATCTGTGTCTGGATGGTGATAATGCTGGTCAGAATGCGACTTTAAAATCCATTGATACTTTGCAGGATGCTGGATTAAAGGTGAAGATTATTACCTTGCCTGATGGACAAGATCCGGATGAATTTTTAACAGCTAACGGTGCTGAAGCTATGCAAAAAATGATTGATAGCAGTATTGGCGGTTTAGAATTTAAATTGGAATACATAAAAAAACATAGCAATTTAAACGATAAGGTCGGTAAAACAGCATATTTAAACCGGGTGGTAGAGTTGTTAGTAACAGTTGATAATGAGGGGGAACGAGAACTTTATTTACAAGATATTGCTGATAATTTAGGTATTGATAAAATTTTCGTGCGGAATACAATTAATGCACGGATTAAACCTGAAGGAAATAGTCATACAATATCTAGTGGTAGTAAAAAGAATAATAACCACAATATATTAAAAAGTAAAAATCTTAATCAAGACATTGAAGCGAAAGTGATTTGTGGTTTTTTGCATAATCAGCCTTATGCTAAATTTGATCCCGGCAGTGAAATTGTTTTTAAAAATCCACTTTTTCAAAAAATTTACGACCAACACTTGAAATTAAATGATATAGATGATAAATTAGAGGAAAAGGAACTGCAAGAAATTGCATCGCTACGGGAAGTTAAAACCAATTTAACCCTAGTTGAACAGGAAGTTGAATGGAAAAATTGTTATCATGACCTTTTGGTCGATCAATGGAAACAAAAAAAAGATGAAGCTTTAAAAAAAGGCGATTTAGTAGAAGTTCAGCGATTAAGTAAATTAATTAAATTGGATCAAACTAAACAGGATAAGCATTAAGCGGAGGATAAATATGGTTACGAAACAAGAAAATGTTAAAACAACAAAAAAAACTGTAAAAGTTACGTCGAAAACTAAAATTGGCGATTATAGTGTAAAAACCCCAAAAGCAGCTGTGCCAAGTAAATCTGCTACCAAGACGGCAGCGGTAAAAGCTGTAAAAAAAAGCACTGTAAAAACAGAAAAAACGGTTAAACAAGTTACTTCTGTGACTAAAACAGCAAAAAAGGCGCCAAAAAATGCCGAAAATTCATCAAAATTGGAAACTAAACCCGTGGCAAATGCTGTACAACAAACGGCTTTACCGTTAGATAATGCAGCAGTTGTCAATGCGCCAGTGAATGACGCTGATTTGTTTGCCGGCTTGAAACCAGAAATTTGCGATTTGATTAAACGCTTCATGGAACCGGGGCGTAGTCGTGAAATTAGTGAAGACAGTTTAACGATGACTTTAATTGAACGTGATGCAACGGCCGCTGATGTTGAAAAAGCCAAGCAAATTTTATCAAGCCATGGTATCGCGATTAAAAAAGTTAATGATGATGAAAAAATGCGTGTTGGCGCAATCGAAAAAATGATTTCCGAAGCTTCGGTTGATGACCCAATTAAAATTTATTTACGCGATATTGGTCGTTATAAATTATTAACTGCCGAAGAAGAAGTTGAAATTGCCAAACGTATGGCAGCAGGTGATGAAGAAGCAAAACAAATTTTGAACCAAAGCAATTTACGCTTGGTGGTACATATCGCAAAAAGATATGTGGACCGAACACCTTTAAAATTGCTTGATTTAATTCAAGAAGGTAATTTGGGTTTGATGAAGGCGGTGGAAAAATTCGATTACAGTAAAGGTTTCCGCTTTTCAACATATGCCACTTGGTGGATTCGTCAATCAATTACTCGTGCAATGGCAGATCAAAGTCGAATTGTGCGTTTGCCAGTGCATATGGTGGAAACGATTAATCGTTTGTTGAAAACTACTAAAGTTTTGCAACAAGAATTAGGTCGTGAACCTACGACTGCTGAATTGGCTGCGCGCATGGAAGTCAGCGAAGATAAAATTGAAGAAATTCGTCGTATTAGTCAAGATACAACCAGTATTGATTCTCCTTTGGGTGATGAGGGAGACGGTACCATTATGGATACGATTGCAGATCCCACAATTATGTTGCCCGAAGAAGAGACCTATAAAAAAGGTTTGAAAACGCAGTTATTGTCAATTATTGCGTCTTTAACTCCGCGAGAACAAAAAGTTATTCGTTTACGTTATGGTTTAGATGATGGTCGACCACGTACTTTGGAAGAAGTAGGGCATTTATTTGAAGTTACACGTGAACGTATTCGTCAAATTGAAGCTAAAGCCTTACGTAAGTTACGTAATCCAAATCGAACTCGTCGTTTGCGCGATTTTGTTGAATCGTAAAATGTTATGATTGCTTAATCCAAAAAGGCGTGCTATGCTGTAAATATGAATGCAGAGATCGAAAAATTATTGAACGCACAGAAAATCGATAACCAGCGTTTGCAAAAAGAACGTGAAATCGAGATGATTAAGCATAAAACGTTAAAAGCGGCAAAAGATTTCAATGAGGCCAGAGCACAACTGGACCAATTAGAAACTGATGCTCAAAATTTGCAAAAAGATTATCAAACTGCTGCCAAGAATGTAGAAGAAATTTTAACTGAATTAGAAAAAGCGCAAAAAGATCAATGCGAAGATGCTAGTTTTTTTGAGAGTTTAAAGACTGATTTGAATTATTATTCAAGTCGTTTATCAGGAATTGCTGAAAAAATTCTCGAAAAATGCAAAATATATAAGACTAAATTACCGGAAGCTGAAAAGAGTCGTAATGATTGCAATCAACTAAAACAAGCATATGCCGAAAAGAAAAAGACCGTCGATCCGGAAACGCAAACTTTGGAAAAACAATTTAACGAGGCGGTGCAGGGAATCAATGACGAATTGGTTAAAATGTACCGTGCAATACGTAAGAGCAAGGGTAACGACGGTAAAAATGTAGTTGTGCCATTAATCGCCGGTAATCAATGCGAAGGATGTTGTAAAGACGGTCATTTTATGGATGTGTCTGTGGCGACAATTAACAAAATTAAAACTAATGGCTGGGCTGTTTGTGAAGAATGTGGTAGGATTCTATATCAAGCATGAAAATGATTGATGATTTTGCGGAGTTTTACCAAAAAATCACAGGTACAACTTCGCGTTTGGAAAAAGAAGCAATTTTAAAAAACTATGAAAACAACACGATTGTGAAAGAAGTGTTGCGTTTTTTATTTGATCCTTTTGTCGTTACTGGAATTAGTAAGAAAAAGTTAAACAAAACGGTAAATGTTACAGTACAATCATGTCAAGATTTACATGAATTATTGGCTTATTTTCAGTCTCATAACACTGGACGTGACGAAGATATCGCAGTTTTGAAACAATTTACAGCTAATTTGAACCAAACTCAAACTGACCTGATTAATGGAATCATCAAAAAGGATTTAACTTTAGGTGCCAACGAAAAGACTTTGAATAAAGTTTTTGGTGCTGATTTTATTCCATCTTTTAATGTTATGCTGGCAGAAAAATATGCGGAGAATACTGCATTTGTGGCCGGTAAACGTTTTATTATCACTGAAAAATTTGATGGTGTGCGTTGTATGTTAATCTTTAACAATGCTGGGGAACCAACTTTCTTTTCGCGCGCGGGGAAGTCTTTTGATGATATGGTAGAATTATCAAAAGAAGTACGTCAACTCGACCCGCAAATGGTTTATGATGGTGAATTATTATTAGGTGTCGACCAGCCGATTGACAGCGCTGACTTGTACCGTATGACAGTGAAAGTTACCAATAGTGATGGTGTAAAAACCGGCTTAATTTATAATGTTTTCGACTGTTTACCGAAAAAAGATTTAATGAATGGTGGCAGTGCGATTCCTTGCGAGAAACGCAAAACTCAATTAAGTGAAAATTTAAGAAAATTACATTTATTACATGTAAAAGAGGTTCCAATACTATATATTGGTGATGATGTAAAGAAAATTGACACAATTTGTGATGAATATACTAACATGGGGCGTGAAGGAATTATGGTTAATATTGCCGATGCTCCTTATGAATGTAAACGTACCAAGAATTTGTTAAAGGTTAAACGTTTTAATGCTGCCGATGTGTTGGTTTTGGACTGGGAAGAGGGTTCCGGAGCTAATCAAGGAAAATTGGGTGCGGTAACTGTTGAATTTATTGCACCGGATCAAAAAAGGTATACTTGCAAAGTGGGTAGTGGCTTTGAAAAAGAAGAACGCGAGGAATTTTTTGCTCACCCAGAAAAGATTGTTGGACATATCATCGAAATTGGTTATTTCGAATTATCACAAAATCAAAACGATGATGGATATTCGTTGCGTTTCCCGACTTTTAAGTGTTTACGTGATGATAAAAATGAAATTTCAATGCATTAAAAAACTTGAAAATTCGTTTGTAACATAAAAAAATAATGTTATAATATAAATTATGATTTATCCCAAAATTGAAGATTGTATTGCTAAAGCCGACCATAATAAATATGTTTTAACGGCCATGGTTTCAAAACGTGCTCGGGATTTGATTGCACATAATCTGGGGCAAAGTCTGTCAGGTAAAGAAAAACAAATTTCTTATGCGATGCGTGAAGTCGCTGACGGTAAAATTTTACCGACTACTGCACTTAATAAAAACGTTCGTTAATAATGATGTACGCTAAAGTTGTTATTGATGTTGCTTTAAATGCGAATGCAGCTGCTACTGATGTTACATGGGATTATTTAATTCCGCCAACATTGGATGTTGTACGTGGATCTTGCGTGGTGGTTCCGTTTGGTAAACGTGAAGTTGATGGTTTTGTTTTGGATATAAATGATCAAACTGATGTGGCACCTGAATTATTAAAATCTATTCATGGTTTAGCGACTGATTTTGTAATAAAACCTGAACTACTAGATTTATTACCTGAAATTTGTGAACATTTTAAGTTGCGGGCAATAGACGTTTTGAAATTATATTTGCCTAGTGCGGTGCGTACTGGTAAACCAAAACGTAATGGTAAGCGTCGTGTGCCAGTTGGTATGGAAATTGCCGATCACCAAGTGACTTTAAATCCGGAACAACAAATTTGTGTTGATACGGTATTAAAGCAGCCGGAAAAAGTTTACCTGTTAAAAGGTGTGACTGGCAGTGGTAAGACTGAAGTTTATATGCACATTATTAAAAAAGTATTGGAAGCGGGGCGAACGGCGTTGGTATTGGTGCCAGAAATCGGTCTAACGCCGCAAGTTTTGGCTAATTTTAAAGCGCGTTTCGGCGATGTTGTTGCCATGTTGCACAGTAAGTTATACGGTGGTGAAAAATTTGATGAATGGTTGCGCGCTAATCAAGGAACTGCGCGCATTGTCATTGGTGCTCGTTCGGCAGTTTTTGCGCCGTTGGAAAATATTGGTGCGATTATTATTGATGAAGAACATGATGGTAGTTATCAAAGTGACAGTAATCCGCGTTATTTAACCCATGATATTGCAATCATGCGTGCTAAATGGCATCATTGCCCAGTTGTGTTGGGTTCAGCTACACCATCAATCCAAAGTTTTTATTTAGCAAAACAAGGGGAGTATCAACTGTTAGAATTAACCAAACGTGTGAATAATGTGCCATTACCTAAAATTGAAATTGTTGATATGGCGAATGAAATTCGTTCTGGCAACGGTGGTGTTTTTGGCAATGAAGTTTTAACAGCATTGTTACAAACTTTACGGCATGGACGTTCGGCAATGATTTTTTTGAATCGTCGTGGTTATTCACAAACGGTACGTTGTCTGCAATGTGGTTGGCATGCGCAATGTGAAAATTGCGATGTTTCAATGGTTTACCATAAGGACGACGAACAATTAAAATGCCATTATTGTGCCGCCCGAATGCCGTTTCCATCGCGCTGTCCACAGTGTGGTAGTACTTACATTAAGCATGGTGCTATGGGAACACAGAAAATTTGCGCTGAATTGGGACAATTATTATCTAAAGCGGGTTTAACGGTTCCAGTTTTGCGGATGGATACTGATAACACTCAAGCCAAAGGTTCTTTGGTTAAAATTTTGGAGGAGTTTGCAAAAACGTCGCCTTCGGTCTTGGTTGGGACACAAATGATTGCCAAGGGACATCATTTTCCACAGGTGAGTTTAGTCATTATTGTTAACGCAGACGGTGGTTTTGTCTCCGATTATCGTTCAGCAGAACGGACGTTTGCTTTATTAACTCAAGTTGCTGGTCGGGCAGGGCGTGAAATCGGTACTGCTGGAAAAGTTTATTTGCAAACGTATATGCCAAATCATTACGTATACAAGTTTATTCAAAATTATGATTATTTAGGATTTTATCAACGGGAAATTGTCGCTCGTGAAGCTACTAAATATCCGCCATTTGCGATGATTGTACGTGTGTTAGTTTCTGGGGCAGTGGATACAAAAATCATTGAAGTTATTAAACAAATTATGCAACCATTACGTGAATACGATCAAAAAAAACAAGCGTTCATCTATTTAGGAGCGATGAAATGTCCATATGGGCGCTTACAAAATAAATTTCGTTATCAAATTTTGGCACGGATTAAGCAAGCAATGGCAACAGAAACAATTAATTATATGGATGAGTGCTTAAAAAAAATGAGCCAACAATCGTTGGCTCGTAGTGTAAAGATATTTTTTGAGATAAATCCCGCTAGTTTATCGTAAATATAGACTATGTTAACGATTGTGCCATCTGGTGATAAAAATGCGCGCCAGAAGCATCGAAGGCGTAAAACTAAATTAAGGCGTAAACGTCCGCTAAAATGCTTGAATGTAGAAAAAATAGTGTACATGTTTGATAAAATAACCCCAAGATATTGTAGTTTAGGACTATTGTTGCCTGTTTTGGGCTTGGTGCTTTTTGGTGTTTTTATGATCTATTCGGCATCAAATTATAATGCTAAAATCTATTATCAAGACGCTTTTTATTATACGGTTAAGCAGTTAATTGGGTTGGTTTTGGGTATAGTAGGATTATTAATTATGTATTTCATGGATTATCATTGGTTGCAAAAGTGTGCATTTGCTGTTTTTGGTGTATCTATCGCCTTGTTAGTAGCAGTTTTTATTCCTGGAATTGGTATTTCTAAACTAGGTGCAACGCGTTGGGTTGGTGTTGGTAGCTTTTCGTTGCAACCCAGCGAAATTGCGAAATTTGGCTTGGTAATTTTTGTGGCGCGTATTTTTGCTGGTAAATATTGCGTTGAAAATGTGGCCGATAAACGATTGTCCGTACCTAAATGGTGGCAAGTATTGGCGGTATTGGTGGCCGGTGGTGTAATGTGCGCCTTAATTATTTTGGAGCCAAACATGTCAATTACAATGACGGTTGGTATAATTATGTTTGTTTTGTTATTTCTGTGTGGAGTACGCTTGAAAACTTTAGGTTTAATTCTGTTGCCGGCCGTGGCCGCTGTTGCGGTAATGTTAATTGCGGCACCATATCGTTTAAAGCGTTTGTCGGCTTTTATTGACCCGTGGGCGAATCCCAAAGGTGAAGGCTTTCAGTTAATCGAAAGCTTGTATGCGATTGCTAACGGTGGTTTTTGGGGTGTTGGTTATGGTCATAGTGTGCAAAAGAATATGTTCTTGCCGTTTTCTGAAAGTGACTTTATTTTTGCCATTATCGCGGAAGAGTTTGGCTTTATCGGCTGTTTAACATTGTTTTTTGTCTTTGGTTGGATTATTTATCATATTTTCAAAATCGGTCGCACTTGTCCTGATTTTTTCGGCCGTTATCTTTGTTATGGCATCGCCACCGTGATTATGGTGCAAACCAGTCTCAATTTTGCGGTCGCCACAGGTTCGATTCCGCCAACTGGCTTGCCATTGCCGTTTATTTCTTTCGGCGGCACTAGTTTACTGGTTTTCATGATGGCAATTGGAGTAGTGTTGAATATTTCAAAGCAAAATAAAAATTGAACGCTGCTT
>JAEEGL010697816.1_pt1 | contig 15982 bp, 12 predicted proteins | sample 9134231 | NCBI WGS metagenome assembly JAEEGL01 (sample SAMN16246548, study PRJNA631951) | gut metagenome | biome: gut microbiome; feature: rumen; material: fiber-attached | host: Bos | place: Iran: Karaj | collected 2018-10 | reverse complement strand
GGGCCGCTGCAACGGCGCGGTCATCTACGACGACTACGCCCACCATCCGGGCGAACTGAACGCTCTGCTGGACGCCGTTCGCACCATGGGCTATGAGCGCATCGTGCTGGCCTTCCAGCCCCACACCTACTCCAGGACGAAGGCCTTGTTCAATCAGTTTGTGGAGGTCCTGAAAAAGCCGGACGTTCTGGTCCTGGCGGAAATCTACGCCGCCCGGGAGCAGAACACCGTGGGCATCCACTCCAGCGACCTGGCCGCGAAGATCCCCGGCGCCATGTGCTTTGACACGCTGCCCCAGGTCTCCGAACAGCTTCGCGCCATCGCAAGAGAGGGCGACATCATCCTCACCGTCGGCGCCGGCGATATCTATAAGGCCGGCGAGGCTATCTGCGAGGAAAGGAGAGCGCCATGACAGAGTATCGGAAACAGGCGCTGGACGCCGGCGCACGGCTGGTCCTGGGGAAAGACGCGAAATACTGCCCCGCCGCGGAGGATATCCTGGAACGGATGCTGGAGGGCAACCTCCGCTACCGCAGACAGGAACGGAATCACGCCGAGCTCAGCGAGATGCTCCGCATCACCACCACCGAGGAGGGCCAGCACCCCTACGCAGCCGTGGTCTGCTGCGCGGATTCCCGTGTGCCGCCGGAGCACATCTTCCACGCCGGCATCGGCGAGCTGTTCGTGATCCGCAACGCGGGCAACGTCATTACCCCGGCGGCGCTGGGCAGCCTCGAATACGCGGCGGCCCATCTGCACACACCGCTGATCCTCGTCATGGGACACAGGGGCTGCGGCGCCGTGGCTTCAGCTCTGGTCCATTTTCAGAAGGCCGCAAACGACGAAGAAGCCGCTCTGAACGAGCTGATCGCCCGGGTGGCCCAAGGGATCGGCACGGTCCACACCCCGGCGGAGGCGGAGCGCAACAACCTGAAGGCGGGCCTCGCCGCCCTGGGCAAGAGCCCGCTCCTTTGCCGCCTGCTGGCAGAGGGCCGCGTGGGCGTGGCCGGAGCGATCTACGACATCCGAAGCGGAGCGGTAACGCTCCTGTAAAGCAAAAAGATAAAACGTCCGGGTCCCGTGGGTTTCCGCGGGACCCGGACGTTTTCCGGTCATTGTTTCTGTTTCAGATACTGTTCCAGGGCGGCCTTGAGCAGCCCGTAGCGCTCCTGCTTTTCCGGCATGGCAAAGTGGACCTCCCGGAATTGCTCGGGGTTGTTTTCATAGCAGAGGACTTCGCCGCGGAACTGCTCGCTGGTCAGGTCGAAGACCTGTCCCTCCACCTCGTTGTAGCAGTGGAAGAATCCGCCGGGCAGGGGCACGCCGTAAACCTTTCCGCCGAAGAGGTCCTGGGCCAGGAAGGCCGTGATGGAGCACTGGCCCAGGGTGGGATTGTCCGGGCTCCAGTGGGAGCGCATCCTGGAGGCACAGGTCTCAGCGCTCCAGCAGTGCAGCAGAGCCCGGTAGAGATCCTGGGGGGTGCGGATGGAAGGCCAGGGGGTCTCGGTCCAAATGGAGACACCGCTGCCATAGAAGCCCAGACGCTTCGGGGCGTCGCGGCCGTCAGAGGGCGCGGCGCAGGCGGAGACAAAGGCGGAGAAGATCTTTTTGCTGGCGGGGCTGACGTCGAGGGACATTTCCGGGTGCCACTGGACCGCCCAGAAAAACCGCTTTCCGGGCACATAGGCGGCCTCCACCAGTCCGTCCTCAGACCGGGCCATCTCCCGCAGCGGCGGGGCCAGATCGCGGATTGCCTGGTGGTGGTGGCTGTTGACAAAGAGGCTGCCCTCCCCTAAAACCGCGGCCAAAGGCGTGCCGGGCGTGACCGTCACCCGGTGGGCCTCGTCGCAGCCGGGACCGTTCACCCGGTGGGAGATCCCGGAGGGGTATTCCGCGGGCAGGTCCTGCCAGAGGGTGCCGCCAAGAACGGCGTTCAGGAGCTGGATCCCGCGGCAGATGCCGAGGATGGGCAGATCCCGCTCCAGGGCCAGGGGCAGGAGGTCCTTTTCCAGCCGGTCCCGCTCCGGGCAGAGCTGCCCGCAGCGCTCCGACGGGGCCTGCCCATAGAGGGCGGGGTCCACGTCCTGCCCGCCGGTGAAGAGCAGGCCGTCCAGCCGGTCCAGCAGAAGCTCCAGCGCGGCCTCATCCGCCCGGGGCGGCAGGATGACGGGGATGCCGCCGGCCTTCTCCACGCCGCGCAGATAGCCCGGGAGCATCCAGTAGGAGTCCTTCTCCGCATCGAACAGCGGCAGAAGGCCGATCACGGGTCGTTTCATGGCCGCGCCTCCCGCTCAGAAGCCCAGGCTGTCGTTGACCAAAATCACATGGATCCGGCCGGCATGGCGGGAATACCGGGTGACCAGGAACTGGCAGCAGATGGTGTCCGGGGACTTGCAGTTCATGCAGGCGCCGGTCTTCGCGCAGGGGGTGGACAGGCCGAAGCGCTGGGCGTTGATGGGCGCGGCCACGTTTCTGGCCCGCTTCATGGCGGTATCCACGTCGGGACAGACCTTGTTCATGCCCACGATCATGACGATTTTCCTGGGGCCCTGGGCGATGGCCGAGACCCGGTTGGCGTTGCCGTCGATGTTCACCAGCACGCCGTCCTCGGTGATGGCGTTGCAGGAGCTGAGGAAGACGTCGGCGTCGTAGCCGGCCAGCATGGCGGCACGCTTGTCGGTCATGGCGTCGCGGTCGATGAAGCGGTAATTGCCGGACTTCACGGCCTCCACCAGGCCGATCTCATGGGCGCTCATGGCGCCGCCCATGGAGACGGAGCTTCCCTCCGGGATCAGCTCCAGGGCGATGCGCAGGGCCTCTTCCCTGCTCTCGGCCCAGTAGCCGGACATATTGCGGGACTGCAGGCCCTTGATGACCTTCTGCGCCAGCAGGGTGTTGCGCTTGACGATGTTCTGATTCATGTTGCTGCCTCCGATCTTATTTTCAATGTTTTCCGTTTCTTTCAAAAGGGCAAGGTATTCTTCTTCGGTGAACACCGGGATGCCCGCCTGCTGCAGCAGCTCGGCGCAGACGCCGTTGCCCGGCACCAGAGTCCGGGTGAAGCTGCCGTCGTAGATTTGCCCCTTGCCGCAGGAGGGGCTGCGGGCCTTCAGGATCGCGCAGGTGCAGCCGGCCCGGCGGCAGATCTCCAGTGCCTTTTCCGCACCCAGGCGATAGGCCTCGGTCACGTCCTGCCCCAGCTTGTTGACCACCCGTCCGTCAGGCTGCCGCTCGCTGGGCGAGCGGGGGGTGCTCAAACCGCCCAGGACCTCCGGGCAGATCAGGACCGCCTCTCCCCTCCCGACAAGGCTCTTTACGGCCTCCACCGGCCTGGACGCCCCGTCCATCCGACAGGGAACGCCGGCAAGACAGGCGCTGACAAGGATCATAGCGAGACCTCCTTTTTCTTTATGATACCACACCTCCCGGCACTTTGCAAGCACGCCTTCCCGGGTTTTACGGGAATCCGGACTTGCAAAAACCAAAGCGAGCAGTTATAATACAGGCACAAAACCAACCCGATCGAAGGAGCAGCTATGGATATCATTGCGGCGCTTGCCAAAGAACTGAATCAAAACAAAAAATACGTAGAAAACGTCGTTCAGCTGATCGACGAGGGGAACACCATCCCCTTTATCGCCCGCTACCGCAAGGAGCTGCACGGCTCCATGGACGACACCACCCTGCGGGAGCTGGAGACAAGGCTCCAGTACCTGCGCGGTCTGGACGAACGCAGAGAGGCGATCGAGAAGGCCATCGACGCCCAGGGCAAGCTGACAGACGAGCTCCGCGCCGCCCTGGAGGCCGCCCCGACCCTGGCCGAGCTGGAGGATCTCTACCGGCCCTACAAGCAGAAAAGAAAAACCCGCGCCTCCGTGGCCCGGGAAAAGGGGCTGGAGCCCCTGGCGAAGCTCCTCTTTGCCCAGGCGAAGGACTGCCCCGCGCCGGAGGTAGCGGCAAAGGATTATGTCAACCCGGAGCTGGGTGTGGAAACCGTGGAGGACGCCCTGGCCGGGGCCTCCGACATCATCGCCGAGGAGATCAGCGACAACGCGGAGCTGCGCAAGGCCCTGCGCCGGCAGCTGCACGACAACGGAAAACTCCACACGGGCGCGGCTTCGGAGGAAGACTCGGTCTACTCGATGTACTACGACTTCTCCCAGCCCGTTTCCAAGCTCCAGGGCTACCAGATCCTCGCCATCAACCGCGGGGAAAAGGAAAAGTTCCTGAAGGCGGAGCTGGAGCTGAACGGGATGCTCGCCATGCAGACGGTGCGCAGAGCGGCGGTCCGCTTCGGCAGTCCCGCCACCGACTTCGTGATGCAGGCGGCGCAGGATGCCTACGACAGGCTGATCTTCCCCTCTCTGGAGCGGGAGCAGCGGTCCGCCCTGACGGATCTGGCCTGTGAGGGGGCCATCGGGCAGTTTGCCCAGAATCTGCGTCCCCTGCTGCTGCAGCCGCCGGTCAAGGGCAAGGTGACCATGGGTCTGGACCCCGGGTACCGCATGGGCTGCAAGGTGGCCGTGGTGGACGGAACCGGCAAGGTGCTGGACACCGCCGTCGTCTACCCCACCTACGGCGAGCGGCAGAAGCAGGAGGCCATCACGGCCCTGGACCGGCTGGTGCGGAAGCACGGCGTGGAGCACATTGCCATCGGCAACGGCACCGCCAGCCGCGAGACCGAGCAAATGACCGTGGAGCTGCTGCGGAAGGAAAAAGAGGCCGGACGCAGCCTGAGCTATATGATCGTCTCCGAGGCCGGCGCTTCGGTCTACTCCGCCAGCCCCCTTGCGGCGGAGGAATTTCCCCAGTTCGACGTGAACCTGCGCTCGGCGGTCTCCATCGCGAGACGGCTGCAGGATCCGCTGGCGGAGCTGGTGAAGATCGAGCCCAAGGCCATCGGCGTGGGGCAGTATCAGCACGACATGCCCCCCAAGCAGCTGGAGCAGGCGCTGGACGCCGTGGTGGAGGACTGCGTCAACGCGGTGGGCGTAGATCTGAACACCGCCTCTCCCTCCCTGCTGCGGCGGGTCTCCGGTCTCACCGCGGCCACGGCAAAGAACATCGTGGCCTACCGCGAGGAAAACGGCGCCTTTACCAGCCGCAGCCAGATCAAAAAGGTCCCCAAGCTTGGTCCCAAGGCCTTCCAGCAGTGCGCGGGCTTCCTGCGGGTGCCCGAAAGCCGGAACATCCTGGACAACACGGCGGTCCATCCCGAATCCTATGAGGCGGCCGAAGGCCTCCTGGCGCTGACGGGCCATTCTCTGGCGGACGTCAAGGCCGGAAAGCTGGGAAGCCTGGCCAGGGAGGTCGCGGCCTTCGGGGAGGAAAAAGCCGCTGCGCAGCTGGGCGTGGGTCTGCCGACCCTGAAGGACGTGATCGCGGAGCTTCAGAAGCCGGGCCGGGATCTGCGGGATTCCCTGCCCCAGCCGATCCTGCGGACGGACGTGCTGGAGCTCAAGGATCTGAAGCCCGGCATGGTGCTCTCCGGCACGGTGCGCAACGTCATCGACTTTGGCGCCTTCGTGGACATCGGCGTCCACCAGGACGGACTGGTCCATATCTCGGAGATCGCGAACCGCTTTATCAAGCATCCGTCCGAGGCTCTGACCGTGGGCGACGTGGTCAAGGTCCGGGTGCTGGGCGTGGACGAAAAGAAGAAGCGGATCAGCCTGTCCATCCGCCAGGCCGCGGATTAACCGAATCAATGCGCTGCCCGGATCAGGCGAATGCCTGGTCCGGGCGGTTTTCGTTTTCTTATTTACCAATTAGTCGCCTGAGGCGCTGGGGAAGGCGGCCGGCGGTGAGGTCGCTCAGGTCGATGACGGAGATGTTCAGCTCCGACGCGCGGTTGCGCAGCGCGGCGCCCGCACGCTCGGCCGTGACGATGGCGGAGCGCGCCATCTGGCCGCCGAAGCGGTCGCGCAGGATAGCCAGCTCATTGAGGGACTCCGTCTTGGCGTCGCAGGTCTTGCAGCTGATGAAGAACGGGATCACGCCCTTGGTGCAGACCACGTCCAGCTCGTTGGACACCGCGCCGCGGCGGTTCTCTCCCTCCCAGTCCACGATGGCGCTGAGCCGGACGTCGTCGAAGCAGCCCAGGTCCAGACAGGCCTTATAGACGTAGAGCTCCAGGACGCTCCCCACGTCCCGCAAAAAGGCGCGGATCTGGCCGTCGGGGAAGCGGAAGGACACGGTCTCGTCGGGAACGATCTCAAGCTCTTGCAGCATGCCGATCTGCTCCAGCTCCCGCAGGGCGTCCTCCGGAGCGGAAATGGGGTTGCCCCGCTCCCCTTTCACGGTATATCTGCCCTTCGCCTGCAGGTCTACCTCGCCCTCCGGGCCGGTGGGGGAAAGCCGCTGGATATAGGTCACAAGGGTGGTCCAGCCCCGGCGGCGGCGCAGATAGAACCGGAAAAAGGGCTCCACCAGGTCCAGATACTGCGCCAGAACTTCGTTGTCCACCCGGCCCTGACGCATGCCGCCGCCGGCCATGAGGAACTGGTCCTCCACGGTGTAGGCCAGTTTGCAGGGCAGGGCCCGGGCAAAGTCCGCGTGGCGGATGTCGTAAAAGCTGTTTTTCCGGCGGCTGTAGGTAAAGACGGGCAGGTTTTTCTCGGCGCTGAGAAGGCCGGCGGCGAAGAGGACCGCGTCGGTGCCGCCGGTGATGTCCATGGCGCAGTCGGGATGCTCCTCCACTACCCGGCGCAGCAGGCAAAGCACGGCCTCCGCGTCGAACACGGAGACCTTCTCGAACAGCAGCTTCACCCGGATGCCCCGGTGCGTGAAAAAGTTCTGGAGCTTCTGCTTGAGGCGGTGATTCCGAAAGGCCGATTCCGGACAGACGTAGACCACCTGCTCCGGCCGGAATACCTCCGCGCCCAGGACGTTCTCCAGCGGGCGTTCGTCGTAGAGTTCAATGAGCGTTTGCATTTGATACCTCGCTGCCCTCTTGCGGGCTTTTTCTGTATTCGGTTAATCCAGCAGCTTTTTCGGCTGCCAGCGCAGATAGTCGCCGGAGACCAGACTGTAGGTGACGCAGCGGAAGTCGCCCTCGATGCTGTTGTGGAACCGGGCTTCCCCGTGGCTGTGGGCGTAGATCACCTGGTGGACGCCGTATTCCTCGGCAAGGTCCGTGAAAGCGCTGCGCCTTTGCAGGATGTTGGTGGGCGGATAGTGGAGAAACAGCAGGAATTTGTTGTGGCCCGCGGCCCGGGCCAGCTCGAAGGACAGCCGCAGCCGGTCCAGCTCCCGCTGGATGTGTACCAGGGAGCGCTCCTCGGCCTCGGTGTCCCAGCCCACGATGCGGCCCTTTCGGTTGAGATAGAAGGGCCCTTCAAAGCAGAAGCCCTTGGACGCGATGAGGGCATAGTCGCCGCAGACGGCGAAATCGTTCTGCAGGAAGAACAGCTTGCCGGCATAGCGCTCGTTGAGCCGCCGGGTCTGCCTGACCTCCCAGAACCGGTCGTGGTTGCCCCGGGTGAGGATCTTCCTGCCGGGAAGCTCCGAGATAAAGCGGAGGTCTTCCTCGCATTCGGCCAGGTTCCTGCCCCAGCTGTGGTCGCCCACCAGGACGAGGGTGTCGTCCGCGGTCAGGAGCCTTGCGCAGCTGCGGCGGAGCTTTTCTGTGTGGCCGTGCCAGACCGGGTCCGTGCGCTGCATGGGCGCGGGACACTCGGAGCGGAAATGGAGATGGAGATCTCCGATGGCGTAGAGGGCCATGGGCTACCTCCCCTCGGGCCGCAGGATCAGCTCCGGCGGCGTGGCCGCGGTCAGGACCCGGGCGGCGGCAAAGCTCGTGAGATAGGACCGCACGTCTCCGGCGGAGACGATGACCGGCATGCGGGGATGGACGGAGGCCATCTCGCCTTCCGCAGGCCGCGTGAGGATCACGAAGCGGCACAGGTCCTCCACCGGCTTCCACAGGCCGCAGAGATAGATGGGGCCGGTATTGGCGGTGGTGCAGAAATACTTGGTCTTCTCCCCTTCCCGGCTCCACTCGTAGAAGCCCACGGCGGGGAGGATGGCGCGCCTCTGCCGGAAGGCTTCGGCGAACAGGGGCTTGTCCGGCGCGGTCTCCGCCCGGGCGTTGATGATGAGCTTGCCCGTGTCGAAGGAGGGAAAGCCGAAGACCGCCGGGACCGGAACGAGTCTGCCCCGGTGGACCACCACGGCGGGGGCTGTGTCGCCGGGCCGGATTTCGCCGGTCTTGCAGCGGCCGGGGTATTTTTCATTCATCGTCTGAACGATGGCGGCAAAGCGCTCATCGTCGTTGACAGGCGCAAAGCTGTATCTCCCGCACACGCGGATCACCTCCCGGATAACAGGTCGGCCCGCCGGACCGGCAGTCCGGAACGGCGGGTCGAACGATGGTCTATGTAAGGTTTACCAGGCGCCGGTGTAGCCGATGGTGATGGCGGAGTTCTGGGAGCCGGCCAGCATACAGGCCTCCATGGGGAAGCCCCGCAGATGGGCGTAGAGGAAGCCCGCGATGTAGCTGTCGCCGGCGCCGAGGGTGTCCACCACCCGGCAGTCGATGGCGCACTGGGTGCAGAACCGCTGGCCGTCGTAGGCCATGCTGCCCTTGGCGCCGCGCATGGCCACGACGATCCGGGGCCCCAGGGCCATGACGGAACGCATCTTTTCCTGCAGCTGCTCTACATCCGCCTGATCGTCGGAAAAAAACGCGATGTCGGTGTTCGGCAGGGCCGCCAGGGCGGCGGGATCGTCGGGCAGATCGGCGCAGTCGAAGGCCACGGGTACGCCCATGGCCCGGAGCTTGCCCAGGTCCTTCTCGCAGCGGCCCCAGAGAGCGGAGACCGCCAGATCATGCTTTGCAATGAAATTCAGATCCTTCCGGCGGAGCCTGAATTTCTCCATGACGCCGGCGTCATAGGCGGTGAAGACCCGGTTGCCGTTCTCCATGGCCACGTGGGTGGTGGAGGTGGGGCCCTCCAGGACCTGGACGTGGCTCACGTCCACGCCCCGCTCGCCCAGCGCCTGACGCACCAGTTCCCCGTCCTCGTCGCTGCCCACGGCGCCGACGAAGGAGGCCTCGGCCCCCATGCGGCGCAGATAGACGGCGAAGTTCACCGGGTTTCCGCCGGGGTATTTCTTCCCCTGAAAGTCATAGTAGTCCACACAGCTGTCTCCGACACAGGCAATGTTGATCATGATGGCGTTCCTTTCTGTCGCGTTCGGACTGGTACGGTCGCGGTTGCTTGCCTTTTTGAGTATTATACCACAATACGGCGAAAAAAAGCAACTGTTTCAGAGGGCGCAGGAAAAGATTCGACGCCGCCGGGATCAAACGATCTTCGCGGTGCTGCCTGCGCTCTGCCTCTTCGTGACGACGATCTGGCGGTCGATCCTGTTTTTCAGCTCCGCCACGTGCGAAATGATCCCCACCAGGCGGTTCCCCTCCGCCAGGTCGCAAAGGGCGTTCATCGCCTGGTTCAGGGATTCCTCGTCCAGGGAGCCGAAGCCCTCGTCGACGAACATCGTATCGAGCCTCACGCCGCCGGCGGAGGACTGGATCTCGTCGGAAAGGCCCAGCGCCAGCGACAGAGAGGCCTTGAACGACTCGCCGCCCGACAGGGACTTGACGCTGCGCTCGGTGCCGTTATAGTGGTCGATGACGTCCAGATCCAGGCCGCTCTTGCCTCGCTTGTCCTCGGCCTCCCTGCAACGCTTCAGCTCGTACTGACTGCCGGACATCACCAGAAGTCTGGTGTTGGCCCTGGCGATGATCCGGTCGAAGAAGGTCATCTGGATATAGGTCTCCAACATGATCTTTTCCTTGCCGGTGAGATTGCCGTTGGCCGTGGCGGACAGGGCTCTGACCATGCCGTACCGTTTCTCCAGCCCGACCAGCTCCCCGGCCTTTGCCTCGATGTGTTCCATGGCGGATCTGTTCGCCGCCAGTCTCGCGCCCAGGCGCTTTGCCTCCGCGTCCGCTTCTCTGCGCGCCTGTTGGAGGGCGAGCTTCCGCTGCTGCGCCTGCTCCGGGTCCAGCTCCACCCGGTCGCTCAGCTGCTCGGTCAGGCCACGGATCGCGGCCTGCAGCTCGCCGATGCGCTTGTCGCTTTCGTTATACCTGTCCTGCGCCTTTTTCAGCGCATCTCCCCACTGCTCGATCATCCGGCTCAGCGTGCGGATCCGCATCTCCGCGGCCAGCTTGCTGTCGAAGCCCAGGCTCTGCTTCTCCTCCGCCAGGCGGGCGGTTCCGGTGCGGTGCTCGGCCTGCCCCGCGGCGTACTGCTTTCCGATCCCTTCCAGCTCCGCCTTCAGCTCGGCAAGAAGGGCCTCCTGCCGGGGGATCTTCTGCTCCAGCTCGTTCTTCCGGGCGATTTTGCCCCGCTCCGCCAGGATGGCGGCGGACAGGCGCAGCAGCTCCTGCTTCTGCGCGGCAAGCTCCTGCCGCAGGGTCGACTCAGAGCCCTCGCCGCTGATCCCGAAGGCTTCCAGCTCGGTCTGCAGATTCTGCGTCAGGGTTTGCAGCTTTGCCTTCGCTGCGGCGCAGCGCTCGCTCTGCTCCTGGGCCGTGCGCTGCGCGCTCTCCGAGTCCCGTTTGGCCTTTTTGAGCTGGGCCTCCGAGGGAGCGTGGGGGGATTTCTTCGCCAGGCAGGGATGGTCCAGGGAGCCGCAGACCGGGCAGGGCTGCCCCTCCGCCAGCGACTCGGCGATCAGGCCGGCCTGCTCGTCCAGGAAGGCCTTGTTCAGCTGCTCATATCCCGAGACGGCCGCCCTGCTCTGCTCCCAGGCCGCGGTATACAGCTTCTGCAGCGCCTCCAGCTCTGTTTTCTTCGCGATACGGTCGGCAAAGGCCGCGAGGAGGCGTTCTGCCCCGGTCTTTCGTGTTTCGGCCTTGTCTTTTTGCGCGGCAAGCCGCTGCAGCTCCGCGCCGGCGTCGGCGATGGTCTTCAGCTCTTCCTTCCAGGCGGAGAGCTTTCCCTCCTCGGACCGACAGCGGGCGGATTTTTCCCCTTGATCCCGCTGCATCCGCTCCAAACCGCGCTGCAGATCCGCCAGCTTCTTTTTGTGCTCCTCCAGCCGGTCGTAGCGGATCAGCTCCGCCTCCAGCTTTGCCCGCTCGTCGTTTGCGTGAGCGGCCTGGGGCGCCTTCGCGTTTTCCGCGTCCAGCGCTTCCTTCAGCGCGGTCCTGCGCGCGGTTTCTTCGGCCAGAAGGGTTTTGTTCCGGGAAACGGCCTGCTCGGCCTTCTGCTGCGCTTCGATCTTTCCCAGGATCCCGTTGACCGCCGCCAGTTCCCGGTCCAGTTCTTCTTTTTTCCCCTCCAGAGAGGATTCCGACGCTTCGTCCTGTCCGATCAGCTTCCGCAGCAGGGCAAGGGTATCCGCCACAGGCAGCTCGCCCGACCTTGCCTTGGCGGCTTCGAGGCTCAAAACGTCGTCCTCGTCGACCAGGATGCCGCCCATGAACTGCGAAAGGCTGTTTTGCGCCGCGGTACACTCCTCCCGCAGATCGGCCGCGTCGCGCTTGAGCCGATCCTGGATGCTCTGGAAGGGCTGCGTTTTGAAGATCTGCCGGAAGATCGCCTTGCGCTCGTCCGTGGAGGCCAGCAGCAGCTTCAAAAAGTCGCCCTGGGCGATCATGGAGATCTGCATGAACTGGGTGCGGCTCACACCCATCAGCTCCCGGATGGCCTGATCCACCTCCCGCTGCTTGGTGATCACGCGGCCGTCCGGGTAGTACAGCTCCGCCTCCGCTTGCTGCTTGGTGAGGCCTTCGCCCCGCAGCTTGGGTCTTTCGTATTCCGGTCTGCGCATCACCCGATAGGTCTTCCCCGCATAGGAAAAGGTCAGCTCCACCTTTGTTTCCGTCTCCGGCTTTGCGTACTTGGAGCGGAACATCGAGGGCTCGCGGTTGTCGCCGCTGGCCTCCCCGTACAGGGCAAAGGTGATGGCGTCGAAGATCGACGTCTTGCCTGCGCCGGTGTCGCCGGTGATGAGATAAAGCCCGTTCGTCCCGAGCTTGTCCATTTCCAGCACAGTCTCCCCGGCATAGGGCCCGAAGGCGGACATGATCAGCTTCAGCGGTCTCATTTGTCTTCCTCCCAGATTTTTTCGATCAGCTGCTCCATATAGGCAGCCTGCTCCTCACTCATCGGCTGATTGTTCTGCAGCTCGTAGAAATCCGCGAACAGCTCCATGGGCGTTTTCCGCTCCACCTCGGCAGCCCCCCGGATCTCCGCGTTCGAGCGGGTGCGCTTGTTGTCGTAGTCCAGCTTCATCAGCCGGTGATAGACCGTGCGGAGCCTGTCCATGGCGTAGGGGATGTCCTCCTCGTCGGTCAGGGTGATGTGGGTGTAGTCGTCCTGCCAGGAGGTGTTCTCGTAGAATGCCTTCAGCGTCAGTTCCTCGTAGGTGCCGCGCAGCTCCACCAGATCGTGCAGCGGGATCAGATCCACGGTCCTGCAGATGACGGAGCCCTTCTCGCGCAGCTCGACGACGGTGACGGATTTGTGATCCCTCGCCTCCGAGAACGAGTATTTCAGCGGCGTTCCGCAGTAGCGGATCCGCGGCGAGCCGCAGTTCTGGGGCGAATGGATGTGGCCCAGGGCCACATAGTCGAAGGCCCCGAACACCTCCGCGTCCACGTTGTCCGAGCCGCCCACGGACCGCTCCTCCGAATCGGAGCGGGAGGCGCCGGTGACGAACTGGTGCGTCACCAGCACGTTGCGTTTGGAAGGATCGATCTGCATGTCCTCCACGGCGCAGCGGACCGCGTCGGTGTAGGTTTGGATCCCGGCGTCCTCCCGGTACCGCCGCACATGGGCCGGCTTCACGAACGGGAGCAGGTAGAGATCGACCTCGCCGAAGTCGTCCTCCAGACGGATCGGCTCCACCTTGCCGTTGTAGACCGGGGAGAGATAAACGCCGCCCTTCTCCATGATCCGCGATCCGAAGGCGATCCGCTCCGGAGAATCGTGATTGCCGCTGATCACGAACACCTTCAGCCCGCGCGCTGCGAGCCGGACCAGAAACTCGTCAAACAGGGCGACGGCTTCCGCGGAGGGCACGGACTTGTCATAGACGTCGCCCGCGATCAGCACGCCGTCCGGCGATTCCGCGTCGATGACGTTCAGGATCCGCTTCAGAATGTATTCCTGGTCTTCTGTCATGGAAAACTCGTTGACCCGCTTTCCCAGATGAAGATCGGACAGGTGGATCAGCTTCATGCGATTTACCTTCTTTCGTTGTTTTGCCGTTTCTCGCCGAAAAGAGGCGGTCGGTCCGGCATGGTATCTGTTTTTGTATAGTATAACAACAATGAAGATATATTTCAACAGGAAAACCGGAAAACCGCCCCATTGTGCAAGGGGTGCGGCCCACGAAGCGGACTTTTTTCTTGCAAGTACGAAAAAAACATGGTACACTGGAGAAAACAACAACGGAGGCGCGAAATGGATATTCCAGGTTTACAGCCCGCGGTGCTGCTGTGCAGGTTCTGCACGGACGCCAGGGCGGAGCGGATCCGCGGCTATCTGCGCGGCAGAGGGATCCGCGTCATCGAGGTCCCGGCGGAGAAGACCGGTCTCGCCCTGGGCCGGCTGCTTGAGATTCCCGGCTTTCCCGCCGGTCCCGGCACGGCTGTCACGAGCGGAGTGGCAGAGGAGATGCTGGTCATGCATGCCTTCCGGGGCACGATGATGCAGGACTTCCTGCAGTTCTTCCGGGACGAAAGGCTCGAACCCGTGGCCTTGAAGGCTGTGGCGACCCCCACCAATCTGTTCTGGTCCCCCGCACAGCTCTGTACCGAGCTGCAGCGGGAACGGGACTGGTTCGAACGGCAGAAGCAGGCGGCCGGGTCCGCCGGAAAGGAGGACGGTCATGTTCCTGAACGATGACGGGATCCGGCTCCACATAGAGCTGGAGCTGCCCGAAAACGGCGAGGCAAAGCACCCTCTGGCCGTCATCTTCCACGGCTTCACCGGTCACATGGAGGAGCCGCACATCCTCGCTGTCTGCCGCGCCCTGCGGGAAGCGGGCTGCGCCACGCTGCGAGCTGAGCTCTACGGCCACGGGAGAAGCGGCGGCGCCTTCCGGGACCACACCCTGTACCGGTGGGTGGGCAACGCACTGACTGTGATCGACTATGCCCGGACTCTGGACTTTGTGACGGGGCTCTATGTGGGCGGCCACTCCCAGGGCGGTCTTACCGCCATGCTGGCAGCCGGCCTGGAGCACGACCGGATCAGCGGAGCCATCCTGCTCTCCCCTGCCTGGACCATCCCGGAGATGGCGCGGAAGGGCCTCATGCTGGGCCGGCCCTTCGACCCGGCCCACATCCCGGACAGCATCCCCCTGGGTCCCGGCGCGGATCTGGACGGGAACTATCTCCGCGTGGCTCAGACCATCTACGTCGAGGACGCCATAGACCGGTTCACCGGGCCGGTGCTGCTGGTCCACGGTACGGCGGACGAGACCATTCCCTGGCAGCACACAGAGCGCGCCGCCCGGCGCTACCGGGACGCCTCCATGGTCCTGGTGGAGGACGACACCCACTGCTATGACCGCCATCTGGACCGGGTAACCCGGGCGGTGTACGACTGGATCAAAGAAAAAACCGCCCCGTGAGGGACGGCAAAGCGAACAGCAAAACGGGCGTGCCGCGGCACGCCCGTTTTTTGTTTCATTGTTTATTGGATCCTGCGCCTTACAGCGATTCAAACCGGGCCGCCCCGCGTTTTCTGAGCCAGAGCAGCAGAACAAGCGAAAGAAGCCCGTAAACCCCGCAGCTGACGGCAAGATACACCGCAGCGCCGAAGTCCCTGAAGACCAGGAAGTACAGCCCCGCCATGATCCCGCTCAGGCCCATACCGCCCAGCATGGACAGCACCACCGCGCCGCCCTGCTTGATGGGCGTGATCTCGCTGGTCCAGTTGAAGTTCGGCAGCTTCAGCCCGAAGAACAGGCACACAAGAGAGATCGCAAAGGAGAACAGGACCGGCGCAAGGAGGACCAGCAGACGCACAGGCAGATCGCCGGGAACAGCGACCGCGGCGCAGGCCGATGCAAAGGCAGTGGGCACAGAGCAGAGCAGCAGCTGGATCCGCAGCTTGGCGCGCAGGACCTGCCAGCCGGTGACGGGGAGCACCTGCAGCTGCCAGAGGGTCTTCCCCTCCAGCGAGACGGAGGGGGCGGCGACGATGACCGTAGCGCTCATCATGCAGATGAGCAGGACCGCCATGACCGCCGAAAAGCCCGGAGACGAGGCCATCGCCAGTTCCATCATATTCAGAAGGTAGCTTCCCTTGATGAGCAGGAACACGCCGACGGCTGTGAGAAAGAGGATGCCCAGGCCGCAGTTGAGCATATAGGTCGCGCTCTTGGTGAAGCGGTCGAACTCTTTTCTCAGCAGGGCGGAGTCGGCCGTCTTGGCCTTGACGGTCTTTTCTTTATAGACCGCCTTGGTTTCGGAGACGCTCGCAGTGGCGATCCTGAGGAAGGTCCGGGACAGGACCCAGCAGACCAGCGCAAAGCAGCCGAGCACCACCGCCGCCATCAGCAGCAGGTCGACCCAGCTCCCCTCCGGTCCGCGCCCGAAGACATAGACCGCCTTCGCGCTGCCCTTGATCCGGTCGCCGTAAATGACCGCGTTCTCGGTGATGCTCTGAATGAGGGCCATGCCCTTGTAATAGAGATAGTAGTACAGCGCAATGAACAGAAGCGCGATGAGAACAAGGAAATAGCTCTTGCCCTTGAGCCGCACGCTGAGCTTGGCCACGACCCAGCCGAGGACGCAGGACAGGATCAGGACGATCACCGAGACGAGCACGATCCACATCAGGCCGCAGATCACCGTCGCCGCGGTGAAGGACGCCTCGCACCAGTAGACGATGACCGCAGGAAGGGTCACCACGGCGGAGTACATGAGGCCCATGAGATAGACGCCCAGGAGCCTTGCCGTCAGAATGGTCCTCACCGGGATCGGCATGGCCAGCAGCAGGTCGTTGTCCTT
>JAEEGL010468125.1_pt1 | contig 15982 bp, 15 predicted proteins | sample 9134231 | NCBI WGS metagenome assembly JAEEGL01 (sample SAMN16246548, study PRJNA631951) | gut metagenome | biome: gut microbiome; feature: rumen; material: fiber-attached | host: Bos | place: Iran: Karaj | collected 2018-10 | reverse complement strand
GGATAACCAACGCACAAATCGGGTAGGTGACCTTCTGCCATAAAGCTGGCTTTCGATCACTATGAAACAGCAACCACCACAAGCCAATAAGCGTGGCGTTCAAGAAGAAATTATACCCCATATGGGCATTGAGATACTTTACGCGCGTGTGGGCCAAATACGTCACGCGTTCGGGGCTGAGTAGCTGTTCCCATCCTGTCGCGCAGAATAAAAAGATCACCGAACACACACTGACCACCGCCATCGTGTGAATAATGGCTGCCCGCGAATAACGCTCGTTAAGCCCGAACAATCCCACGATTCCAAAGCCGAGCAAAGGTAATCGTTGCTCCATATGATGGTGGAAATAAGTATGCGCTCCATCCCATGGCCAATATAGAAATGCCCATAAGAAGAAAGCAATCAGCATACCGAAAAAGAACCACTCTTTCGTCGGCTTGGTCTGCCAACGTTTTTCCATAAAGAATTCAATCAACCAAGTGGTAAAGAAGATATACAATCCTCCGTATAACAACCATCGTGGTAAAAGAGCACTATCAAACAAACAGACACATAATGTCCATTGGAGACCAAAAATATTGGCGTAATGCAGGATGTTCTTAAACATAGGTATTAGTGGTTAAATTGGTTCATGTGGTGGTGCTTGTAATCATAGAGTGCCCATAGACACATCTTGATTTTATGCCATTTGTCGTGCCAATCGTATAGGCATAAGCGCTTGATGCGTTTGCGTAATTGCTTTCGGTAGTATGCCTTTCGCTCCGGATATTCGCGGATAAGCACGAGTGTGTTGCGCACAATATAATAATGACGCAGTGCATTGTGCTCGATAAACTGGTGGTGGAGGAGAGGCGTTGTTACAAAGCCGTTGCCTAAATGATGCTCCATCACAATACGATTGACGATTACGATCTCTTTGCCAAGACGTTTCACGCGCAAACAATACTCATCGTCCACCAAGTCAATAAAAAACTCATCCCTAAAATCACCCGTTACTCGGTAGGTGTCTGCGTGCATCAACGCCCCGGAGGTGATCACACACTCTCGCTTTTGATACGGGATGTTTTGATCAGGAAGACTATTGCCGTATGAAGGATACGGAGCATAAATACCGACGTTTTGTATCGTACATGCTTCGCATAAGTGCATGTATTCCGTCAACAAGGATGCCGTGATATGACTATCTTGATCGAATGAAACAATCCATTCTGCGCTGTCTTCTATAGCGCGTTGGTACCCCACATTCAGTGCGTAAGCAATGCCTTTATTGCTGAGGTTGGCGATATAAATGGCATTCGGGATCCCTTTGGCCAGATCACCGTTATCTATATCCGAATTATCAACGATATAGACACGTTTCAAGGCACTCGCGTACGCTGCGATATAGTCGACCTGTTGTTCGGTAGGATGATACCAAACGACGACAGCTACTGTGTTGTGGGAATCGATCATACTAACGATTGATAAATGTCCATCATACTGCGCGCAATATGCTCTGCGCGGAATCTCTCGGTATTATGTAGCGCCATGCCGATGCGCTTTTGCGTCAATTCGCTATCATCAAGGGTGCTTCGAATAGCAGCGCCAATTGCCTCCGGATCGGTAGGCGAGACATACAGTGCCCCTTCGCCGGCAATCTCTTCGAAACAAGTTCCTGTACTGGCCACCACGGGAACACCGCAACGCACTGCCTCCAGAATAGGAATCCCGAATCCTTCGAACAACGACGGATAAGCGAACACACTGGCCATATGGTATATAGCCGGCAAATCCTCTAACGCGGCATTCTCAATCACTCGTACGTCCACGCCATACCGCTTAGCCTGTGCGTACAGCTCCTGTTTGTATCCTGCGTTGCCCCGACCTACAAGTACCAATGGCATGGCTATCTTAGCACTCGCCATCGCTTCAATCAGACCCTTCTGGTTCTTGCGCTCTTCCAGCGCCCCGACACACAGGACATAGGAGGACGGTAGGGTGAAGGTGCTCCGTACACGTGCGATCTCCGTTGGCTCCACCGGCTTCCAGAACAACTCATGGCAACCTTGATACACCACACTGATACGGCTTTCCTCAACGCCGAAAAACTCCATATAGTCCCGCTTGGTCTGCTCTGAAATGGCGATAATACGGTCTGCGCGACGACAAGCCGACTCATTGCGGCGGATAAACGAACGGCGATACGTCGCGCTGTACAACTCCGGATAACGCAGGAAAATAGCATCGTGCATCGTCACCACCGTCTTACATCCCAACCGCTCAATGCCTTCCGGTAATTCCTGACTCAAACCGTGATAGATGTCGATCTTCTTGCTCTCCAGTGCATAAGGGATGCCGTATCTGCGCCATACAGAAGGTGCTAACATCCATAGACCGCTTGGTAACACGCGCTCGAACGGTGCCTCGCTCAACCAGGAATATGCCCCCTTGTCTTTAGGCGTACACAACACATATCGGTTCTCACCATAGTACTGCGCCAACTGACCGAATAGATTTCGGCAGTAATTACCTAAGCCTCGGTAATTGAGAAAGGCTCGCTTGGCATCGTAGGCAATCGTTAACGGATATGTCGTATTCGTGTCCATAGGATCTTAAATTGTAAACGGAAAATAAAGCACAAACGTTCCCAACGATTCGTGTCCACTTCCCGTATGACAGCTATATTATCTTCCAAACCGTCCGTCAATCGCGTGTTACTTACGCCGTGCGTGTCAAAGCACGCAATCACCTGCGGTACGTACCGCATAGGAACGGATTTTAGATACATCTGTTTGACAAACTTGAAGTCTGCGGATAACTTATGCGTGGTATCAAACGGAGTCTCGCGTAACAAGTCTGTGCGTGTGAAGAGGGCTTGATGGCAAAAGAACATCCGATGACTGTTATGAGGCAACTCGGCATGCTTAATAACCTCTTGTCCTTTCCGTTCTTTCACAATATCACCATAAACCAATCCGTATTCGGTTTCCAAGTATGGCGCGATACGATGCAGTACATCCTTGTCGTAGAACGTATCTCCGGCGTTCATAAAGATAATCCATTCGCCTTTGGCCAGCCGCACACCTTTGTTCATCGCGTCGTAGATACCCTTATCGGGTTCCGAGCACCAAATAATCCCGTTCTGCTCCTTCAACCATTCTACGGTGCCATCCGTGGAAGCACCATCCACGAAGATATACTCGTAGTTGGTGTAAGTCTGTTCCCTTACACTCGCCGCGGTGCGCTGTACATCGGCCAAGACATTGCGGCAAACAGTTATGACGGATATTCTCGGATTACACATATTGGCTGTATATTTGGCGGTAAACACTAGCAATCTTTTCGGCGGCCTTATCCCACGAATAGGTTTGTAAACGAGCCTTCCCTCGTTCGATTAGTTCTTGGCGCACTTCTTCTGAACGAAGAAGATCCAAGGTCCTCTTTGCCAAATCATCGGCGTTATTCTCCTTGAAATAAGCGGCAGCCTCACCGGCTATCTCCGGGAAACACGAACTGTGGGACAGAATCAACGGACAATCCGCTGACCATGCTTCCAAGATCGGCAGTCCGAAACCCTCGTAGCATGATGGATAGACAAAGCACTGTGCGTGGTGGTAGATATAGTACAACTGGTCATCTTCGGCAAACAGAGAACGTACACATTGTTCCAGCTCATATGTCTGAATAACGGCCTTCTCTTTTTCTGTGAACGGCGTTCCGACACACACGATCTCCACTTTCTCTTCTTTTTCTACCGACTGCATCGCACGGAGGAACAACTCAAAATTCTTATACTTGCGTTGCCTGCCACCTACGTACAGCACATATCGCTCCGGTAGAACCGGCAGCCGCTGCGGCTCAACGGCGGTAACACTGTTGCCATGATAGACTACACTGATCTTATCGTCCTCCACATGCAAAATCTGCATGACATCTTTCTTCGTGTGCTCCGAAACAGCGATAATATGCGTCGCATGCTTAGCCAACAGCGCTTTGCGCCGCGGCGTCGTATGCCCTTCGTGCATCACCTCATCGATCATGTCGTGTATGGTGATCACCAGCGGACGCTGATGCTTGTTGGCTGACAAAACATACGGATCGAAGTACGTAGCATGAATCAAATCAAATTGTCCCGCGGCAATCGCTTGACGGCAATAACGTCGATTAAGTCGTTTGGCTATTTTGCGATTTTGAACCGGCTCTACATCGATATGCAACGCACGAAGGTGTGTGTTGTTCGAATATCGAAGCCCCACAATCGGCTCAATACCATACTGCGGAAGACGGGCAATGATTTCCGTGAAATAACGCGAAACCCCGCCAAAAGTCTGATGACTAAAAGCTTGGTAGTCCAGATAAACCCGAAGCGGTTGAATACCCGCTTGTCGTTCGATAATAGGTCGCCAGAAAGTCTCTGCCTTCGCTTTGCACCATCCGTGACAACCGAAGGGTAGGGCATGGTTTGTCTGTCTTAGACACTCTTCCGGGTACAGATCGAAAGCAAACTGCAATGCCGTGCGTACGTCCGGATAGCGAAAATCGGAACGTGTCGCCCAGAAGGCATCTTCGTTATACTCCGACCACCGCTCGCTTTTCTCCAAATAGTCCTGAATCGTGGCCTGCTCCGTTTCGCAGGTGCGAATGAATTCAGCCGTCTTACGTAACGACAATCCACCGTTACCTGTCTTGTCGCCTAATAACAGCGGCCGGAACGGTATACCACGCAAGTGGTATCTCAATCCGCGCAACTGCAATACCAAGCGTCCCCACCAGGTACGGTATTTGGCTTTCAAGATCCACGGTGCACCCACATAGGAATAGCCCACTTGTGCCCAAGACAACAGTTCATCGCGGAAGACAAATGCATCCGGTTGGTATATCAGGATATAGGCATACTCCGCAAAGCACTCGTAGAAGTCTTTGGACAACATCAGCCGATTGTAACTGGCTACACTTTGGAAATACGCATCCTCAAAATGAACCACGCTAATATGCTCAAACCCCTCCACCTTACGCACGGCTTTCGGTGCTACAAATCGGATAGTATAGCGTCCCAGCACGCGCTCGCATTGCGCGATAGAAAGCCGCTCGTCCGCTGTCAACTGTGCTCGATGAACAGGGATAACGATGATAATATCTTTCGTTTGAATTGTCATAACCTTATTAGTCATATACAAAGAACGGGTGGGGGCGATGTCTCCAGAATCGTTCCCGAGCAAGCAACGCCACCTGTTGGCATTGAGCACGGTCGAATCCCCGGGCATCAGCATACTCCAGAGCTATGATTAGATGCAAGTCTGCCTTTCCCCATAGCCGTGCGAAATTAGAGCAGCCCCTGCGTAGCCCGATCGACGAATGCGTCGTTAACCGGTTAATATCAATCATCTCAAAACACCATTCTCCTTCTACGCGGTCAAATAAGATATTTCCAGGCGAGTAGTCCAAATGATAGATCTTCGCTTCATGAGCAGCGGCAGTATAACGCGCAAAAGCACGGAGGATATCCTCTTTGCCTTCCACGACACCGTCTCCGAACTCATAAAAATTGCGCGTGAGTTTACTCTGTCGGGTTATCAAATATGACTCTTCCAACAAACCCTCTCCGCATAGTATATACGCAATCGGTTCCGGTGTTGCAATGCCGCGTTCTAACAGCGTCAAGGCATTCTCATAGGCGCGCTTGGCTTTCGGGGCACGGAAAAAAGTGTACCCGATACGGTTTAGGAAACGCGGAGCATGAAAACGCTTCACGCACACTTCCGTTCCGTCCGGTGCAGTGATAAGGCGGATCTGATTGCGGGCATCGTAAACCACTTTGCCCTGAGAAGCAAAGCAATCCGGAACGGATTCTATCCATTCCCGCAAGGACTCATATTTGGCATTAATCACACGCTTCACTTTTCACTTTTCACTCGTTCAACTATTTCTTCCGGCGCGATATCCATGCATCGGTAGTCACCGAATTGACAAGGCTTATTACCGTAGATAGAGCACGGCCGGCAGTCCAAATCGCGCTGAATACAATCGCACTCTTGTTGCCCGTACCCTAAGAATCCTGCGTATGGATGAGTTGCTCCCCAGATGGACACCACCCGTGTGCCGACCAGCGAGGCCAGATGCATGTTGCCCGAGTCCATGGTCACCATCACACGCAGCCCACGCATGATCTCCAACTCCTCCCGCATCGTCTTCTTCCCTGCAATCGATTCAACTCCCGAGTACTTAGCCGCCCAACTCTCCAAAATCACTTGCTCCTTTTTTCCTCCTCCGAAGAGAATCACTTTCTCTCCTTGTTCACTCAGCATCGCCACCACGCGCTCCATACGCTCTATCGGATAGATCTTTCCTTGGTGCGCAGCAAAAGGCGCGATGCCTACGCCGGAGCGATTCAAATCCGGTGCATTATCGGTCAAAAGTCGGTCCGTTATCGGAAGATCAAGTGCTGCAAACACATCGGCGTAGCGCTCCGTGGTATGTTTCAACGGTGCATGTACCTTTCCTTGTGTCAGACGACGTTTGTCCCAGCGACCTTTGTCTATTGATGCAATCTTCGCGCCCTTTAGACGTAACGCCATACGGATATAGAACGAACGAAGGACGCTATGCATGTCCGCCACGCAGTCATACAAACCCAACCGGGCAACAATCTCATGCAGCGATTGCTTCTTGAGATCGACACCATGGAACCTTACGTTCGCCGGCATCTCCGAGAATAAGTCCGCAAAACGTTGCTGAGACAGCATCGTAAATTCCACCTCCGGATACTGCTCCGCTGCGGTACGCAGGATGGGGACGAGCATCGCTACGTCGCCCAAGGCCGAGAATCGTATTACAAGGACTCGTTTCACTTTTTGCCGTATAGAACCGGATTTAGATTCGGGTCGTTGTACATCTTCATTTGGCGATAGACCTTCATGATACGTGTGCCGGCTTCGTAATCTGCCAACAACTGACCGATAGAGGTCGTCATGTCCACCAACTGCTCTTTGAGCACCGCCATCTTCGCCTCGCATTGTGCATGTTGTGCCTCGCTCACGTCCTTGCGATCGACCTGTTCCTGCATGTGCCATAACTTGACATGCAGAATACTCAAGCGATCAATCGCCCACGCGGGACTCTCCGTATTGATACGTGCATTTTTCTGCGGCTGAACGTCATGAAACTTCTCCCAGAAATAACTGTCAATACGCTCCACCAAGTCCGTACGATCCTGATTGCTGTGATCAATACGACGCTTCAATGCCAATGCCTCCAGCGGATCAATATTCGGGTCACGAATAATGTCCTCCAAATGCCATTGAACGGTGTCAATCCAGTTCTTGAGATACAGATCGTACTCAATAGTGCCCGCCTCATACGGGTTGTGAATAGGAGCATCTACATCGTCCGTGCGATGATAGTCCTTCACTGCTTGCGCAAAAATGCGATTACTTAATTCTACAAAATTCATATTTACCAAGTTTTAATTATATCTCTCTTTGTGATTGTTATCATTCCTCCAAAGGTGTTCCCGAACTGCGTTCCGAAATCGCCTCCTAAAGCCAACCCGAACTCCAGCCCCCATGCCTGCGGAATGGTTTTCTTAACCTCCAGCAGCACGGCTGTGTTATGACTTCTCACGGGTGTCTTATAGGTTCCATAATTATCCGCATAGGTCACCATCGCGCGATACCGAAAACCGTATATATCACCCTTCACGCCTACGTGGTGCGCCATCACACGGCTGTTGTTCATACTCAGCAGCGGTGAACCGATAATACGTCCGTAATACGTCCAGCCCTGCGTATAGATACTATTGGAATAGTAACTATCTGCTCCGCCGTACACGATGCCGTCGCGGTCATGGAAAGGACCGCTCTGGTCGGTCGTATTCACAAACTCATAGGTCACCCCCGCAATAAACGGCCAACGACTCTGCTGCATACTCACGCCCCATAAGCCGTCTTTATTATTCATCCCGAATCCGATAAAGCGAATCGGACCGTCTTCATTCATAGCCTGCCAGTACGCACTCACTTTCCAGCCTTCGCCCTTCACGTCCAGCGCAACTTGCTGAAAACCGATATGATTGCCCTGCGCATTAAGCTGATCGTTTTTCATTGTGCCGCCCGATTGAACCAGAAAAGCACTCTTGAAAGCAGCCCAACTGTTTCCCAAATCACCATACACTTGCGAGTGCCCGCCCCATTGTGCTACATGATGAAACTCATAACTGAGGTTCACCGGCAACTTACCGCCAATTCGCCCACCGATAAATTTATGATGCAGCAGTGTACCCTTCACCGGTTGATAGTTGTCAGCCAACCACCCATGTGTCAAACCGCCCTTCACCTCCACATATCCGAACAATCCCGGCACTGCCGTCCAGCGTTCTATCCCCACGCGAATCTGCGGAATAGGGTGGGCGTTGTTCGAGAACAACAGACTGCCGCTACTCAACTCCGCATCGCCGGCTCCCCAATAACGCGGCTGAATACCGGCTGTGAAATCAAAAACATACAAGCGGACATGCGCGTAGAGTTGATTAAAATAGCCACCTATAAAAATCTGATTGTGTTCCGGTGCCCGCAGAGTCAACTGCACACCGAAATCATAGTCCCACCACCGCTCACTATGTACTGCCTCTTTGTATATGCCTCCGCTTAAGTTACCGCTGATCGGATATAGACTCACATCGCTGTACGTGTTGGCGTGCATCAGGCTCGGAGTGTAGTCTCCGGAACTTACTGCAAAACGGATCCCCGCCGTCCACCGAAGCGTATCTTCTCCTGCTGACACACTATCCTGGATGCCCGTCGGCCACCAGTTCCAGCTCAGTTCCCGCGCCGATAATTGCGAGCAGAGAAGTATCAATCCTATAACCCGTAACCTATAACCCATAACCTCTACTCCTCAATCCGATACCAATTATTCAATATCGTCCCCTCTGCACTTTCGCCTAAACCGAAATACACCTTACCGTCAATCGTCAAGGCAATCATATTCTCTGCCCTTCCGCAAGGCATCGCCCCGCACCATTCCCACGCATCCTTTGCCGGCGCATAGCGCAGATAACTCTCAAAAACTTCTCCACCTGTCAGCTCCCCCGCGAAATGACGTCCGCCAAACAGATAAATATATTCCTTTCCTGCTGTGCAGGCACTAAACTGACGTCCTTTCCCGGGCACCGATTGTCGTTCGATCCATTCATTGTGTGTGAGATCAGCGGCCCACCATTCCGTCAAGTTATGCGTATCATAACCCGTTCCGAAATAAACGATTCCGTCTTTCATCGCCCCGCATGCGCCGGCGCAAGCACTTGCACGCACACGTTTATCCTCTTGTTGGCTCCAACCGTCCGTGGCAATATCATAAACATAGATATCTCGCGTGAAACCGTACCCAAATCCGTATAGCACATAAATCTGTCCGTTCATCGCAAACGAGCTCGCTGCCACAGTATTGCCATTCGGAAAATCCGCTAACTTTTTCCAAATGCCTGTAGCCGGCGAAAAGGCCCACCAATCGCGTTGATACGCCGTGTCATTATAGGCCCGCAGCGCTGAATAGCCCAAACCCATATAGAGCGTTCCTCCATCGGCTGCCATCGTGGCATTCACACGCCCGTTCATCGGTGCGTTCCCTACCTTCAGCCAACTATCTGTCTTCGGATCATACTCCCATAGGTCATTCAGGTACGTACCCGTCGCGTCTCTTCCGCTGAACACATACCCCTTGCCATCCAGCGCACATGCACACGCACTCGCTCTGCCCGCCGGCATCACCGCGCAGGCTTGCGTAGCCAGCGTCACCTCCGGCGTCTGCTGACAACCCATCGTTATCACCGCCGCCAGCACGAGTACTATGTACCTATACCCCCTAATCACTAATCCCTAATCACTAATTCGTTATTCACCATTCGATGGATGTACTGCTGAATAAACGCCTTCAGGTAATCCAGCATCGGCGCAATCTCTTCCGGATCAATCGTCTGTGCCAAGTTGTCCTTTACGTACCGATCCTTTTGATAGTTATACACGCCGGTCACGTTCTCGCCGTCGTACTGCACGAGCAGACTATCCGAGAAAATCTGATAAACCGGTGCGTTATAGCACACAGCGTACGGATGTTTCTTCTTTGCCGTCAGTATATTCTCACCGAAAGCGAAATACGGTTCGTCATAATTCACCCACGCCAAAACCGACGGCATAATATCCGTTTGGCTCACTACCTCCGCACGCTTCTCAGGCGTTAACTGCGGGTGGTAGAACGCGATAGGAATAGCATACAATCCCTTCGAGTTGGTGTATTCTGGCAAGATCAATTCATTCGTGTGATCCGCCAGAATCACAAACAACGTGTGGTCAAACCACGGCTGTTGTTTGGCGTTCTCAAAGAATCTCCTCAATGCATGATCGGCATAACCCAGCGGCTCGTGGATAGGCAGCGGACCTTTCGGGAAGGTGTCCTTATACTGTGCCGGCACTTTAAACGGATGGTGACTCGAGGCCGTGAAAACCGCCGTCATGAACGGCTCCTGCATCGTACTCATCGTGTTCGCATAATACTGCAGGAACGGCTCGTCCCAGATTGCCCAAGTACCGTCGAACTCATCGGGATTATTGAACTCCGTCATGCCGTAGTACGCATCAAAACCCGCGCTCCGCGCATAGGCTTGGAAGCCCATACTGCCGTTCGGCGCACCGTGGAAGAAAGCCGTCGTGTAGCCTTTCTTTCTCAGCCGCTCGGCGATAGACGACACCTCATTCGTTGAGTACGGACTCAGCGTATACGGCTCGATCAGCATCGGGATAGATGACAAGGCCGACGGCATCGCGTCCACGCTCTTACGTCCCGAGGCGTACGAGTAGTCGAACGTCACGCATTGTGTCAACAGCGAATCCAGGAACGGCGTATAACTGATGTGTCCTTCCAAGTCATGGTTATAGAATCCCACGTACTCCTTGCTGCACGACTCCCAGATGATCACCACCACATTGTCCGTCCGCAGCGGACCCTCATAGGCCTCGTGAATAGGACTCATATGTTGCTCCAATTCCTCTGCTTGGAAATAATTGCGCTCCACATAGGTCGTGTTCTCAATCGTTTTCATCACCGAGAACGGCGTGTTCAACACCAGCGCACTCTCGCGCGGGACGTTCGTGTACTGAAGCGCGTTACTCAAGGTGATCGGACGCGTGTAACTGCCGAAACCACCGCGGATACCAATCACACTCATGTAGATCGACACCACAAAGAGCACCACCTCCACCGGATAGTAAACATACCATTTCGTGCGGGGCAGACTGTATGTGCGGCGAGTTAACCAGAAGAATGCCACCAGCAGCGCAATCAGCATTATTACTGCGTACCAGTATTCCAATACGCCGTTCGCAATCACGATACCCATGTTGTCGTCATTCGATACCTCCGTAAAGAACGCACAGGTCGCGCGGCGGTCCACAAATTGAATATACACGCTGTCCGCCATGTTGACGATGATACCCGCTGCATTCGGGATCCAATAGAACCACAGCAGCACTTTCTGGTATATCGTATTCTCGCGCCAACTGGCCGGTAACGGCAGTAACATTCCGATTACATAAACCGAACTCAGATACATTATCGCTGTCAGATCGAATCGCATACCACCCAATAGAATCTCAATCAGGTGCGCCGTGTCAATATTTGGGAAAATAGCACGATCCATGTAGTAGCAGAACACGCGCATAATAGTGTAGATCAGCATGATCCACGCGATATTACATGCCGCCACCGTCCACGGATGCTTCCAAAAAAACTTCAATTTATCCATACCTCTTTATTCAACTTTTGTCTTTTTCTTTAGTTCAAAATCACGTCCCAGATAGTTCTGCCGTACCACAGGATTAGCCGCCAACTCTTCCGGCGTACCATGGAACAAGATCTTTCCTTCAAACAGCAAATACGCCCGGTCGGTGATCATCAGCGTCTCGTCCACGTTGTGGTCGGTGATCAGAATGCCGATGTTCTTGTCCTTCAGCCGCCATACGACGTCCTGAATCTCCTGTACCGCAATCGGATCGACACCTGCAAAAGGTTCGTCCAGCATCACGAACTTCGGCTCAATCGCCAGGCACCGCGCAATCTCCGTACGACGTCTTTCTCCACCGCTCAAGCGGTCACCGAGGTTCTTGCGTACATGCGCCAGGTTGAACTCCTTGATCAGACTCTCTAATTTCTCTGTCTGATATTCCTTGCTGAAATCCGTCAACTCGAGCACCGAGCGGATATTGTCCTCCACCGTCATCTTGCGGAATACACTCGCTTCCTGCGGCAGGTATCCGATACCCATCTTCGCGCGTTTGTACATCGGGAACGATGTGATATCCTGGTCATTAAGGAAAATCTTTCCGTTATTCGCCGCCACCAGACCGGTCGTCATGTAGAACGTGGTTGTCTTACCGGCTCCGTTCGGACCTAACAATCCCACGATCTCACCTTGCTCCAGCTCAATCGATACATCATTCACTACGGTCCTCTTCCCGTATTTCTTAATCAGATGTTCTGTTCTTAATTTATCCATAATGCTACCGGGCAATGGTCAGAATGCACTGCCTCTGTTAAAATTTTTCCGTCTTTTAGTCTGCCACGCAAACTTTCTGTCACCCACAGGTAGTCGATGCGCCAGCCGACGTTGCGTGCTCTCGCACCTGCTCGCCAGCTCCACCAACTGTACCGCTCCGCGCTCTGGTCAAACACGCGGAACGAGTCCACCAACCCGCTCGCTTCCCAGCGATCCATCCATTCCCGCTCTTCCGGCAAGAAACCACTCACGCCAATCTGGCGCTCGGGGTGGTTGATGTCGATCGGCTTGTGGCAGATGTTGTAGTCGCCGCAGATCACCAGATTCGGCCGCTCTTTGCGTAACTCATTCACCCATACCAGGAAATCCTCCAAAAATTCCATCTTGAACTCCTGGCGAACACCACCTGTAGTACCGCTCGGTATATACGCATCGACGATCGTCAGGTCGCCAAAATCCACGCGCAGCACACGCCCCTCGCGGTCGTATTTTGGATTGCCCATGCCGACCACTACCTTGTCCGGCTCCTGTTTCGTGAATACGCATACGCCCGAGTATCCTTTCTTCTCGGCCGAGTGAATAAAACTCCGATATCCGAGCTCCTGCATCGCCATCACATCGATCTGTTCCGGCTGAGCCTTGCTCTCCTGAATACAGAATACATCGGGATTTTCCCCCTTCAACCAATCCAGCAATCCTTTGCCGATGGCTGAACGGATTCCATTCAAATTATAACTGATGATTTTCATGTCCTAAAATCGTATATTCTTTGTTGTCACGGATGATGTATATGTTGCCGTTACGCAATATTTTGGTATACGGCTTGTTGTTGTCCTGTACGTCTTCCACGCCGGCAGGATCTCCGCCACGATAGAGGAATGTGATACTTCCGTCCGGTTGTTGTGCAATATTGGTTACGACATGTTCCGACAATCCCGTCCACTGGTTTCCGCCGGCGGGATAAACATCGGTTGGGGCACCGTAAATCGTGCTATTGGGCGTGGCTTCCATGATTTGAATGCCTTGAGACTCGGCATCGTTATTCACCGAGTTACCGCTCCATTTAGAGGGATCGTATGCCACTTTGGTAATCAGCAAACCCGCCCCGGGGAGGTATTCGTCCCATTCGGTTAGCGTACGTGCTTCCAGCAGATAGAAAGTGGTGGGATACGGGTCGTAACCAACCAGATTGTGCTGGTCGGTCGAACTGATGAGTAACGATTGCCCGTTTCCTTCGTTGATAGGTCGGAGAGTTACGTTTTCCGGTACGGTCAACACACGCGGCGTCAACCATCCGCAGTAGAATCGCTCGTAGGCAGAGTAGGCGGGTGGGGTATTGCCGTCGTTGCTGTAACAGCCGTAGTCCATGATATCCCATTCGTTCAGCGTGTGGGGCGGATTGTCCATTTCAACCGTCACATACAGATCGGGCAGACCAATCACATGACCAAACTCATGCACAAATGTACCTATACCGGTATAAACTTGGCTGAGGTAATTTATCTCGTTGGAGCAGGCATAATTATCGACTCTTTTGCCATCTGCATAATAAGATATGCCCCATTTGGACAAGTACCAATTGTGCGGCCAAATGGTATTTTTGATAAAGCTATCGGCTTCTCCGTATCCGGCATAGAGCACATAGACAAAGTCCACTTTGCCGTCATCGTTATTGTCATAGCGCGTGAAATCTACTCCATCTGCATCTGCCAGCTCACATGCCTTCTTAATCATTTGACCAACGTTGTTGTCGTCGTATCCGCCTACATTCTTATCGAGCGTATAAGGGCCTACCACATCAAACTCCGGATTATACTGACCGTAACTCTGGTCGTAGAAATACTGCCGCGCGCTGCCGTGAGAAATCGTTGTACCCTCGTAGTGCTGGCCTTTCCAGTCATAGTTATAGTCGTATCGGCGTGAGTAGTTGATGCCGTTCAGCATGCTGTCAACGGTGTCGCGAGGTGTCTGGAAGGCTTGGTCTTTGAAATTAACCATGATGAGCAATCCTCGCGGCGCGATATTGGGTACGCCTCCCACCTTGATTTGCTGTGCCGCACGACGTTCTGTCACGCGTGCTTTGCCTTGTTGACGACGGGCGCTCTTCTGCTCCTCGCTCAGCGGCAGCAATGTCTCTTCGTCTAACCAGAGACCCGCTTCGTCTGTCAAATAGTGAAAAGCCTCGTCACCATGCATATACACCATTTTCTCTGTCCCGTCAGCTGCGGTGCATAACTTACCATCGCGCCGTGCCGGAATGGCCATAGCGCTCACCGCAACAACTAATACGGATAATAAGGCAATACTTCTCGCCCTTAACTGTTTATCGTTCACCTTTAAAAATGCCATATTTGTTAATCCATTTATTTTCTCGTTTTGTACGTTTCGCCGCATCGTGCGCCTTGCGACAACTGATAACCGCCAGGCCTTTGCGATTAAGCTTGGCATATTTCAGCCATCCGCGTTTGTTCTCTATGATTTGCCACCCGTCTTCGGTCATGGCAAAATGGCTATGTTCGTCCCCGCGCAGGTATATGTGCAGTGTGTCCCCGTTAGGTTGCACGCGCGCGATGAGTCCTCTATACGCGGGCACGCGTTGGGGCGCTTGCGCCCATACCCCCGCGCACGCGAAGATCATTCCTATCAAAAATATCTTTTTCATCTATTCGCCTCTTTAACCTTTTTAAATAGCTCGCTCGCAAACACGAAGTCATTGAGCGCCTCATTATCGCTCGTCATGATATCGTGCCGGCTCCCCTGCCATTCCAACTTCCCGCCTTTGAGGAACACGATATTATCCCCGATCTCCATGATCGAGTTCATGTCATGGCTGTTGACGATCGTGCAGATATTATACTCCTTTGTGATGTCCTGTATCAACGCATCGATCACGAGACTCGTCTTCGGATCCAAACCCGAGTTCGGCTCGTCGCAGAACAGGTATTTCGGTTCCAGCACGATCGCTCGCGCGATCGCCACACGTTTCTGCTGACCACCCGATATTTCACTCGGCATCAGGTTCCACACCCGCTCCGGCATCTCCACGCGTCGCAGACAAAACTCCGCCCTTTCTTTCATCTCCTTCTGACTCTTGTTGCTGAACATCTCCATCGGGAACAGCACGTTCTCCATCACCGTCATCGAGTCGAACAGCGCCGAGCCCTGGAACAACATACCTACCTCACGGTGCAACATGCGGATATCCTTACTCCGCATCTCCGCGATATCCCGTCCGTCGTACAGAATTTGTCCGCTGTCCAGCGCGTGAAGGCCGATCATACTCTTCATCAGCACGGTCTTTCCGGAACCCGATTGGCCGATGATCATGTTCACCTCGCCGTCCCGCATCTCCGTACTCACATGGTTCAACACCACATTCCCATCAAAACTCTTTACTATATCCTTAACTTCGATCATAACAGCAACTTACTTAAAATGAGATCCAGGAACAGAATCATG
>JAEEGL011846863.1_pt1 | contig 15983 bp, 16 predicted proteins | sample 9134231 | NCBI WGS metagenome assembly JAEEGL01 (sample SAMN16246548, study PRJNA631951) | gut metagenome | biome: gut microbiome; feature: rumen; material: fiber-attached | host: Bos | place: Iran: Karaj | collected 2018-10 | reverse complement strand
TGTTGGTAGCTTCATCGTTAATCTTATTAACCTTTCTACACTTTTTACGTAAGCGTGGATCAGGGGTCGTTATAATCTTCATATATTATATATATTATATCATGAATTATAGTAAACTGGGCGGGTCAAGAGATATGCGAGCATCCTGTACGGACGACAGGACCTCGAGCAGTTCAGAACGCTTTTTAGCTTTTACGATTAGTTGCCAAGAAAAACCAGAAGTGGTTCGTTCGTGGAAACATGGCATCGGTGAGGAAATATTGACAGAAGAGAGATGCTTCTTAGAAATGAAAGCATTTAAGTTTCTAGATAGAGACTGGATATGGGAAATAGCGGTTGTTTCGGTCTTGAATGTGACGGTTAGTTTCGCCAGATAGCAGAATGGTGGGAGGGATTGTTTCTTTCGCTTCTTGATGAGATAGTCGAAGAACCCTAAATAATCGGAATTGATAGCGAAGTTGATGATAGGGGAGCTGGGCTGGTAGGTTTGAATAAAAACAGAGGCGGTATCGATGTGGCCGCGACCAACTCTGCCAATAACCTGGGTAAGGAGCTCAAAGGTTTTCTCTTCGCTTGAAAAATCTGGTAAAGATAGACCTGTATCGGCTTGAACAATGCCAATGGTTGCAAGATGAGGGAGGTCAAGACCTCGGGAAACGGTTTGGGTGCCGATGATGATTTTTATTTCGCCATTCTTAACCTCGTCGTATAGGGAATCTAGGGATTCGCCTTTCTTGTTGTCGGCATCGAAGCGAGCGATTTTGGTTTCAGGGAATAGCTTCTTGAGCTCAGTTTCGAGCAGTTTGGTACCGAAGCCTTTATGAAGAATACTAGGGTGGTGACAGTCGGGGCATGAGGTGGGGATTTTTTCTTTATAGCCGCAGGTATGGCAGAGGAGTGAGTAGGAGTCAGAATGAAGGGTTAGAGGCAGAAAACAGTTGGGGCAGAGTGCTTGCCAACCGCACTTTTCACAAATAGTCATCGGGGCGGAGCCTCGGCGATTGTGATAGATGAGGGTTTGATGACCGTATTCTAAGTTGGATTTGATGGCTTTAAGAAGCGGATCAGAGAAATAACGATTTTTGGAGAACTGAGTACGCGACGTAAAGTCGATGATTTCTATAATGGGTTTAATTGCGGTGCTTTTTGCCTTTTCTGTAAGAGGAACAAGGGAGTTTCGCGTTTTCGCTAGGTAGTAATCAGAGACGAGCGGAGTAGCGGAACCAAGGACGCAGGGAATACCTAGCGTTTTAGCAATGAATGAGGCGAGACGCAAAGCGGAGTATTTGGGGGCGTTTTCTTGGTAGTAGGTTGATTCGTGAGCTTCGTCGATGACGATGAGCCCGAGGTTGTGTAGGGGCGCAAAAAGGGCAGATCGTGGACCGATGATAACTTGGGGCGTAGTCGAATTAAGGATATTCTCCCAGGATTGATGACGCTCTGCCTCGGTTTGATTAGAGTGAATTAGGGTGATAATATCTCCGAAGGTGCTTTTAAAGATTTGAACCAGCTGAGAGGTGAGGGCGATTTCGGGGACTAAAAGGATGACGGATTGGTTTTTTTGAAGCGTTTCCTTAGCGAGCTTTAGATAAATGTTGGTTTTCCCGGAGCCAGTGATGCCAAAGAGGAGTTTGGTGGAGTTGGAGATATCTTTTAAACTTTTAAGAGCATTTAGTTGAGCTTGATTAAGTAGAAATTGGTCTGGAAGACTCTTTGATGAAAGCAATTCTCTTGAGGCCGGGTTTGGGGTTACTTTGCGGCGTTTTTTGTCTATACCTATAGGTAGTAGCATATTGGCAATTGATGGTAGTGGTGAAAGGTAGTAGGAGGATAGCCAGAGAGCAGACTTCAGAAGATGTCCAGGGAGTGGAATTTCATAAAGGAGTTTAGTTATCGTTTTACAGGGAAAGGGAGGTTTCGGAACCTTCTTAAACACGATGCCTGGGCACGATGTCTTTCCGAGAGAGATGATGACGACGTTGCCAGGGGTAAGTTTGAGGTCTGATTTATAGGTAAGGACGCTGGAGCCATTTCTAAAAATCCTAGTCGGTATCACCTCATAAAACATAGATATAGTATAGCACAATATAAGTGACGGCTTTTCTAGTATTGTAAAAAAAACTTTTCTACGCTATAATGTTCTAAGTATGAGAGAGGTAAGTGAAAAATGTTAGACGTATTTATTACTTCGAGAGTGAGGCGGAAAATTTTGGTGGTGTTTGCGAAGTACCCGGATTTTAAGACGCACGTTCGGGGACTTTCGAAGTTAATAAAAGAGGACCCAGGAAATATCCAGAGAGAATTGAACAGGCTCGAAAAAGGGAAGTTTCTGGTCATGTCTAAGAAGGGAAATACTAAGATTTATCAGACGAATAAACAATTCCCGATTCTTAAAGAGCTTCAAAGCATGGTGATTAAAAGCCAACAGTTGTCTACTAACAGCAAACCTAACAAGACTATTGGATGAGCAAATTATTTGAGGAACTCGTAAGAAAACGCGGGTTTTCTGAGAGGTTTTTGAACCCAAAATACGACAATCTCCCTAGCCCTTGGCTTATGCCGGACATGAAAAAGGCAATAAAGAGGATTAAGAGGGCGATTGAGAGCGGAGAGAAGATTATTGTTTATGGTGATTATGATGTTGATGGCGTGACTGCGAGTACGCTGATAAAGGCAGCGTTGGCTCTCGCTGGGGCGAAGGATATAGATACGATGCTCCCAGATCGGTTCAAGGATGGATACGGCATGAGTAAGAAGGTGATTAAGAAGGCTAAGGAAATAGGGGCTAAGCTTGTGATTACGGTGGACTGCGGAAGTGGGAACTCGGAAATTGTGGGGCTTTTAAAAGAAGAGGGGGTGGACACAATAATAACGGACCATCATGAGTGTCCAGAGGAACTACCAAAGGCGGAAGCAGTCGTTAATCCTAAAAGGAAGGATTTTAAGGAACAGGGCGGTGATTACGACGGGTTACGAGAATTGGCTGGTGTTGGGGTAGCTTTCATGGTAGCTAGAGCTATGGTACTCGAGAGAATGATTCCTGAAGGGCAAGAGAAGTGGTTGCTTGATCTTGTTTTGATTGGGACGATTTGCGATAGCATGGCAATGAATGACGTGAATCGAATTCTCTGTTTTTATGGAGTAAAGGTGCTCGAGAAGACCCGGAGAGCAGGAATGAAGGAGCTGATGAGGACGGCGGGAGTAAAGACAATAACGGCGGACTCGATTGGTTTCCAGATTGGCCCGAGATTAAATGCGGCAGGAAGGATGTCGAGTGCGAGGATTGCTTTAGACCTACTTCAGGCGACGTCAGAAGCAGAGAGCGCTAAATTGGCCGAGGAGCTCGAACAATTGAACGCGGCGAGGAAAACGCAGCAATCATTAGCGGTGAGGCAGATTAATGAAAGAGGGGTGGATGATAGGCCGGTGTTGATTGAGTGTGGAGATTGGCATGAGGGCGTACTAGGAATAATTGCCGGGAGACTTACAGAAGATTTCCGAAAGCCATCATTTGTCCTTTCTGAGGTAGATAAAGGAGTTTTGAAGGGCTCAGGGCGGAGCTTTGGAGATTTCAGTCTTGCGGATGCGCTTGAGGCTTGCAAGGATAAGATTATTAGCGGCGGTGGTCATGCTGGGGCGGCTGGAGTGAAGATTGAAAAGGAGAAATTGCAGGATTTTGTCGATGCAATTAATGAGTATTATCTGTCGCTTGGTTTAACTAATCAGGAGAGGTTTTTAGAGAGGCGTGCTGACATCGAGACGTCAAAACTAGGGGATTTTACACTAGAGTTTATGGAAGAGATTAGAGGGCTTGAGCCGTTTGGGGTGGGGAACGAAGTGCCGACGTTTAAGTTGTCTGATGTGTTCGTGCTAGAGAAAGCGCCAATGGGAATAGATGGGAAACATTTGAGATTCCTTGTACGGGGGGCGGACGGGAAGATGATGAAGTTATTAGCGTTTAACGCCCCTAAGGCATGGTTTGAGATTGAGAATGGGGAACGAGCAGATTTCTTGATTCGGCTGGAGGAGAACGAGTGGAATGGGCTGAGAAGCGTTGAGGGGAGAATCTTAAACTTAAGGGGTTGTTAAACTGGGGAAAATTTGGTATAATATGGGGCAATATGGCAATTAAAGTTACTAGAAAAGATCAGTCTGAGGCGAATGAGAACATTATTCGTCGTTTTAACCGCAAAGTTCTTCAGAGCGGCGTGATGCCGTTGGCGAAGTCGCAACTCCGTTTTTCTAAGCCGATTTCAAAGCGTGAACGCAGGGTTAAGGCAATCCTTCGTGAAGCTAGAAAAGCAGAAAAGACTGAAAAAATTAAACTTGGTCTTCGCTAAATAAAAAATATCCCCCTGGGGGATATTTTTTAATGTCGGCGCTGTTTGCGAAGAGGGGAGACTTTATGAAAGAGTTCGCGTTCGAGACGTTTAGTGACTTGTTCGATGGTGCCAAGGCCAGAGACGGTTTTAATCTTGATTTTCTTTTTTGAGAGCTCTTTTAGGATTCCTTTGAGGTTCTTTTCAACGATTTCAAAACGCTTTTCGATGGCTTCACGCGTGTCGTCTTCGCGACCACGGGCCATTATCCTTACAATTAGTTCATCTTTGGGCACGTCGAGTATAGCGACTTGATTGATATCATCAGCAAGATGTCCGGCGGCCCATTTTGCCTGCCAAATATCACGTGGAAACCCATCGAGGATAATATCTTTGCCAGATTCTCTGATTTCTTTAATCTTTTCGTGCATGATTTCCACGGTTTTTTCATCTGGAACAAGTTCGCCTTTTTCAAGGATTTTATCGAATTTACCCGTATCGCGTAGAACTTGTCCGACGGACAGCCAGACGAGTCCATATTTTTTTGCAAGAATTTGACCTTGGGTTGACTTGCCGCTGCCGGCGAGACCGAATAGAATAATCATAACAATTTTATTATAGCACCAACAGTTGTATAAATAAATGGTTTTGGTTGAGCAAAAAGAAGGATTAGTATATAATATATATTTAAGATGAATGAACAAAAGATTGATGCAATGAGAAAAGGGGGAAAGATTTTGGGGAATCTTTTGCGTGACCTGAAAGAATACGTGAAGCCAGGAATGACAGGGAAGGAAGTCGATGCTTGGGTTCGAAACGAGATTGTTAAAAGAGGTGCAGGGGTGGCTTACGATATGCTCCCGAAAGAAGAAGCGTTTCCTGGAGCTATTTGTATTTCGGTGAATGATGAACTGGTACATGGGGCGCCAAAAGACGAACCTTTTGAAGAAGGCGATAAAGTCTCCTTTGATTTAGATGTTTTTTACAAAGGTTATTTTACTGATTCGGCCTTTACGATGATTGTGGGAGAGAAGGGAAACCCGGCAGTTAAGAAGATGATTTCGATTACGGAGTCTGCGATGTGGGAGGGGATTTCTCAGGTAAAACCGGGCGCGCATATCGGAGATATTGGCGCTGCTGTCGAGAAAGTACTCAGAGCAGGGAAGCTTGGTGTGATTGAGAATTATGTTGGGCATGGGATTGGGAAAGGGATGCATGAAGATCCAGAGGTGCCGAATTATGGCAAAAAAGGACAAGGATACAAGCTCAAGGTTGGCGATACTATCTGTATCGAGCCGATGAGTTGCCTAGGGAAGCCGAAGAACTATGTCGACATGTCTGATGGGTGGACGGCGAAGATGAGGGATGGCTCGATTGCGTGCCACTGTGAGCATACTGTGCTTGTAACTGAAGATGGTTACGAAGTTTTGACACTCCCAGATTAGTATAAAGTATAGTTTGCATGATGCGATTGGTTGGGCACCTTCCCGTTTGGTTTTTGTCCTAGTCCTCGCCTCGCAGTCGTCTAAACTACAACATTCAGTCCTGCACTCATCGACGACGTTACCTCGAACTCGTTTGGTGAATGTTGTGGTTTAGACTGCTGGGGGCTGCGGAGACGGACAAAGAACCGAACAGAAAGGTGCCTCGGCAAAAACACCACATATAGGATAGCGGCTAGAACTTGAATTTTTTGAACAACTTTTTTATAAATCCGCCATTTGAAGACTTCTTAGCCTTTTTACCAGGGACGGATTTGGGTTCAGATTCGGCGGCGATGAGCATGAGGCCGACGGCGGCAGAATATTCAGGTTTTTCGATAGAAGAACCGATTCCTCCGAGATCTTTCGGGCAACCTAGACGGACGCTCATCTCGAGGGCTTCCTTTGCAAAGACGTCGATGTCACGGATTTTGGAACCGCCTCCGATGAGGACGGCGCCTTCGGGGAGCCGCTTCTCGTAGCCGGCGTTCTTTAACTCTTTTTTGACTTTATCGAAGATTTCAGCAAGTCTGGCTTTAACGACTTCGTTAACTTCGTCGCGCGGGAAGGTATACTCTTCGCGGTTCATCTTGAGCTGGATGTTCTTTTCTCCAGAGAAGGAGCCGGTGACGTGACGTTTTTTAATCTCTTCGGCAACTTCGGTATTGATTTTAAGGCAGATAGCTAAATCGTTTGTGATATTATTCGATCCGGCAGGGACAACGCCGACATATTGGAGATCGCCTTCTTCGTAGATTGCGACAGAGGTGGTTGCGGCACCAAGGTCAATAACGGCGACGCCATTTTCTCTTTGGCGTTCGTTCAAGACAGCGCGAGCACCAGCCACAACGGACGGGACGAGACATTCGGCAGTTAATTTGGCGCCTTCAAGGGCTTTACGCAAGTTATCACAGTTTGGTTGAAGCGCAGAGATGATATTGCAACGCATTTCTAAGCGAGCTCCGGTCATTCCTAACGGGTCGCGAACATCTTCTTGCCCGTCAATAGAGTAGCCAAAGGGAACTACGTCAAGGATTTCTCGGTTGGCGGGTACGCGTCCGGAAACCGCGACGTCTTCGACGCGCATCAAATCTTCTTCGTTGATTTCGTGTTCGGCAGTACCGACGGCGATCATCCCTTCGGTTTTTGTAGTCAAGAGTTGGGAACCGTTTACGGAAACGACAGCAGAATGGATTTCATAGCCAGACATTCGTTCGACTTCGCCGAGCATATGATCGACGGCATCAGAAGGACCTGCAAGATTAGCAGGGATGCCTTTGCGCATTCCAAGGTTCTTAGCCTCGTTATAACCAACGACAGAAAGTTTTCCGTCTTTCGAGATGCTGGCAACAACAGCTCTTACATTTTCTGTTCCAATATCTAGCCCTACGGCGTATCTAACGGTTTCATCCATATTTAAATATTAGCATTATAGATAGAAAATGTAAATGTTTGACATTTTTAGAGAATAAAGCATAAGCAGTATTGACAAAAATCAAAAAGTGTGCTACACTAGGTTCAAGCTAGAAAATAAAATAAAAAACTAGCAAATAAAAATAAAAAATATAAAACACAAAAAGGCAAATATGGGCAAAACAATCAATATCAACGTAAAAGAAAGGAACGGAAGGGAGAATGAAGTCCCGGACGAAGTAATTGATTTGCCAAACAAGGTCCATGACGCCAACTGGCATGACGATATTCCAGACGAAGCTGAAGATGAAACAAAGGAAGAAACCAGCTTTGAGCCGTATGAAAACGAGCAAGATTATAAGTCTAGTGAAATCGTGAGCCGCGAAGCTGAGAACCTGATAAACGCCTTTGAAAGATCAAAGTTACAAAACTTTGGTGACAAGACATTACGTGTGTTTAGAAAGGCTGCCTAACCCGATGTAATATAGAGTAGAAACAAAAACACTACAAAAACTCAAGAAAGAAGGTAGTTTATAAGACCAGAAAAAGTCCCCGCAAGGGGGCTTTTTGATGCTTGTGCTTTTGGGTTAGTTATGGTAAGCTTAAGTAAAATAGGGAGAATAATATGAAAATAAACAATATAATAGACGAAGGAAATGGCAAGCTCGCTGAGTTTGTGCGTAGTCTAGTAGGACGGAATAAGATTCCGGAAGAACAGCGGGAGGCTGAGGAAATGAGGCTCAGGGACCTGATTGCGGAGAAGGTTATAGCAGAAACGTTAGCGGCGCTGCCAGATGAAGATTTGGACGAAATTGAAAAAGAGCTGGACGAGAAGGGGGAATTATCGGTCGAGAAGTGGAATTCGATGATGTTTGTTGAAGGAATTAGGCCAGAAAGCATAGTTGGGAAAGTGTTCCGTGAGGTGGAACGGGATTATCTCGGTGCTGAAAATGTAGAAGATGAAGAATACTTAATAGCAACCCAGGAGGAACAATAAATGGAAGAAGAATATAGAGGTAAGCACGCGCCAGCGGATTACAATGAAATAGAAACTCCAGAAGAGTCGAAAAATGCGGCGGAGATGATGACGGCCCAGAGAGCACAGAGATACGGAAGCAGATTAAGAAACTTCTTTAGAGGTAAGGAAAGGAATCAACAACCCGAAGCAATAGACAAGGCCGAGAACAAGAATAAGGGAACTAAACGAGAAAGATTGGTCAGAAGACTAAAGAAAAGTATGGCGCTCGCGTGCGCTATTGTCGGATTGGCCGCTGTTCCGAGAGGTGGCGCTGATGGTAAGGCGATTGCTGAAACGGAAGTAGAGGATGTCCCAGAAGATGAGATTGGACAAGAAACGGACTGGTCTACAGATGGCGAAGTAGAGATTGGTGGAGGAAAGATACAGTACAAGGATGGAGAGACGACGATAACGGTAGACGAACCAGAAGAAGAGGAAGTTGATATTCGTGATTTGATTGGTGAAAATTACCAAATTCCGGATCCAGAAGTTGTTAAGATGGAGGGAGTGGAATTTATTGTTTCTGGGACCAAAGAAATTGAAGGATTCGAAGACGCTCCAAGGACATTCATACATAAAGGCGGTTATAGTGAAGAGGCCGATAAGGCTATGTTCTATGCTAATGACAAGCGACAACCGTATGCAAACACACATTCTTATACGGGCGAGACTTCAGCGGAAAGATTTGAAGAGTGGGAGATGGCGCTAACGATACAACCGAAGGCATTGGCAGAGGCGATTGATCAATTTGACCTTGAAGAAAAGCTGGGGATTGAAGAGTTTGGAAGTTGCGCCGAAGCGGATGCGTGGGCGGAGTCTTTGAAGGATTTGTTGCCGGAAGAATATGATAAGGTTGTCAATAATGCGCTTGCGGAGATATTGGGCGAGATCAGTGAGGCCAGATTTAGCCGAAACTGTGTGTTAGGGCGCGATATGCACGATATAGTTGGTTCATCTGTTGATGGTGAAGGGACAGATGAAATCGAAACCTTCGGGAATCCGCGCGGGAATAGAGGGGCGCTTCAGATGACATTTTATGGCGAAGATGGTAGCAATGTTTGTTCGAGCCCTGATGCATTCAAGCATGTTTGGGATACTTTGAGCGCCGAACAACGGGCTAGGTTGGGAAATGTTGGTAGTGTCGCTTGGGTAAATATAGGCGAGTATGGAGAAGGCAATAATGGAGGTTTAGGCGGGAACTGGGAATATAAGGAAGGAGCGAGAGAGAGCAGCGAAGAGATGGAAGAGGAGCCAGAAAAGACTCCTGAACCGACCGAAGAGCCAACACCGGATCCAGACCCGACTCCAACTCCAGAACCGGATCCAGACCCAACTCCAACTCCAGAACCGGATCCTGACCCAACGCCGACTCCAACTCCAGAACCGGATCCAGACCCAACTCCGACACCGACGATTTTGCCACCAGACCCAACTCCGACAACAACACCACCAGCCCCAACTCCGACGACAGCACCGACTCCAACTCCAACTCCAACGACGCCACCACCGACCCCGACCCCGACACCAGAATCAACTCCGAAGCCGAAGGACCCTGAGAACGAACAGGCGATTGTTGAGCAAGCCCCAACTGCGGGTGAGGTAACCCAGACCAATACTGAGGATTTGGGGCCGGTTTCAGAAAAGCCGGAACGCGATGAGAACTCGGGCAATATAAATATCGTAGTCGATGATGAAGGGGCGGCGGAAGCTCAGGAAGAAGCGAATAAGAATGAACAGACGGCGGCACCAGGATTTGACTTCACGCCTGAGGAGCTCGCTCAAATGGAACAAGATTTACGAGGAGGTAATTAAAATGAAAGACAAAAAGCAGAATAAAAAGAAAATAGTTGTTAGTGCCCTTGCGCTGGCGTTACTAGGTGGCTTTGTAGTCGGAGCCAAGGCGAGCGCTTGGGGACCCGAGCGTGATGTTTATACAAATGAAAACCCAGCTCCACAAGCAGTGTTTAACTCAATTACGAATAATGCGGCAGTAGGAGATGAGCGAGACTTTGTAAGAATTGTTGAAGTAAAAAATGACGGAACAAAAGACCCATACAAAAACGAATTAACAATTCGAGCGGGGCATGATTATGAGGTTTATATTTACTATCATAACAATGCTAGCGCCTCTTACAATACTGCTGAAGAACAGTTTAAGGGGGTAGCAAGGAACGTGCGCGTTTCGGCGGCCTTCCCGCAGAGTTTGGAAGCGGGCGAGACAGGCGAAGTAAATGCGATTATTTCTGCGGAACGAACACTCGTTAAGGAAGTTTACGACGAAGCAAAGGTTACTGCAGAAGAAAAAGTTAAACTCGCTTATATTTCTGGAAGTGCGAAGATTTATAACGGCGGCGAAGCAAACGGAAGTGTGCTTTCGACGAACCTGTTTTCTGAAGAAGGAACACTAATCGGCTATAATACGCTTAACGGTGTAATTTATGGCTGCGACGAGTATTCAGGACAAATTGTCTTTAGGATTCGAGCAACAGGAGTAGTAGAGCCGAGCTCAACATTCGAGATGGATAAAAAAGTCAGCAAAGACAGAGGGGAGACTTGGCTTGATGACGTTGAGCTTGAGCCTGGACAAGAAGCTGAGTTCAGAATCATGGTCCGTAACACTGGAAATGTGGTACAGGATATAACTGTATTTGATACGCTCGAAGACGGTGTTGGGATGGAATACGTGGTTGGTACTACAAGGATTGTAGCGAATGGGACTGAGATGATTGTGAAGGATGAAGACGGCGGAGCCTTGTTTAATGGCGGAGTAAGAGTCGGTAAGATTAAAGCTGGCGAGAACGCGGAAATCTATTATAAGGTAAAGATTAAGGCCGTAGATAGTTTCAGCTGCGGTAAGACGATTCTTTACAACCTAGCAGGAGCAAGCGCAAAGAGAGTTGATGGCGATGACGAAGGGAATGGGAACGGAGTAGCGACTCAGCATGACAAAGTTAGGGTTGAAGTGAATCGAAATGATAAAACCTGTCTTCCGCAGGAGCTTCCAAGCACAGGTCCGGCGGAATTGGTACTCGCTGGAATTGTGGTGGCTGGTCTTATTGTCGGAGTTTTCTACTATATTAATAGCAAGAGGACTTTGAAGAGATTAGAGGCAGAGGCTTCCGGTGGTCTTGAAAAACCGGAACAGATGTGATAAAATAATTCGGATATAAACAAAGGAAATTATGAAACAAGCAGTCATTTTAGTAGGTGGCAAGCAATATATTGCTACTGAAGGTGAGACCCTACGGGTGGACCTCCTCCCGGAAGGAACTAAAGAGCTCGAGATTGACGCTTTGCTCGTAATGGACGGCGATAAAACTACTGTTGGAACGCCGACTGTTAAAGGAGTGAAAGTTAAAGCGAAAGTCACTGAGCCAGAAGTTAAAGGGGATAAGGTTCGCGTGATTCGCTATCACTCTAAGAAACGCGTTCACAAAGAGAACGGTCATCGCCAAAGATATTCCGAAATCAAAATCGAGAAAATCGCTTAATAAAGAATCAGCTAGGGAAGACCTGGCTGATTTTTTATTGCTTAACTGAGTCTTTTAGGGCTTGCGGTCGAACGTTTTTGTCGGTGTTTCCGAGGACCTCCGGGAACGTCATTCCACTGGGAATCCGGGAAAGCCACCTAAAGTTGTCTTTCTCGGTTCCGTCAGGGATATACGTTTCCTCGGTCCTAGGTGAAGGATTAAAACCCCGACGAAAAACATTCTCCCCGCGCCTAAAAGACATGATTCTAAAACGAATCTAACAGGTTTTCGAGTTCTTTGTTGTTCTTAAAAGTGATAGTAATTGATTTGTTGGTGATTTTGACTTTTCTGGCGTTGAACTTTTTCATGAAGGATTGTTCACGATCGTAGTTCAGACTAGCTTTGACAACAGCGGCGGAGGATTTTGGTTTCTTGACTTTTAGGTAATTCTCGACGTCGCGAGCGGTCCAATTATCAGAGATGATTTTAGGAAGGATTTCTCTAATTTTGTCTTCGGGAAGAACGATGAGTGGGCGCATGACGGCCTCAGACAGGCTGTTCTCGACCATGGCTTTTTTTGCGAATTCAGGAAGATTCAAAAGGCGCATGGTGTTGATAATGGACGACTCGGATTTGCCGATACGTTCGGAGATTTGCTTTGGAGAAAGATTAAACTGAGATTTCAACTTTGCGTAAGCGGTCGCGAGTTCTAAGGCGTTCAAATCTTCGCGTTGAGCGTTTTCGATGATAGAAAGCTCGAGACGGTTCTGAGCATCGATGGTGCGAACGATGGCGGGGATTGTTTCTAGGCCAGCGAGCTTAGAGGCACGAAAACGACGTTCGCCAGCGACGATTTTGTAGTTGTCGTCTTCGCGGACGACAACGATGGGTTGAAGCACGCCATTGGCTTTTATCGAATTCGCGAGGGCGTTTAGAGCCTCTTCATCAAATGTTTTTCGAGGCTGAGATTCGTCGCGAACGATTTTAGAGAGAGGAATTTCAAGAAGCTTGGAAACTTTCTCGTCTTCTTTAAAAGTTAAATCAAATTCTTCGTCGACTAAATCGGTTGGGATTAAGCTTTCAAAACCGCGACCTAAACCTTTCATTTTTTCCTCCTTTGGGTTCTTAGTTCGACTTCGCGAGCGAGTTCTTTATAGGCGCGGGCGCCTTTGCTAAACTTATCATATTCGCCAACTGGGGCGCCGTGGCTAGGAGCTTCGGCGATACGAACGTTGCGTGGAATAGTTGTTTCAAAAGTAAGATCTTTGAAATACTTTTTAATCTCGGCGAGAACCTGGGCGGAAAGGGAAGTACGACGATCGTACATAGTGGCGAGGATGCCGAGTAACTGAAGATTAGGATTGGTAGCCTTTTTGACTAGCTTCATGCTCTCTAAGAGTTGAGCAACGCCTTCTAGTGCATAAAATTCTGTTTGGACAGGAAGCAGAAGATAGTTAGCGGAAATCATGCCGTTGACGGTAAGAAGCGAAAGGGAAGGGGGACAATCGATGATGATGTAATCGTATTCGTTGGCAACGCTACTGATAGCGTTTTTTAGTAAGGTGAACTTACCGCGTTTATTAACGAGCTCGACTTCTGTATTAGCAAGCTCTGGTGTGGTTGGGGCAATATCAAGGTTTTTATACTTAGTCGAGATGATGGCACTTGCTAAGGGAGCAGTTCCGGTCATGACTTCAACCATGCTGGTTTCAAGAGTAGACTTTTCGATGCCGAGACCAGAAGTGGCATTCCCTTGGGGGTCAAAATCAACGAGCAGGGTGCGATATTTATCTTTTGCAAGATAGTAACCGAGGTTAACTGCGGTTGTAGTTTTTCCGACACCTCCCTTTTGATTTGTGATACAAATCACTATAGCCATATACGGTATTATATCACGAATCTATTCTTTAGGCAAAAGTTGTTTAAGCTTTTGTTTGGCGTGCGGGGTGATGATTTTAGATAGCCAAGATTGCTTTGGAGTTTGATTTTTCGAGGTAAGAATCTCGACGATGTCCCCCTGTTCGAGACGACGGTTAAGGCTGCTCATTTTGCCATTGATTTTAACGCCAGAGACATGGCCGCCGATTTCGGAATGGAGACGGAAGGCGAAGTCGAGTGGGAGGGAGCCTTTCGGGAGATCAATGATGTCACCCTTCGGGGTATATACGAAGATTTTGTCAGCAAAGAGGTTAAGGCGGAGTTTTTTAAGATCAACTTTTTTACCTTCTTTGAGCTTAGCGGCGGCTTCTTGGAGTTCGGTAATCCAGAGTAGGTTGGTCGGGAGGTGTTCAATTTTGCCTTGTTTGTAGTTTTCAGTTAGCTTTTGCTCGTTGTAGTAGAAGCTAGCGGCGAGACCGCGTTCGGCATATTCATGCATCTCGCGAGTACGAATCTGGAATTCGACAATTTTTTTGTTCTTCGTGATGACGGTCGTGTGAATAGACTGATAACCATTTTGTTTTGGTTTGGCGATGTAGTCCTTGATGCGGCCATTGAGTGGCGTGTAGAGCGAATGGATTAAGCCGAGCACAAGGTAGCAGGAGGTGATATCATTGACGATAATGCGAAGAGCGGTCAGGTCGTAGATTTCGCCCATGTTCTGGTTGTGTTTGGCGAGTTTTTTGTGAAGCGAGTAGACAGATTTTACACGACCGGAGATTTCGAAATCAATTTTTTCTTTTTCTAGAAGTTCAGATACTTCTTTTTCGATTTCTTTCAAGGAACGAGAAGCGAGCCGGTTGTTTTCTTCGATAAGGTTTTTGAGATATTCATAGCGTTTTGGATCGACATAGGAAAAGGCAATATCGGCGAGTTCAACGCGGAGGCGCCCCATGTTGAGACGGTCGGCGAGAGGCGCAAAGATTTCTAGCGTTTCGAGAGCAATTTTTCTTTGTTTATCGGGGGGTAAGGCAGAGAGGGTGCGGGCGTTATGTAGGCGGTCGGCGAGTTTAATGATAAGGACGCGAATGTCGTTACCAGTAGCAATCATTAAGCGTAGAAAGTTGTCTCTCGTTTCGGGGAGGTAAGTATCTAGGTCGTTCATGTTTTTGCGAACCTGACCGAGTTTTGTGACGCCGTCGACTAGAAAGGCAACAGATTCACCGAACTCCTTTTTGATGTCTTCAAGTTTCAGGTTAGTGTCTTCAACAGTATCATGAAGAATGCCGGCGATGATGGTGTCTTCATCCATCTGCCACTCTTCGAGAATCTTTTTAACGGCGAGAGGATGGATAATATAGGGTTCGCCAGTCTTGCGAAGCTGATCCTTGTGCGCTTCGGTAGCCATTTCGATAGCACGCTTGACGCGCTCGGAGTCAGCGGCTTTTTCAGGACGTTCTTTGGATTTTTCGTTTTCTGGCATTTATGGTATGATTATACCATGACAAAAGTGTTGTGGACAGATGGAAGCGCTAGTCCGAACCCGGGCCCGGGCGGGTATGCGGTCCTAGAAAACGGCAAGCCGGTTAGGCTCGGAAGTGATAAAAAAACTTCTAATATTCGCATGGAAGGAGAAGCGCTGATTGCGGCGATGGAATATGCAGGTGCGGAAGGTTGTGCAATTTGGACGGATTCTGAATTCTGGGTGAATGTGTTGACGAAGTGGGCTAAGCAATGGGAACTTATGGGATGGACGAAGAAGAATGGACCGATAAAGAATCTTGAGCTCGTACAAAAGGCATGGAAGTTGTACAATACTTTTCCAGTTGAACTGATGTTTACGCGAGGACACGTAGGCACAGAAATGAACGAACTAGCTGATGAATGGGCTAACCGAGCAAGACTCGGAGCAGAATTACCAAAGGAGGGAGAAGAATGAAAAAAGTTGTAGTAAAGGTTAAACTCAGGAGTCGCGAAGCGTTTGAGGCAAAGCTGGAAGAGATGGGGATGGATTTTTCGGCTATTTATTGGCAGCACGATCGCGTATTTGTGCCAAGGAACTTTCAGCGAGGAGGTGGTTATCCGCGCTTAATAATGCGTACGGAAATGAAAGCCGTAGATAGGCCTCCGAAATATTCGATGATTTTGAAGCGCCATGTTGAAGATGCGAATGTGGAAATTATTGATGAGACGAAAGTAGCGGACTATACAGAGGCAGCGAACATCATTATGCAACTAGGTTTTCGACCGGAAGCAGAAATTTCCCGTCGTAGACAAGAAATGGAAATGGGGGAGGGAACGACGATTTTCCTAGACAAGATTGAGGGGATTACTGGCTATTATGCAAAAATTGAGGCCGATTTGGACGACAAAGGTTCTGCTGGCTCACTTAGAGAAGAAATCT
>JAEEGL010374455.1_pt1 | contig 15983 bp, 10 predicted proteins | sample 9134231 | NCBI WGS metagenome assembly JAEEGL01 (sample SAMN16246548, study PRJNA631951) | gut metagenome | biome: gut microbiome; feature: rumen; material: fiber-attached | host: Bos | place: Iran: Karaj | collected 2018-10 | reverse complement strand
TCCTCAACCTTCTGAGGGAGCTTCGCGCCGACCTCGGGCTTTCGATCATACTGATCGCGCACGATCTGGCGGTCGTCAAGAACGTGTGCGACCGCGTCTGCGTGATGGAGAGGGGGCTTTTCGTGGACTCGGGGAGGACCGAGGAGATATTCGCAAGCCCGTCCAGCGACTACACGAGGCGGCTGCTGGACGCTGTGCCGCGCATATGACGGGGCTGCTCGGCACCATGGCGCAGACGGGGCATACATGGTATAATATGCGGACTTCGAAAACAGAGTCAGAGGCTGTCAGAACACAGAAATGTCGTACATAGAAAGAATCGCAGAGGAGGTGGGCGTCGGCGCGATGCAGGTGTCCGCCGTCAGCAAGCTGGTCGCAGACGGGTGCACGGTTCCGTTCATTGCGAGGTACCGCAAGGAGGCGCACGGCAATCTCGACGAGGTGAAGATCGGCAAGATACAGGAGCGTCTAGGATACTATTCCGAGCTTGACGAGCGCAAGAAGACGATACTCAAGTCGATCGACGAGCAGGGCAAGCTCACGGACGAGCTTCGTGCGCAGATCGAGGGGTGCTACGTCAAGTCGAGGCTCGAGGACCTCTACCAGCCGTACAAGCCGAAGCGCCGCACAAGGGCGCAGGTCGCCAAGGAGAAGGGGTTTGAGCCGCTGGCGGACGAGATATGGTCCGGCGCCTATCGCGACGGACAGGACGACGAGTCCCTGCAGTACGCGCGCGACATAATCGCCGAGCGCATCGCCGACATGGCGGACGTGAGAGGCGCGGTGCGCCAGGCGTTCGCCACGAAGTCGGTCGTCAAGAGCGAGGCGGCGACGCCGCTGCCCGCCGAGCCGACGAAGTTCGAGCAGTACTACGAGTTCTCCGAGCCGATCGCGACGATTCCGTCCCACCGCTACCTCGCGATTCGCCGCGGGCAGGCCGAGAAGGTGCTTTGGGTGAGGCTGGAGCTGGACTCCGAGCCGGTCGTCGAGCAGGTCATGGGCATAGTGGCGCGTGAGTCGCCTGGCGCCGGCGGCGCGTCGGCGCGGTGCCGCGAGCAGATCGAGCTTGCCGCGCGCGACGCTTACAAGAGGCTGCTTGCGCCGAGCTGCGAGGTGGACGTCGCGGTGGAGAAGAAGATGGAGGCCGACCGCGCGGCCGTGGAGGTGTTCGCGGAGAACCTGCGGCATCTGCTGCTGGCGAGCCCTCTTGGCGAGAAGGCGGTGCTGGCGATCGACCCTGGGATCCGCACCGGATGCAAGGTCGCGATGATGGACGCGACGGGCAAGTACCTCGGCAAGACGGTGATCTTTCCGCAGCAGAAGCCGCTGGAGGCGGCGAAGGCCGTCGCGATGATCGTGGCGAAGTACCATGTCGAGGCGATAGCGATCGGCAACGGGACTGCGGGGCGCGAGACCGAGGCGTTCGTGCGCGACACGCTGAAGAAGCTGAAGGCGCAGCATCCGGAGATACCGACTCCGATCGTGGTGAGCGTGTCGGAGGCCGGGGCCTCTGTGTACTCGGCAAGCGAGATCGCGCGGAAGGAGTTTCCCGACCTCGACCTGACGGTGCGCGGCGCGATTTCGATCGGGCGTAGGCTGCAGGACCCTCTGGCGGAGCTGGTCAAGATCGACCCGAAGGCGATCGGCGTGGGGCAGTACCAGCACGACGTGAGCCAGACGCTCCTGGCGGGCAAGCTGGACGAGGTCGTGGTCTCGTGCGTGAACGGCGTCGGAGTCGAGCTGAACACCGCCTCGGCGCCGCTTCTGGAGCGTGTCTCCGGGCTGTCGCCGTCGTTGGCGAAGGCGATCGTGGAATGGCGCGACGCGAACGGCAAGTTCTCGAGCAGGGAGGACCTCAAGAAGGTGAAGGGCCTCGGGGAGAAGGCGTTCGAGCAGTGCGCGGGGTTCCTCAGGATACGCGGCGCGGAGAATCCGCTGGACTCGTCCGCCGTGCATCCGGAGAGGTATGCGCTCGTCGAGCTGATGGCGAAGGACCTCGGCACGTCCGTCGGCAATCTCGTGGGCAATTCCGCGGCGGCCGGCAAGATAGACATCCGCAAGTACGTCGCGCCCGGCATCGGCGAGCCGACGCTGAAGGACATCGTGGCGGAGCTCGTGAAGCCGGGGCGCGACCCGCGCAAGACGTTCGAGCCGCCGAAGTTCCGCGAGGACGTGACGAAGATAGAGGACGTGCGCGAGGGGATGAAGCTCGAGGGCGTGGTGACTAATGTGACGGCTTTCGGGGCGTTCGTCGACATCGGCGTCCACCAGGACGGGCTCGTGCATCTTTCGGAGCTTTCCGACAACTACGTGTCCGACGCGTCGTCGGTGGTGAAGGCGGGCGACCGCATCTCCGTGACGGTGATAGGCGTCGACCTCGCGCGCGGGCGCATCTCGCTCTCGGCGAAGTCGAGGCCGGTTGTCGGAGGCGCGGCGTCTGGCGGCGTCCGCGACGGCGGGCGCCAGCGCCGCAGCGCCGTGTTCGCGCCGAAGAGCGCGTCCGGCGGCTTCAGCTGCAATCCGTTCGCCAATCTGTAGGCGGGCGAGAGAAGTAAAGGGAAAAGGCAAAGGAGGCTGCAATGTTCGAGAAGACAATCGACGCGCTCAGGCGGCGCGGATACGACGCGGTTGCGGTCGCGACAGCGGAGGAGGCGAAGGCGGAGGTTCTCATGGAGGCAGAGTCCGCGCAGTCCGTCGGCTGGGGCGGCAGCGAGACGCTGAAGGAGATCGGCGCGCGGCAGGCGCTTGAGGCGAGCGGCAAGGAGATACGCGACCACCAGACGCAGATGGACCTCTTTCTGCTGTCGGCGAACGCGATGACCGAAGACGGCGTCATCGTGAACATCGACGGCACCGGCAACCGGGTCGCGGCGTCGATCTTCGGGCCGAAGCGCGTCGTCTACGTGGTCGGCAGGAACAAGATCGTCTCTGGCGGCGTGCTGGAGGCGCTGGCGCGCGCCAAGAAGTGCGCGTGCCCGCCGAACTGCAGGCGGCTCGGCAAGAAGACGCCGTGCGCGGAGCACAGCCTCTGCGCCGACTGCGATTCTCCGGACCGCATATGCAAGGTGACGGCGGTGTTCGACCGCTGCCCGACGCACACGTCCACGAAGGTCATACTCGTGGATGCGCCGCTGGGCTACTGAACCGAGAAGCCGCGCTCGCGAAGCCTGTCGATCGCCATCGACAGGCGTTCGCGCTTCTTGCGGCGCTCTTCCGAGGGAGAGTCGAACAGGGCGGGCCCGAAGTCGTCAGGCTCGCGCTGTATGTTCGAGACGCCGAAGCCGACGAGTCTGACTGGCAGCGCGAGCGGGCGACCAGGCGGAAGCTCGGCGTCGAACAGCTCAAGGGCCTTTTCCCTGAACGTCATGTCGTCGCGCGCCGGCTCGGCGAACCGCGTCTGCCTGGTGCGCGTGGAGAAGCCGGAGTCGCGAAGCTTGATGCGCGCCGTGCAGGCCCAGCGCTCGGAGGCGCGGAACCTGCGGCCGACGTCGGCGACAAGCTCAAGGAGCTTGGCGCGGACGGCCTCGCGGTCGGGCTCGTCGCACGAGAACGTGTGCTCGCGCGAGACGGACTTCTCCTCGACCGGACGCCACATCACCTCGGAGCCGTCGATGCCGCGGGCGTATCTGGCGAGCGACTCGGCGGCGGCGCGCGAGCCGAGAATCGCGGTTAGCTGGCCGACGGGTATGCGCCTGACGTCGCCGCATGTGCGGATGCCGTAGGGCGCTAGGGCCTTTTCGGTGGTCTTGCCGACGCCCCAGAGCGCGCCGACTGGCATGGGCGCAAGAAGGGCCTCGATCTTCGCGGCGTCGGGCGGGATGACGGCGAGCCCGTCGGGCTTGTGCATCTCGGAGCCCATCTTCGCGAGCAGCCTGTTGGGCGCGACGCCGACGGAGCATGTGACGCCGCACTCGCGACGGACGGCGGCCCTGAGCGCCTCGGCGAGCCGTCGCTCCGGCGGAACGGAGCCGTCGCCGCGGTAGAGGTGAAGGCTGCCGGTGATGTCCATGAACGCCTCGTCTATAGAGACGCCCTCCACGTAGGGCGTGAAGCTCTCGAACACCTCGAACGCGCGGCGCGAGACGCTCTCGTAGCTTTCCATGTCCGGCGGTACGAATATGGCGCAGGGGCAGAGCCTGTAGGCCTCGCGGCTCGGCATGGCGGACCGGACGCCGTAGCGCCTCGCCTCATAGGAGCAAGTCGAGACGACGCCCCGCTCGTGCGGTCCCGAGCCGACGATCACGGGCCTGCCGCGCCATTCCGGATGGTGCAGCTGCTCTACCGACGCGAAGAACGCGTCCATGTCCACATGCAGGATCGTCGCCACAGCTGAAATTATACCACATGCGAGGCTTCGCGTCCCCCCGCATTTTGGTATAATATGCGAAATGTCACGACCCGAGATACTAGCCCCGGCCGGGGATTTCACCTGTCTGCAGGCGGCGATAGACGCTGGCGCCGACGCAGTGTACTTCGGCCTCGGCACGTTCAACATGAGGGCCCGCAGCGGCGTGAACTTCAAGGCGGGCGACCTGCCGGAGATCGCGCGCAGATGCGAGTCGCAGGGCGCGGGGCGCGCGCCGGTGCGCCGGTATCTCGCCCTGAACGCGATAATGTTCGAGGACGAGGTCGGCGAGGTGGAGAGGACGATTCTCGAGGCCAAGCCGTACGTGGACGCGTTCATCGTCTCGGACTGGGGCGTCATTTCGCTCTGCCGGCGGCACGGGGCGCGCTTCCACGTCTCGACGCAGATGTCGACGTCCAACTCCGAGGCGGTGCGCTTTCTCGCGTCGCAGGGAGCGGAGCGCGTGGTGCTGGCGAGGGAGTGCACGCTCGCCGAGGTGAAGAGGATCGCCGGGACGAGCCCGATAGAGATCGAGTGCTTCGTCCACGGGGCGCAGTGCGTCGCGGAGTCGGGCAGGTGCTTCATGAGCCACGACGTCTTCGGCAAGTCGGCGTGCCGCGGCGAGTGCGTACAGCCGTGCAGAAGGCAGTTCGTCGTCAAGGCGGTAGACTTCTACGTTGACGGGAACGGCGAGCCGGTGCACGAGGGGCGCACCGAGTTCGTGGTCGAGCCGCACACGGTGCTGTCGGCGAAGGACCTCTGCTCGCTCGGCTTTGTGGACAGGCTGGTCGACGCCGGAATCGCCTCGTTCAAGATCGAGGGGCGCGCGCGCAACGCCGAGTACGTCAAGACGACTGTCTCGTGCTACAGGCGCGCGGTGGACGCCGTTCTTGCCGGGACGTATTCGAAGGAGCTGGCGGAGGAGCTGACGGTGGAGGTCAAGAAGGTCTTCCACCGCGAGTTTTCCGACGGTCTCTACTTCGGCAGGCCAGGCGCGCATCAGTTCGCGGACTCGGAGGACTCTCTCTCCACGACGGTGAAGCGACACGTTGGCATCGTGATAGACTACTACCAGAAGGCGGGGATCGCGCAGGTCAAGGTGCAGGACCATTCTCTTTCGGTGGGCGACACCGTGCAGATACAGGGGCCGACGACAGGCGTCCAGGAGTTCACGGCCGGGGAGCTGCGTCGGGACGAAGAGTCGCCGGCGACCGCCGAGAAGGGCACGTGGGTGACGCTCAGGGCGCCGCGCTGCCGGGTCGGCGACAAGGTCTTTTACGTGGAAACAAGAAACGCAAACCAGGAAAGACGATGAAACAGAAGAAGCTCGGGATGTTCGGCAGGATCGTAATCGCAATCGCGACCGGCGTCGCGCTCGGGTTCCTGTTCGCCAAGTGCGGCGCTGCGGGCGACGTGGCGATGAGGGTGCTGAAGACGTTCAACGTGCTGTTCGCCCAGCTGCTCAAGTTCATAGTGCCGCTGCTCATACTCGGTTTCGTCACGCCTGCGATAGCGGACGCGGGGAAGGGGGCGGGCAAGATGCTCGTTTCGGTGATGGTCGGCGCGTATCTCTCAACCTGCGCGGCCTCGATATTCGCGTATTTCGCGTCAGGGAGCCTTCTGCCGCTCTACGTCGCGAAGGGCGCGGTCGCATCCGCCGGCGAGGGGACGGTCTTCCTTCCGTACGTTGACATAAAGCTGCCGCCGGTGTGCGACGTGCTGACGGCGCTGGCGCTCTCGTTCATGACTGGCGTGGGGATAGTCGCGACAGGGGCCAGCGCGTTCAGGCGCGCCGTGGACGAGTTCTCCGAGATTGTCCGGCTCACCATAATGAAGGTGATAATCCCCGGGCTGCCGGTGTACATCATGACGATGATCTGCGAGATGACGGCGAGCGGCAAGATCGGCGTCATGGCGGGGACGATGGTGAAGGTCATCGGCACGGGCTGGTCGCTCTCGGTCGTCTTCCTCGTGCTGCTCTACATCGCCGCGGGTGCCGTCGCCGGCAAGAATCCGTTCAAGTGCCTCTGGAACATGGCGCCGGCGTATCTGACGGGATTCTCGATCGCGTCGTCGTCGGCGGTGATACCCGTCACGCTCGACTGCTGCGCCAAGAACGGGATATCGAAGGAGATACGCAACTTCACCGTTCCGCTGTGCGCGAACGTACACATGGTCGGCAGCGCGATAAAGATGGTGACGTCCACGGTCGCCGTCGTGATAATCTTCGGCCTGGACGTCTCGTTCGCGCAGTTTCTGCACTTCGCGTTCATGTTCGCCGTCGCCGCGGTCGCGGCGCCTGGCGTGATGTGCGGCGTTCTCATGGCGTCGGTCGGCTTTCTCGACTCCATACTCGGCCTCACGCCGGAGCAGACGTCCATAATGATGGCGTTCTACATGGCGCTCGACGGGTACGGGCCTGCGGCGAACGTCACGGGCGACGGCGCCATAGCGCTCGTCGCAGACCGTTTCTGGGGGAAGCGTGAGGCCTGACGCCGTCCCGGTCGGCCAGTGATTTTGGTATAATACACAACTCAACATTCCGTTTTAGGAGATCAGACATGATTCTTTTGATTGGCGCAGATGCATATTCGCCGTTCAGGATGGACGCGCTGAGGGAGGCGATTGCCCGACTCGCGCCCGGGCTTGGCCCGGTAGACATTGACGCAAAGTGGGTGTACGCACTCCAGACGGTCGACGGTACGGCGGACGAAGGCGAGCTTGCCCGCGCGAAGTCGCTTCTCAACGCCGTGGGGACGTGCGACGGCGCGGACTTCTTCGTGACGCCGCGCAAGGGGACGATCTCGCCGTGGAGCAGCAAGGCGACGGACATCTTCCGCAATTGCGGGCTGAAGACGATTGAGCGCGTCGAGAGGGGCGTCAGGTACATCGTGAAGCCCGCTCTCCCCGTCGAGGCGTTCCCCGCGCTCTACGACAAGATGACCGAGGGCGTCTACGAGAGCATCGAAGACCTGTTCGAGGTGGGCGAGCCGAAGCCGGGCCGCACGTACGACGTGATGTCGAAGGGCGTGGAGGCGATACGCGAGGCGAACGTCGAGATAGGCCTTGCCATCAGCGAGCCGGAGATGGAGTATCTCGCCAGGAGCTTCAAGGCCGCCGGGCGCAACCCGACCGACACCGAGCTGGTCATGTTCGGGCAGGTCAACTCCGAGCACTGCCGCCACAAGATATTCGGCGCCGAGTTCATAATCGACGGCAAGAAGCAGCGCAAGTCGCTCTTCGAGATGATCAAGAACACGCACGCGAAGCGGCCGCAGGACACGCTTTCGGCGTACAAGGACAACTCCGCCGTCGTGTCCGGCTTCGACACCGACATCTTCGCGATCGACCCGAAGACGAACCGGTACGGCTTCAGGAAGGACCGTCTCGAGCAACTCATGAAGGTCGAGACCCACAACCATCCGACGGCGATATCGCCTTTCCCTGGCGCGGCAACCGGCGTGGGCGGCGAGATTCGCGACGAGGCGGCGACTGGGTCCGGCTCGCGCACGGTGGCGGGCATCTGCGGCTTCATGGTGTCGAACTTGCGCATACCGGGATATCCTCAGCCGTGGGAGCGCGTATACGCAGACTTCCCGACGCGGCTTGCGACGCCGCTGCAGATAATGACGGAGGGCCCGATCGGCGGCGCTGCGTTCGGCAACGAGTTCGGCCGCCCGCAGCTCTGCGGGTTCTTCCGCACGTACGAGGGCGAGGTCGCCGGGGAGCTGAGGGGCTACCACAAGCCCGTCATGCTCGCGGGCGGAATGGGCGTCATCAGGAACAGCCAGGTGCAGAAGAAGGATGTCGTGGTCAAGTCTCTCATCGTCCAGATCGGCGGGCCGGCGATGCGCATCGGTCTTGGCGGCGGCGCGGCGAGCTCGATGATGACGGGCACAAACTCCGAGGCGCTCGACTTCAATTCCGTCCAGCGCGGCAATGCCGAGATGCAGCGCCGCTGCCAAGGCGTGATAGACGCGTGCAGCAGCCTCGGCAAGGCGAATCCGATACTGTCCATCCACGACATCGGCGCGGGCGGGCTCTCCAACGGCTGCCCCGAGCTTGTCGAGGCGACGGGCGGCAGGTTCGAGCTGCGCAAGGTCCACAACGAAGAGCGCTCGATGAATCCGATGGAGATATGGTGCTGCGAGGCCCAGGAGCGCTATGTGCTCGCCCTCAAGCCTGCGGCGAAAGGCTTCTTCGAGGCCCTGTGCGCCCGCGAGCGCTGCCCCGTGGCCTTCATCGGCGTCGCGACCGGCGACGGCAGGCTCGTGCTTGAAGACTCTCACTTTGGCGACCGCCCGATCGACATGGACATCAAGGTCCTGCTCGGCAAGCCGCCGCGTATGGTCCGCAATGTCAAGCGCGTAAAGCGTCGCCATCTGCCGACGAACTTCGCGGGCGTTCGCCCGATCGACGCGCTCACGCGGATTCTTCATCTTCCCGCAGTCGCAGACAAGACGTTCCTCATTACGATCGCCGACCGCACGGTCACGGGACGCGTCGCCAGAGACCAGATGGTCGGGCGCTACCAGCTGCCGGTCAGCGACTGCGCGGTGGCGACGATGGGCTACAAGACCTTCGAGGGCCAGTCGATGGCGACGGGCGAGCGTTCGCCGGTGGCGCTGCTCGACGGGCCTGCGTCCGGACGGCTTGCGGTCGCGGAGGCGATAACGAACCTTGCGGCCGCTGACGTCGGCGACATATCGCAGATCAGGCTTTCGGCGAACTGGATGGCGCCGTGCGGCGATCCGGGCGAGGACGCGGTGCTCTACGACACCGTCCAGGAGCTTGGCCTTTCTTTCTGCCCGAAGCTCGGAGTCTCCATACCTGTAGGCAAGGACAGCTGCTCCATGCACACGACGTGGCAGGACTCCAAGGGCGAGACGAAGAAGCAGGTCGCGCCGCTGTCGCTCGTCGTCAGCTCATTCGCCCCGGTGAACGACGTGCGCCTCACGCTTACGCCAGACCTCAAGCCAGACGGCAAGGACGAGTTCTCAACCCTCATCTACGTCAACCTCGGGAAGAAAGGCGAAGCCCCGCTCGGCGCGACAGCGCTCGCACAGGTCTACGGGCAGCTCGGCGACACCCACGCCGACGCTGACGCGGCGACGCTGAAGCGCTTCTTCAACGCCATGCAGCAGATCGTGCGCGAAGGGCTTGCCAAGGCGTACCACGACCGTTCCGACGGCGGACTTGCCGTCACGCTTGCCGAAATGGCGATAACCGGTGGACGCGGCCTCGCAGTGCGCCTCCCAGACGGCGATGCGCTCGAGCAGCTCTTCAACGAGCAGCCCGGCGCCGTGCTGCAGGTGACGGACAGCATAAGCACCGACCCCAAGAAGACCAACCTGGCGAAAGTCATGAAGATCTTCAAGGCCGCACGCATCGAGGCGTGGCTCATCGGCTCGCCCTGGAACCAGCGCGACTTCAAGGTATACGTCGGCGAGCGCCTCGCGCTCAAGACTGACATCACGTATCTGCGCCGCGCATGGAGCGAGACTACGTATCGGATGCAGGCGCTCCGCGACAACCCGGAATGCGCGAAGCAGGAGTACGACAACGCGCTCGACGAGCAGGATCCCGGAATGCAGTTCCGCCTGACCTACGATCCCGACGAGAAGATCGGCGGCGGCGGTCGCGGCGGCCGCGCAAAGCCGAGGATGGCCATACTGCGCGAACAGGGCGTCAACGGCCACATCGAGATGGCGGCCGCATTCGCGCTCGCGGGCTTCGACTGCCAGGACGTCCACATGTCCGATCTCATCGCGGGGCGCGTCGACCTCGCGGACTTCGCGGGTCTTGTGGCATGCGGCGGCTTCAGCTACGGCGACGTTCTTGGCGCCGGCTCGGGCTGGGCGAGGTCGATACTCTACAACGACCGCCTCAGGAAGATGTTCAGGAAGTTCTTCGAGCGGCCGGACAGCTTCTCGCTCGGCGTGTGCAACGGCTGCCAGATGCTCTCCCAGCTCAAGGACCTCATTCCGGGCGCGGAGAACTGGCCTAAGTTCGTGAAGAACGTGTCCGAGCAGTTCGAGGCCAGGTTCGCGACTGTGGAGATAGAGCCGTCGCCGTCGGTGTTCTTCAGGGGCATGGAGGGCTCGCGTCTGCCGATAGCCGTCGCGCATGGCGAGGGCAGGGTCTGGACGGACGGCTTCACGCCCGGAATATGCGCGGCGCGGTACGTCGACGGGCGCGGCGAGGCGACTACTCGCTACCCGTACAACCCGAACGGCTCGATCGGAGGGCAGACGGCGTTCACGAGCGCAGACGGCCGCGCGACGATCATGATGCCGCATCCAGAGCGCGGTTTCCGCGCCTGCCAGCTGTCGTACAACGACGGCTCGTTCAAGGCCGACGGCCCGTGGATGCGCATGTTCCGCAACGCATACGCCTTCGCGACCGGAGCGCGGCGCAAATAATTTTCAACCGCCGGCGTTAGAAAATGTGATATACTTACCTATATGAAGAACTATCTTGCGATTGACATTGGCGCATCGTCCGGGCGGCACATCATCGGCCGCGTTGATAACGGCAAGATCGCGCTTGAGGAGGTTTTCCGCTTTACCAACTCCCAGGTGCGCAAAGACGGCCACGACTGCTGGGACATCGACGGCCTTGTCGCGTCGGTCAAGGAGGGGATTGACGCGGCGCTCGCGAAGGGCTCGGTCGAGTCGATCGGCCTTGACACGTGGGGCGTCGACTTCGTCCTGCTGGACGAGAAGGGCGAGCGCTGCTCCGACGCGGTTGCGTACCGCGACACGCGCACGAGCGGCGCGGCGGAGGAGATAGAGGCCGGCGTGATGCCGTTCGCCGAGCTGTACAGGCGCACCGGCATACAGAAGACGAGCTTCAACACGATCTACCAGCTCTGGGCCCTCAAGAAGGAGCATCCCGAGCAGCTGGAGCGCGCGGCCAGCTTCCTGACCGTGCCCGAGTACATCAACTACAGGCTTACCGGCAACATCGTCCACGAGTACACCGACTCCTCCACGACGGCGCTCCTCGACGCGGCGAAGAAGGACTGGGACTTCGATCTCATCGAGAAGCTCGGCCTGCCGAAGAGGATATTCGGCAAGCTGGAGATGCCCGGCGCGACGGTTGGCGAGTACAAGGGCGTGAAGGTCGTCCTCCCGGCGATGCACGACACCGGCTCCGCGTATCTTGCGGTTCCCGCGCGCGACGACAAGGCCGTCTACCTCTCGAGCGGCACATGGTCGCTTCTCGGCGTCGAGAACGACAAGCCGATTACGACGAAGGCCGCGTGCGCGGCGAACTTCACGAACGAGGGCGGTGCGTGGGGCCGCTACCGCTTCCTCAAGAACATCATGGGCCTGTGGATGATCCAGTCTATTCGCCGCGAGCTCAACGGCGTCAGCTACGTCGAGGGCCGCGACGGCACCGCGACGGTCGAGGCGCTTCGCGCGCTTTCCGACTACGAGAAGGGCAAGGAGTATTCGTTTGCGGACCTCTCGAACATCGCGCGCGGCGAGAACAGCTTCAACATCGTCGTGGACGTGAACGACCAGCGCTTCATGAACCCCGACTCGATGATCGGCGAGGTCGTCAAGGCCGCGGCCGAGGAGGGCAGGGCGCCCGGCACGATAGGCGAGCTCATGCAGTGCGTCTACAAGTCCCTTGCCGAGTGCTATGCGGACGCGATACGCACGCTCTCCGACCTGACGGGAAAGACCTACACGTCCGTCAACATCGTCGGCGGCGGCTGCCAGGACCGCTACCTCAACGCCCTTACCGCGGAGGCCACCGGCCTCGAGGTCTACACCGGGCCGATCGAGGGAACCGCAATCGGCAACCTCATCGTGCAGATGATCGCCGCGGGCGAGTTCGCCGACCTGGGCGAGGCTCGCGCGGCCATAGTGCGCTGACGCCTGCCGGGTCCAGTCCACAGCTTACACAAGACACAGACAGACAGGAAAAACGAAAGAAAGAAAGGTAAAAGATGAGCTACAAGGAAGCCCAGAAGAAGTACGCGAAAATCGGCATCGACACCGAGAAGGTGATCAAGTCCCTCGCAGGGATCCCAATCTCCATGCACTGCTGGCAGGGCGACGACGTCGGCGGGTTCGAGACGACCGGTGGCGCGTCGGGCGGCATCCAGACGACCGGCAACTACCCCGGCAAGGCGACCACTCCCGAGCAGCTCATGGCCGACATCGAGTTCGCGATGAAGCTCATCCCCGGCAAGCACCGTGTCAACCTGCACGCCTGCTACGGCATCCACAAGGACAAAGTCGTCGACCGCGACAAGCTCGGCGTCGAGCAGTTCAAGCCCTGGGTCGCTTGGGCCAAGAAGAACGGCTTCGGCCTCGACTTCAACCCGACGTTCTTCTCTCACGCCAACGTCGTCGACGGGCTCACGCTCTCCTCGCCCGATCCGAAGATCCGCCAGTTCTGGATCAAGCACGGCATCCAGTGCCTCAAGATCGCCGAGTACATGGCGAAGGAGCTCAAGAGCCCCTGCGCAATCAACTTCTGGTGCCCCGACGGATTCAAGGACGAGCCGTCCGACCGCCTCGGGCCGCGTCAGCGCATGGCCGACTCGCTCGACAAGATCTTCAAGACGAAGTACGACAAGAAGATGGTCCTGCCCACGTTCGAGTCCAAGCTCTTCGGCATCGGCGTCGAAAGCTACACCGTCAACTCGCACGAGTTCGTCATGGGCTACGCGCAGTCGCGCAAGATCCTCGCCCTGCTCGACATGGGCCACTTCCACCTCACCGAGAACGTCGCGGACAAGATCAGCTCGTTCCTCATGTTCTTCGGCAAGGTCGCGTTCCACATCTCGCGCCCCGTCCGCTGGGACTCCGACCACGTCATCCGCCAGAACGACGACCTCCGCGCCGCCGCTCAGGAGATCGTGAAGATGGGCCCTGAGAACTTCCTCATCGCGCTCGACTACTTCGACGCCTCCATCTGCCGCGTCGCCGCCTGGGTGCTCGGCATGCGCAACATGCAGAAGGAGCTTCTCAAGGCGATGCTCACGCCCAACGCCCAGCTCAAGGCCATGCAGGACGCCGGCGAGTTCACCGCCCAGCTCGTCCTCCAGGAGGAGTACAAGAACTATCCGGCCGAAGCGGTCTGGGACGAGTTCTGCAGCCGCATGAAGGTGCCGGCCGGCGAGGAGTGGCTCAAGATCGTGCAGAAGTACGAGAAGGACGTGCTTCTCAAGCGCTGAGCGGAGCTGGCGATGGACAAGAAACTCTACATCAACCCGCCCCTCGTCAACAGGGCGTACGACTGGAAGAACGGCCCCCAGCCCAAGACTCGCAAGGAGCTGGACAAGTTCTTCAAGTCCGCCCCTATCGAGAGGGTGAAGCGCCAGATCTGCGACATGGGCCGGCGCATCTACCAGAAGGGCTACACCGACGGCAATGGAGGCAACATCTCCGTGCGCGTCGGCGAGGACCTCATCCTCTGCACGCCCACTCTGTGCTGCAAGGGCTTCATGGAGCCCAGGGACATCTGCCTCGTCGACATGTCGGCGGGGCAGCTCTGCGGCTACAGGCCGAGGACTAGCGAGGTGCGTGTGCACATCGCGATGATGAAGGCGACTGGAATGAACGCCTGCATGCACTGCCATCCGCCGCACTGCAACGCGTTCCTCTTTGCCGGAATCGTCCCGCCAAACGGAATCAACCCCGAGGCGGACATCTTCCTCAGCCAGATTCCGCTCGCGCCATACGGCACGCCCGGAACCGACGAGGTCGCCGCGAATGTCGCCGAGGCCGCGAAGAAGTCGAATGTCGTGTTCATGGAGAACCACGGCATCGTCTGCGGCGGTCGCGACGTCGAGGAGGCCGAGTGGTTCGCCGAGAACGCGGACGCATACTGCCAGGTGCTGCTGCTCGCGGCTGGCCACGGCGCACCGCTCCAGCAGGTCGGCAGGAAGTCCGTCGAGGACTTCCTTGCGATTCGCAAGGCGATGGGACTCTCGGTGGATCCGGCTCAGAAGCTCTACAACACAAACCGCTTCAACGGTTATACGATGAAGAAGACGGGCAAGTAGCCCGCCTTCTTCAAGAGCGCTCGGGAAACGCACGGTGTTCGGGAAGACCTACAAGTGGGCCGTTCTGGCCATGCTTAGCTGTGCGTTCTTCTTCCACCAGGCCGACCGGGCGCTCTTCGGTCTGCTTACGATTCCCATCCAGCAGGACCTAGGCCTGTCGGATGTCCAGATCGGGTGGATCAACACCGTCCTCAGCTGGACCCTCGCCGCGATGACGATGGTCGCGGGGTTCGCCGGGGACAGGTGCTCTCGCAAGTGGCTCATAACGGGCTCGCTCATCTTCTGGTCCCTCATGACCATGTGCATGGGCTTCGTCGGCGAATGGCGCATCTTCGGGCTTGCGGTCCCCGCCTTCTTCGTCGTGATGTTCTTCAGGTCCATTGCGACCGGCGGCGGCGAGAGCTTCTACGCGCCGAGCGCCATGGCGCTTCTCGCCTCGCACCACAGGGAGACGAGGTCCATAGCCTTTTCGGTGCATCAGGCGGCGCTTTACGTGGGGCTGATGACGTCCGGAGCGCTTGTCGCATGGCTGCTCGTCGCGCTTGGCGGGTGGCGGCGCGTGTTCATCGCCTTTGGCGGCGCCGGACTGCTTCTCGGGATGTTCTTCATCTGGGGACTGAGGGACGGCGCCGGCGGCGTGCAGCAGCCTGCGGCCGGGAAGGGTTCCCTTCGCGACGGCCTCAGGGCGTTCTTCTGCAATCCGTCGGCCCTGTGCGCGACGGCTGGGTTTGTCGCCATAGTGTTCGTGAACAACGCTTATCTCTTCTGGGCGCCCAAGTTCGCGGCCACGAAGTTCGCAGTGGACATCGGCGAGGCCGGCAAGGCGACCATGCTGTGGCATCATCTCTTTGCGTTTTCCGCCATCATCCTCGGCGGAGCCGTGACCGACAGGCTCGTGCGCAGACTTCCGCGCTTCAGGCTCGGCTTCCAGATAGTCTCGCTGCTTCTTGGCGCGCCGTGCCTCGTGTGGACGGGGTTCTCTCCGTCGTGGACGGCCATGGTGTCGATGACGGCGGCGTACGGCGTCTTCCGCGGATTCTTCGAGGTGAACACGCATGCGTCGGTCTTCGACGTCGTCGCGCCGGAGCACCGTTCGACAGTTGTCGGGTGCATGGTGATGAGCGCATTCTTCTTCGGCGGACTTTCAGGAGTCGCGATGGGCGCTCTTTCCCATCGCTACGGCGTCAGAGGCTTCGAGATCGGCTTCGCCGTGATGGGCGCGGCCTACGCTCTTGCCGCGGCCGTGATGGCGATATCCTTCTTCTGCACCTTCAGGCGCAACCGCATCGTCGAAGCGGCGTAGCGGACGGCAAGGGCGCCGCGCCCGTCAGCCGCAGCGCATCAAGATTCCAAACGGGAAACGTCTCAGCGCCTGCGTTAGACAAATAATGGTACGGCCACTTCCCCTACCTGTCGGCAAAGGTCACCTGACCGTTCACTGGTTGGTAGCGTGACCTTCGCCCGTACAGCCCGCGGCGGTTTCGGGGTGAGTGAACGGACCTTGCTCTGCCTGTGTACGAGGCGTTTCCTTACGGTGTACGCGGCATTCCCTAACTGTGTACGCGGCATCCCCTGCCTGTGTACGGAGGAGTTTTGACGTCACTTCAGTGG
>JAEEGL017038013.1_pt1 | contig 15984 bp, 10 predicted proteins | sample 9134231 | NCBI WGS metagenome assembly JAEEGL01 (sample SAMN16246548, study PRJNA631951) | gut metagenome | biome: gut microbiome; feature: rumen; material: fiber-attached | host: Bos | place: Iran: Karaj | collected 2018-10 | reverse complement strand
GCGGCTCTGCTCTCGTCATAAAGGCGCCTGTACTCATCAAGGTCAACCTTCATATTTCTCTCCTCGAGCAGTTCCTTTGTGAGGTCAATCGGGAAACCGAAGGTATCCTGAAGGCGGAAAGCATCCGCGCCGGACACGGTATCGCCCTGAGTATCCTTGATTATATCCTCAAGAAGGGCAAGGCCGGTATCTATGGTCTTGTTGAAGCTTTCCTCCTCAGATTTTATAACCTTTACTATAAGGTCGTGCTTTTCAAGCAGATTGGGATAAGCTTCGGCGTTTTCTTTGATAACTGTTTCACAAACTTTGTAAAGGAATGTGTCTTCAATTCCGAGAAGCCTGCCGTGCCTTGCGGCTCTTCTCAGCAGGCGGCGAAGCACATAACCCCTGCCTTCGTTTGAGGGCATAACGCCGTCGCCTATCATAAAGGTGGTGCTTCTGATGTGGTCGGTGATAACCCTGAGAGAAACGTCGTTTTTCTCATTGTCATGATACTCCACTCCCGCAATATCAATCACGTGCTTCATTATGTTTTTAACGGTATCAACCTCAAACAGGTTGTCAACGCCCTGCATAATGCAGGCAAGGCGCTCAAGGCCCATACCTGTGTCAATATTGCAGCTCTTCAGACGGGAATAATTGTTATTGCCGTCATTTTCAAACTGAGTGAAAACGAGATTCCAGAATTCCGTGTATCTGTCGCAGTCACAGCCGACCTTGCAGTCCGGTGAACCGCAGCCGTATTTTTCGCCTCTGTCAAAATAAATCTCGCTGCAGGGGCCGCAGGGACCTGCGCCGTGCTCCCAGAAATTATCCTCTTTTCCCAAGCGCGAAACGTGGTCGGGAGCAACGCCGATTTCCTTTGTCCATATATCATACGCCTCGTCATCATCAAGATAAACGGTCACGTGAAGACGGTCTACGGGCATCTTCATCACTTCGGTGCAGAATTCCCACGCCCAGGCTGTGGCCTCGCGCTTGAAATAATCGCCGAATGAGAAGTTGCCGAGCATCTCAAAGAATGTGCCGTGACGCGCGGTGATGCCGACCCTCTCAATATCGGGGGTGCGTATGCACTTCTGGCAGGTTGTGACCCTTGTGCGGGGAGGAGTCTGCTCGCCGGTGAAATACTTTTTCATAGGAGCCATACCCGCGTTTATAAGAAGCAGGCTTTTATCCTCACGTGGCACAAGCGAAAAGCTGGGCAGGGCAAGGTGACCCTTCGATTCGAAGAACTCAAGATATTTTTTTCTTATCTCGTTGAGTCCCATCCATTCCATAATAATTACCTCCGGTCTGTATAAAAAATTATTTTTTTCAATAAAAAAAGGTGCAGTAATACAATTCGCATGGGGCGACCCAAAGGGCCGTGGTACCACCCAAATTGTGCTCTACCGCACCTCTCGGTTTCTTTAACGCAGATATACGCCGCGCCTCACCGGTGCGGAGCTTTGAAGGGGCCTTCCTTTTTGCATTATGCCCGGCGGTACTCTCAGCAACTCCCGCCTCTCTGTGAGCTTCAAAAAGGATTAATCTTCATATGGCTGCGCATATATGCGCAATCCTTATCGCTTCAATATTTTATTTTGCCTGCATGTAGCTCATTGCGACATAGCCGTAAGTGTCGCCGTATTTTATCTTGAGCCATTCCTTGCCGGTGTCGGAGGCGGTCTTTGTGCCGTAACCGGTTACCTCTTCGCCTGCCGCAAGCTCGCCTATCTTGCTGAATGACGCGCCGGCGTCGCTCCTGATATTGATGCCGCTGTCAGCTACGCAGATGTAGGTCTTCGCGTTTTCTTCATTGATTGCAGGGTCATCCTCGCCCGTAACGTTAATCTGCGGGTTGATGCCGCCGAATGTGTTTATGGCGTTGCCTACGAGAATAACGCCCCATACTCCGTCTTTTCTGGCGATGAATACGCCGCCTGAGCCGACAAGTATGTCGGTATATTCGAAGGGAACTATCACATCGTTCTTGAGGTTGATAATGCCCATATAGCCGTCTTTCTTAACAGCTACAAGACCGTCTGTAACAGGTCTGCAGTGATCGCAGGAGGCATAGTCGGACGCTTTGGGAAGCACGTTAACCTCTTCGTATTCGTAGGGTATTACCTTCTTGTCTGTCTCAAGGCTCACATAGCCCCATTTGCCGTCTTTCTCAGCGGCGGCGTAACCCTCATAGTAGCGGTCGCGCTCATCATATTTGATATCGCTGTCAAGCAGTGAGGAATTGTAGCCGTGACCTATGTGGGGATTTTCGGAAGCAATCGCGACTCCGCCCTCATAGTAAACATAATAGTCGGTACCGTCCTTGGTGTAAAGCGTGTGATAGGCGCTGCGCTTCTCCGATACATTGACCTTCTCATATTCCCTGCCCTGGCTGCATCTCTTGAAGCCCTCATAAACAGGTTGCAGCAGTACATTACCCTGGTAATCGATAAGGCCGAATGTGTTGGAGCCGACAAGCTTGAATACAGCGGCGTTCTCATCAAGGTAAACTATATCCTGGAAGTTTTCGAAGCCGCCGTCAATCCATTTGTACTCGCTGTCATTAACCTGAGCGTAGGTGCTGTTTTCGGTGGTGGAAACATCGGGATAAGCGGGCTTATTCTTTTTGCCGTGGTGCTTGCCTATTGCGATAATCAGAATCAGGGACAAGAGCACTGCGGCTGCCGCAATGCCGATAACCTTAAGATTGTAGTCCTTGATTTTTTTGCCGGCGATACGGGTGTTGAGTATCTTTGCCGCGAAGCCGGGGGCCGGCTTGCGCACAGGGGGAGCGTCCTGCGTGAACTTGTCAAAATCAACCCTTGTCTCTCCGGGCTCTTCTTTTTGTGAGGAAGGATGCCTGGCAGGAACCGAAGGCCCTTTGAAATATCCGCCGGCGCCGGCGCTCTCTGCCGCGGGCTTGAATTTATCGGACTGCTTGAAAGACTCGAAAATATCCTGAATATATATAAACATGTCACGCACATCGGCGTTGTTTATATTTGTGCTCTGCATTTCCTCCTGCATAACGGCGGAAAGCACGGGAACCGAGCTTACGGGAGCCGCTTCGGGCCTTGAGCTTCCGCTCGCTTCGTAAATCTCGCCCTTTGCCCTTACGAGCAGAGCGTTGACTGTGCTCTCGGAAACTCCGAGAAGCTTGGCGATTGAGGCAACCGGCATATTGACGTAGTAATGCAGAACGGTTACCATCCTGAGCTCCGGCTTGAGATTGTCAAGCGCGTTTAACGCGCAGGATGCTTTGCCGGAATCGGTAAACACATCCGAAGAAAGAAACTCCTTTGAGGTTTCGGTAATACCCGACACGGCATCATCAAAAACAAACTCGCGTGAATCCTTGAAGACCGTGGTGATATTCTGCCTTACCCAGATTTCGAAGGCCTCGGGCTTTTTGAGCTTTGAAATAGTGCAAAAAGCTTTTGCGTAAGCTTTCTTTGTGATTTCAACCGCCTCGTCCTTATCTCCGCTGAGCTTGAGAGCAAGGTAGTAGGAGGGCTTGAGGGTCATCGTATAAAGCTTTGCCAAAGCTTCGGTATCGCCGTTACACACGGCCCGGACTAAGCCAACAACAGCTTCGCTCACTTCTTATTACACTCCCATCCATGAGTTATTTACATATAGTATTTTAATATATATACATATATATGGTATTTTACAATAATGTGCAGTTTTTGTCAAGTGAAAAATAACAATATATTGAACAATCACACCCTTCACAGCACAACATATGATATAAAATCAAAAAATGCGGCAGAATCTGCCGCATCAGTACCCGGTATGCCTGTTTCAGTCGATATCCGTCAGAGGAGTAACAACCGGCGTGCCGTCCTTGTTGAGAAGCACCGAAAGCCCGCCTGCGTAACCGGAAAAAGTGAAAAGGTAGTTTACCCCGGTCTCTTTATCAACCCATATCTCATGGCCAGATAAGCCTCCCTGAGAATAAACCTTTTTGAATCTTTCCTGTTTTTTCACCATAATCGAGTCTCCTTCCGTAATAATTATTCATTTATATTCTAACAGAGTGTACCGCACTTTGCAACAGCGTAATAAACTTTTCCGTAACTGCGCCGGCAATAAGACAAAAACTGAGAAAGCAAGCCTCCCGACTTGCTTTCTCTGGCTGGGACGGCTGGATTTGAACCAGCGGATGCGGGAGTCAAAGTCCCGTGCCTTACCCCTTGGCTACGCCCCAATATTCAAAAACAGCGCAGAACAGAGCTGCTCTGCGCATATATACTAAATGGGGTGATTAGAGGGATTCGAACCCTCGACCTCCAGGGCCACAACCTGGCGCTCTAACCAGCTGAGCTATAACCACCATATACCTGTGATTGGTTCACAGCGATTTCTAAGTATAAAGGAATAATCATTATTTGTCAAGGTTAAAAAGAAAAATAAAAACAAAACGGAACAAAAAAAGCGCCGCAGTAACCTGTACTGCGGCGTTAAGAATATTGTTTATCAGTCTTTCTTGATCAGATCGTTTATTGAGAGGAAGAACTGATCGTCGTTAATCGCGGAGGAGGAAGCTCCGGACTCGGACTCCTTTGAGCTTCTGCCGGGAATTGAGGGAGAAGCGGGAGCGGAAGAAGCTTCACTGTCAGACTTGCGGGGAATGCTCGGGCCGTCTGAAGCGGGCTTGGCTGCCGGCTTGGGTGCCTCGGCCTTTGCGGGGGCGGATGCCGCCTTGGAAGCCGCGAAGAAGGGGCTGGATGAAGCGATGTTGGCTGTCTGGGTGATGCCTGTTGCGGAATCAAAGCCGGTGGCTATAACAGTGATAACAAGCTCATCATCAAGGTTGGGATCAAATGCGATACCCCAGGTGATGTTTGCGTCTTCGTGTGCGCTCTCAGTGATGAGGTCGGCAGCACGCTCGATTTCTTCAATATCGATATCTTCCGAAGCGGTGAAGGAGATAATAACGCCCTTTGCGCCGGAAATGGATGTCTCAAGAAGCGGGCTGGAAATCGCAGCGAGAGCCGCAACCTCTGCCTTATCTTTGCCCTTTGCCCTGCCAACGCCCATATGTGCGTAGCCGGCGTCCTTCATAACGCTGGTAACATCGGCAAAGTCAAGGTTGATGAATCCGGGAACGGTGATGAGCTCGGAAATGCTCTTTACGCCCTGAAGGAGAACTTCATCGGCCTTTGCAAAAGCATCCTTGAAATGGGTGGTTTTATTGTCGCCCGCAAGAAGCTTCTGATTGGGAATAACAACAAGAGAATCGACATTCTTGGAAAGCTCTTCGATACCCTTGATGGCTTCGTTCATTTTTCTTTTGCCTTCAAAATTGAAGGGCTTTGTAACTACGCCGATGGTAAGGCAGCCCATCTCTTTGGCGATGCCTGCGATGACGGGAGCCGCGCCGGTGCCTGTGCCGCCGCCCATACCGGTGGTTACAAATACCATATCGGTGCCTTTAAGAGCATCGGCGACTGTGTCTTTGCTCTCCTCGGCAGCCTGCTGGCCAACCTCGGGCTTTCCCCCTGCGCCCTGACCGTGTGTGGATTTTTCACCGATCTGAATCTTATGTGTTGCCTTTGACTTAACGAGGACCTGCTTGTCGGTATTGACCGCGATGAACTCCGCGCCCTGAATACCGTCCTCAATCATTCTGTTGACTGCGTTTCCGCCGCCACCGCCTACGCCGATGACTTTTATCTGAACCGCACTCTCAAAATCATTATCAATTTCAAATGCCATTAATTTTACCTCCATCAAACATATAAAGACAGCATTATATTATCATACTCCTAAAGAAAATACAAGACATTTTTTTGTTAATTATTTTTTTCTGTTTTATTCTTCCTCCGAGTATTCATCTTCACCCTCCTGAGCGGATTCATCTTCAGCTGCGGGGAGCTCCTGCGCATCCTCTTCCTGTACGGGTTCGGCCCCGTCCGGTTCCGCGCCCTGCTCGGCGGCAAGCTTGCGCGCGGTGTAATCCACAAGCTCGGGCATGTCTTTATAGTCTTTCGGGGTAAATGAGGCTCTGCCCGCCGTGGTCACCTTCAGCTCGCCGTACTGAGATGCGGAAAGCTTGTTTTCTTCTGCGATGCTTTTTTGAGCGAGATTAAGCTTTTTGAGTATATCGTCCGTGTTTCCGAGCCTGATTATTATGCGCCCTTCGTAAAGGATGTAAATGCTTTCGGGATTTGCTATGTTGATAAGGTCAATGCCTTTTAATTCCGACTCCTTTACAGCGCGGGAGATTTCGGCAAGCGCGTTTTTTATATCTTCATCATCCGCCTGAGTGCCGAACGGGAGTTCTCTGCCGAGAGCGTTTACTCCGCTGCCGCTGTAGCCTTCCACCATCATTGTTCCCGGCGGTATTTCGGCGCCTATTTCAAGCACCTTGAGATTTTCATCGGTAATGGCGTAAGTTCCTCCCGGCATCATCACGCCGTATGTTTTAACAGCCGTCGAGGCGGTTATAACCACCGTCGACGGAAGCTTTCTTGAAATGCGGATATCTGCTGTATAGGGCAGTTCGGTGCCGATTCTTTCCTTTGCGCTTTCAAAATCCGCGGTAAACAGATTTTTGCCGAGCGGTATGCCCGAAGCGTCCGTCACCTGCTGTGCGGTATAAGGAATGTCGCCTTTTACAGCGAATTTTCTGACTCTGAACACGCCGAAAAACAGCAGGCACACCAAAGCCGCCGCAAGAAGTACGGCCGCTGTGATGACAAGAAGTATTTTTTTCGCTTTTGTGCTCAATACGGCCCGCTTTTTCTTTGCAGCTTTTTTCTTCACCGGCTTTGAGTTACCGCTCATTTCGCCTTCTCCTGTACGATTTCACAAAGAGTATTGTATATTCTTTCGCGCGCGTCGGTTACTGCCATTTCGGCGGCTTTTCTGCCTGTTTCCGCAAGCTTCTCCCTGTCATAAAGCAGGGTGTTCACGGCTCTTGTCAGGCTGTCGGGCGTGAGGTTCTTTTCCTCAATTATCATTGCAGCGCCGTTATTGACGAGCGCCATTGCGTTGTGATACTGATGATTCTCGGCAACATATGGCGACGGTATAAGTATTGACGCTTTACCGAGCACCTGAAGTTCGCTGAGAGTGCTTGCGCCCGAGCGGCATATTACGAGGTCGGCCGCAGGCAGGCACTTGGGTATGTCTATATATTCACATATACGGATATCGGGGTTCTCATCCGGCTTTATTCCTTTTTCCTCAAGGTCCGCGGCAAAGGATGTGCCGTTTTTGCCGGTCGCGTGAAGGAAAACACAGTCCCTGTCTTTGTACTTTTTGAGAATCATGCCGAAAACTGCCTCATTTATGGGCCTTGCTCCGAGTGAGCCTCCCATTGACAGTACGAGCGGCTTGCCGCCGAGGTTAAGCTCTCTTATTGATTCCTCCCTGTCGGTTCTGAGCAAATCGCCTCTGACCGGAAGACCCGTAACAACCGGAGGATTCTTGCATTTCATATGCTGCGCGGCCTTTTCGCTCGTGAGCATCACGCGGTCAACCTTTCCCGCGAGGGCCTTGTTTGTTACGCCGGGAAAAGCGTTCTGCTCGTGAACGGCGGTAGGTATTTTCATTTTTGCGGCCATTCTGAGCACCGGTCCGCTCACGTAACCGCCGAAGCCGATAACAAGATCCGGCCTGAAATCCTTGATAATCTTTTTTACGCGCGAGGATGACTTCAGCAGCTTTATAATCGTACCTATATTGTGCTTTATATCCTCCCACTTGAATGAGCGGTAAAAGCCGCTGATTTCAATTGTTCTGAGCTCGTAGCCCGCTTTCGGCACAAGGGTGGCTTCCATCTTGTCCGCCGTGCCGACAAACACTATTTCGGCATCGGGATTCTTTTCTTTTATGTAGCCCGCGGTTGCGAGAGCGGGATTGATATGCCCGCCTGTTCCTCCGGCGGCGATAAGTATTCTCTGCGCGTTAAGCATAATCATCTGTCCTTCCGTTTCTTTCGGAATCTTTGGATACTCCGAGCATAAGGCCCATACTGGCGAGCGTCATCACAAGGGATGAACCGCCGTCACTGAAGAAAGGCAGGCTTATGCCCGTATTGGGCAGCAGCGAGGTGGCAACCGAAATGTTGATAATAACCTGCAGAGCCATCTGGGTTGAAATACCCATTGCGAGCAGCATGCCGTAATAAGACTTTGATTTGACGGCTATCCTGAAGCCGAGGAAAACCAGCACGCCGAACAGGATTATCATAATCATTCCGCCGAGGAAACCGAGTTCCTCGCCGAGCACCGCGAAGATGAAATCGTTTGATTTTTCAGAGAGATTTCTTATTTTCTGGCCTGAGTTGCCGTAACCCTTGCCGAAAAATCCGCCTGAACCGATTCCGTAGAGAGACTGCAGCACCTGACGGGCGTTTCCGAGTCTTTCCTTGGCGGTTATGTCACGGTCAAACAGGACTTTCTTCCAGATTGTTATTCTCTCAAGCTGGTATTCCTTGAGCGCAAACCCGAACGCCTCCGGCTTGAGCACAAGCAGCGCAGCGGCCACAAGCACAATGGCGGTTACCGGCACAAACAGCTTTTTGGGCAGATTACCGTACCACATCATAGCATAGCCGATGCACAGGAAAAGAATCGTGCCGGAAAGGTGAACCTCAAGGAAAATAAGCGCTGCAAAGAATGCGGTCAGGCCCAGGAAGACCGCGAATGCGTCCTTGGTCCTGCACTTGTTTCTGTACTTATCAAGAAGGTAGGCAAAAAACATTATCATTGTGATTTTGCCGAGCTCTGAAGGCTGGATATGCAGAATCCATCTGTGTGTGCCGTTATACTCGGGCGCTCCGAGAACAGCCACCATAAAGATCAGAGCAACCGCCATGGCGGCAGATGAAATCCTTTTGTAAACAGATACTCTGAAGAGTGAAACGAAAAGCATAACCAGCACGCCGAGCACAGCGTAAATCACCTGCTCGAGCTGAAGACTGTTGCTTGAGCTCGCCGAGTAGTGAACAACAAGTCCGAACGCAAGCAGCACTATAACCGTGCTGAGATATGCAATATCCATACCGCCGAAAGAAATCACTCCGCGCGGCGCTTTGAAAAAGTTTCTTACAACTTCGACAGGGCCGAAAACCACCTGCGCGAGTTCTTCTTTTATCGTCCTTTTCGCAACGCTTTCCGCCGCCGGCGCACCGCCGGTTTTGCTCATATTGTCAGCCGTTTCCGTCCCCTCCTTCCGGGATAAAATCCGTTTCTCAGTCGTCAAGACCGAGTATATCAAATACTTTATATATTATTTCTTCAAATTTCATCAGTCTGCTCGCTTTGAACAGCACGCTGTCGCCCTCGCACAGCTCTCTCGCCAGGTCAACCGCAAGCTCGAGTTTATCGGTAAAGCGCCTTACATCCTTCACGCCGTTTTCCGACGCCGAGGCGGCGGTGTCCTCTGACAGTTCTCCGTATGTATAAACGATATCAATGCCGTTTTCCGCGGCGTATCTGCCCACGAGGCGGTGTGCCGTTTCGCTGTATGACCCGAGTTCAAGCATATCGCCGACCACGGCAATTCTTCTGCCGGCTTTCATGGAGCCGAGCACCTCCATGGCAGCCTTTTGCGAATCGGGAGAAGCGTTGTAGCAGTCCTCAATAAAGGTAATTCCGTTTCTTCTGACTATCTTTTGGCGCATACCTGTGGTGCTGTAGTTTTTAAGCGCCTGAGCGGCGTCACTCACTTCAATGCCGAAGCATCTGCCGGCGGCCATTGCCGCAAGCGCGTTGTAGATGTTGTGGCGGCCCCTGAAAGGCAGGCAAACCCTCAGCGGGCCGCCGTCGAAACCGACGGCAAAATCGGTTTCGTCATCTGTGGAGGTAATGTTAAGCGCCCTGTAGGCGCAGGAAGGATTCTGAATACCGTATCTGATAACGGGATGAGAGCCGGTTTCGGCCTTGCAGAGCATATCGTCATCACCGTTGAGAATTATCGGGGCATCGCTCTTCATACCCTCAAGTATTTCAAGCTTGGCCTTGAGGATGCCTTCGCGCGAGCCGAGATTCTCTATATGCGAAACTCCGATGTTTGAGATTATAGCCGCGTCCGGCTTTACAGCCTTAGTTATGCGTGAAATCTCTCCGAAATGGTTCATACCCATCTCAATGACGGCCGCTTCGTGCTCTTTTTCAAGACGGAAAAGAGTGAGAGGCACACCGATTTCATTATTGAGGTTGCCTTCATTTCTGAGAGTATTGTATTTTGAATTGATTACAGCGTAGGTCATTTCCTTTGTTGTGGTTTTGCCGACGGAACCCGTTATGCCGATAACGGGGATATTGAAAAGGCTCCTGTAATATCCGGCAAGATCAAGCAGGGCCGCACCGGTGTTTTTCACGAGTATCTGCCTGTCACCGAGCCCGCAGTCCCTTTCAACCACAACCGCGCCCGCGCCCTTTTCTATTGCGGCGCAGGCAAATGAATGCCCGTCAAACTTGTCGCCCGAAAGAGCGATAAACAGGCAGTCTTTTTCAATTTTTCTTGAATCGGTGCTGACCGCGGCGAAATGCCCTTCAAGCGGGGTTTCGCTGCCCACGGCCCGCGCCGCTTCTCTGTATGAAAGAGGTATCATTATTATTCCCCGTTTTTATAAGCTGTTCAGACGGCGTGCGAAAGAATCTGCGCAACCACTTCTCTCTCATCATAATGGATTTTGCCGGTTGAGAGAATCTGATATGTTTCATGGCCTTTGCCCGCGAGCACCACCACGTCGCCGGGCTGCGCGCACGCAAGAGCTTTCTTTATGGCGGCTGTTCTGTCGGGTTCAACGATTATCTTCTTGTGCCTGTGCTTTTCAACCCCGGTAAGAATCTCGGCGATAATGGCATCCGGGTCCTCGGTTCTCGGGTTATCCGAAGTAATTACGGCTATGTCTGAAAGAGCCGTGCCGATTTCTCCCATAATGGGTCTTTTCGTTCTGTCTCTGTCTCCGCCGCAGCCGAACACGGAAATTATTCTGCCTTCCGTTATCTTTCTGAGCGATGTGAGGATGTTTTTCAGCCCGTCAGGAGTATGGGCATAATCAACGATTACGGAATACGGAGTGTCCGTAGGCACCACTTCCATTCGCCCGGGCACGCCTTTGCTGCATGATACGGCATCGAGCACCGACTTCATATCAAAGCCGAGCTCGCACAGGCACACAACAGCGCCCATTGAGTTATATACATTGAACTCTCCGGGTACGCCGAATGAGACTCTGCCTATACCGGTATTCGAAACTATCTCGTATTTTACGCCCTTTGCGGTGCATCTGATATTCTTTGCCGAATAATCGCATCTGTTTTTATCCAGAGAAAACGTCACGGTTTTTTCCGCGCTGTTTTCCATCATATAGGCACTCGCCTCATCGTCGATATTGATTACGGCGATGTCGCAGTTTTCAAATAGAATATGCTTTGCCGCCATATAATTTTCAAGCGTGCCGTGATAATCGAGGTGATCGCGCGTAAGGTTTGTAAACACAGCGCACGCAAAATGTATGCCCTCAACTCTCCTCTGGTCAAGCGCCTGTGACGAAACCTCCATAACGCAGTATTCGCACCCCGCGCGCACCATTCTTGCCAGCAGAGCAAAAAGCTCGTTTGCGTCCGGAGTGGTAAGCGCGGCGGGCTCCTCAGAGTCACCTATCATATTCTTAACCGTACCTATCATACCGGTTTTGTGGCCGAGCTTTTCGAGAGCGCCCTTGAGAACAAAAGCCGTGGTGGTTTTGCCGTTTGTGCCGGTTATGCCTATCATTTTCAGCTTTCTCTGGGGGTTGCCGCAAAACGCGGCGCACAAAAGCGTATATGCCTTACGGGTATCCGCGGTGATAATCTGATTATCAAGGCCGAGATCTCTGTTTACCACAACGGCGGCCGCGCCCTTCTGAAGAGCCTCCCCCGCCTTTGTGTGGCCGTCAAAGCGTCTGCCCTCAATGCACACAAATATGCAGCCGGGCCCCGCCTTTTCGGAATTATCGGTAATAAAGGCAACCTCTCTGTCTTCAAAACTGCCTTTATATTCAATTTCGGCAACCAATTCAGAAATTTTCATTGTTTTCCTCCGTGCGCTCAGGTTGCGTCTCCTATATTTTCGTAAGATTTGAAATAAACGGTAACAATCGTTCCGTATTCAACAGCCGTTCCCGCTTCAACACTCTGGTCGTATGAGACAACTCCGCTGCCGGAATTGCCGAAGACTCTTATGTTGACGCCCTCGGACGCGGCGTATTTCTTGACCTCGCTCATCCTCAGCCCTGTCAGATCGGGCACGGTAACCTCGAGCTTCTCTTCATCATCCTGAGTGGCGTATATCGCAACAACGCCGCCCTTCGGTATGGTCTGCCCGCCCGCGGGGCTCTGGCTGACGATAATATCTCCGTCGCCTATCACTCTCACGGAGAAGCCTGCCTCTTCAAGAATATTCTCGGCGCTGTCCGGATCCTTTCCTATAACGCCCGGAGTGGCTGTGTCAAGGTCCGCCATCTCGTTTTCTGTGTACTGCCTTTCCACCCCGAGATACTCAAGAGTTGTTTCAACAACCTTTGCCGCTACCGGAGCGCAGACTGTGGAGCCGTTGATTTCGCTCTGAGGCTCATCAACAATAATCAGCACGGCTATTTCGGGATTATCCGCCGGAGCGAAGCAGCCGAACGAGGCTATGTAAGTGCCTTTAAGCTGATATTTCTGCGTGGTGCCCGTCTTGCCGGCAACGCGGTAACCCGCCACGTAACCGTTTTTACCGGTTCCGCTCTTGACAACGTCTTCCATCATTGAGGCGACTTCGGCCGCTGTTTCGCCGGATATTACCTGGCGCCTGACTGTGGGACTTGTCTGCTTTATCACATTGCCGTCATCGTCAAACTCTCTTGCCACAAGATATGGCTGCATGAGATAGCCGCCGTTGGCAATAGCGGAAATGGCGGTAATCACCTGTATCGGAGTGATGCTGAATGTCTGGCCGAAGGATTCGCTGGCGAGAGACACTCTTGTAAGCTCATCTTCCTTGTAGTAAATGGAGTTTGATTCCTCAAGACTTTCAATTCCGGTTTTTTCGGTGAAACCGAAAGCCTTGAAATATTTATAGAATTTTTCCGCTCCGAGTGTAAGACCGAGCTTTACAAAGAACGGGTTACAGGAATTCATAAGACCGTGTCTGAGATCCTGGTAGCCGTGGCCGCCGGAATAATGGCAGTTGAAAATTCTGTCATCAACGCTTATCGAGCCGTAGCAGCTGTAGCCGTAATCCTCGGGCAGAATGTTTTCTTCTATCGCGGCCGCCGTCAGGAAAATCTTGAAGACGGAGCCGGGGTGATATGTTTCGGAAACAAGATAATTGTTCCACTGCTCGAGGCGGTAGAAGTGCCTGAGCCATTTTCTGTGAAGTGCGGTGCGCTCTTCGAAGGAATCTATTTTCTCTATTTCTTCAACGCTGATTTCGGGCTCGCTTTCCCTTGATAGGTACTCGCCGAGCTGCTCAAAATCATCCTTGGAGGAGAGCCGTTCGGACTCTGCGTCATAGTATTCATTTACTGTGTTCGGGTCGTTGAGATTATAGCCTCCCTTATAACCGACAGCGTCCATTCCGAGTATGGCGCCGGTTTTCACATCCATTACTATGCCGTAGGCGCCGATTCCCCCGCTGGACTTATATACGGCCTTCAGCTGTTCATCAAGGCAGTACTGAACCGTTTCGTCTATTGTCAGCTCAAGATTCGTGCCGTTTTCGGCCTTGTAATAGTTTTCATTGTCGTCATTGAGATTTGTGCCGTATGACGTAACCTTGCCATCCGCGCCGGAGAGTTCTTTGTCATAGTAACGCTCAAGACCGGTCACACCCTTGCCGTCAATATTCACTGTGCCGACAAGAGAAGAGGCAAACTCGCCCATCGGGTAATATCTCTTGCTGTCGGTATCGATTCCGATAACATCACTGTATCTGTAGGTCTTGTTGCCGAATCTGTATATTTTGTGCATCAGGCACGCGGGATGTTCGCTTCGCTCCTCACCCTCAGAGCACTCGATAAGAAGCTTTTCATCACTTTCAATCTGCTTCTTGACTGTCTTTTTATGGGCAACAACGAGCTTGTCGGGGTCTGAATCGGGCTCAACAAATGTCATCTCCATAAGCTCGTCATAATCAAGGTCAAGCTTTTCCGCAAGATCCGCGCACACGGTGCTCCTGAAATTGTCATCCGTGAAGTTTTCGGGAATAACATAGAGCTGCCAGGTCTGTGCGCTTCTTGCTATTATGTTGCCGTTGGCGTCATAAATAGTGCCGCGCATCGCTTTAAGGCTCTCTTCGTTCCACTGAGCGTAGGTGGCTTTTTTCTTGTAATTATCCGAGTGGATAATCTGAACATCAAAAAGCCGCAGTGAAACGATAAGAGTCGCGGTGGCAAGCAGGAGAGCAACGAGCTTCATATTTGAAGCAGCGGCAGATTTGTAATCGAATTTTTTTGATTTTTCCGCCATATTCACTCTCCTTTCCTGCGGTTTTCGGGGATTTTCATTATTTTTATCGGGCCCGTACTTAAGGCAAAAAATGCTGTCCCAAATTTTTTGAAACAGCATTTACCGTCATTATCATTTATTTTGTGTTTCGGGATTCTGTGTTTTCCCGTCTGCAATTACCACGGTGTTTCCGCCGCGGTTTTCAAAATAATGTATCTGGTATCTTTCTATCTTCTGCATTCCCAAAACGGAAACAGCATAGTTTCTGACTTTATCAGCGGAAAGCACCGATGTGAGTTCCGCCTGAAGACGGATGTTTTCCGCCTCCGCCTCTTTTATATCCGATGTAAGCTGCGTGATGGAGCTCATCGCGGCGTTTATAGCTGTGTTTATGTACATAACACTGCAGAGCATTACCGAGAGCACAAAGACCGTGGCAGTCAGCACAAGCAGCTTTTTGAGTCTGCTGATTTTCGGAGCGGAAGCCGGGGAATCGACGGTTTCCGTTACGGAAAGGTTTATTTCCTCAAAGCCGTCATCTCTGCCTCTGTCGAGCTTGGGAGCGGCTGTGGACGTGAAAGGAGAAGGAACTAAGCCGGGAACATAATCAAATTCATCCATAGCCATCCCTCCTTCGGTGTAGTTCTCAGAGCTTTTCCGCTACTCTCAACCGAGCGGATCTGCATCTCGGATTCTCCCGAATCTCATCATCTCCGGGGGTAACGGCTTTGAATAGTTTTGCTTTCGGCGTATTGCCGCAGACGCACACCGGAAAGTTCCTGGGGCAGGTGCACCCTTTTGCAAGGGGAGCAAGCGCCTGCTTCACCATTCTGTCCTCAAGAGAATGGAAGGTGATGACACAAAGTCTTCCTCCGGGCTTGAGGCAGTCAAACATATCCGTAATGGCGCCTGTCAGCCCATCGAGCTCGCCGTTGACATAAATCCTGAGCGCCTGAAAAGTTCTGCGAGCGGGGTGAGCGTCCCGCTTTGCCGCAGCCGGCATTGCCGAGGAAATGATGTCACACAGTTCAAACGTAGTCTCAATGGGCTTTTCGATTCGCGCCCTGACGATGGCGGCGGCTATGGAGGGAGCAAATTTCTCTTCACCGTATTCGTAAATAATACGGCGGAGCTCCTGCTCGGGCAAAAGATTTACAGCATCTTTTGCGCTTTTACCCTCCTTGCTCATCCGCATGTCAAGCGGGGCATCTTTGTGGAACGAAAAGCCTCGTGACGCATCATCAAGTTGATGTGAGCTTACTCCGAGATCGGCAAGGATGCCATCCACTGCTCCAGTGCCGAGCTCATTAAGTATGGATTTTATATTAAAGAAATTGTCGCGCAATATATATATGTTTTTATTACCTTTGAATCTCTCACGCAGGACCTCAACGGCTTCCGGGTCCCTGTCAATTATAATCAGCTTCCCGGTAGTGAGTTTTTCGCCGATAGCCGCCGAATGGCCGCCCCCGCCGCCGGTGCAATCAACATATATCCCGTCAGGGTGTACATTGATTGCACCAATTGTTTTTTCAAACAAAACGGGGGTGTGATGAAAGGC
>JAEEGL015282004.1_pt1 | contig 15984 bp, 10 predicted proteins | sample 9134231 | NCBI WGS metagenome assembly JAEEGL01 (sample SAMN16246548, study PRJNA631951) | gut metagenome | biome: gut microbiome; feature: rumen; material: fiber-attached | host: Bos | place: Iran: Karaj | collected 2018-10 | reverse complement strand
CATCGGAAAATTGAAAGATCACTCATCCCTATCCGCCCCTTCCACAGTTTTAATGATAGTTATCAATCTGTTCCACAAATGCTAGTCTATGTAGATCCCAACAATCCTGTTGATCTTGTGTCTCGATTGACACATGTGTTACGGTATTATTTGAATCGTTCTGAACTTGCAGAAAAAGATGCGGATATACGTCAGAATCATGACAGTTTCAAAGGTTGCCTTTGCCCCTTGGAGAGTCCTGAATCTGAGCTGGTTGGGTTATCACTTCAACTGGCTTCGGAAGCCATGGTTGACTGTGAAGGAATTATTCACCCTGCACAACCAGAAATAGATAATGCAAAATGCTATAGAGGCAATCTTGGATTTGGTGCGGCGTTGATTCCTTTTGCACAATATAATGACGGTGTAAGACTGATGATGGGAGCAAAGAACCTTAGGCAAGCTCTCCCGATCAAATGCAAATCAGTTCCGCAAGTTTGTACTGGAGGTGAAATGTCCGTTGTCGATATGACGAAAGAGCTTGTCGATATCGGAATCTGCCCAGACTGCCTCCAAGATGGAAAACTTGCTTTAGGACGTGACTTATTGGTTGCTTACATGCCGTGGTATGGTTGGAATATTGATGATGCAATAGTAATTGGCAAACATGTCGTTGATTATTTTTCAGTTACCAAAACAATCAGGAAACGGTTCCATATAAGCAGTGAATGGAGAGAGGATCAGAAAAATAATGAAAACAGTAAAAAAGTTGGCGATGTTATAAAAAATGGTGATGTTGTATTGAAACTGCAACATATTGCAAACAAAAAACTTACATATTCAATATGCCATCATGGCTCTCAAGGTAAATTGGTAAAAATTCAATTGCCTGAGTTCGCAAATTCGTTAAATGCTTTTTTTGATGAAAATGATGCAACAAGACAATTCATATCCTCTTATGTTTTTGAATATGAAATAAAAGAAGAACTTCCCCTTTCAGTTGGCGATAAGCTTATGGCGCGGCATGGTAATAAAGGCGTTGTAGGACGGATTGAAGAGCACATGCCGGAATTGCCGGATGGTACAAAGGTGGATATCTTGCTGAATCCCCATGGGGTCATATCGCGCATGAATCTCGGTCAACTTCTTGAGACGCATGTTGGATGGCTTTTAAAAAATGGAGTGCATGCTTCTGACTTGTTTAATCCTGAGATTAAGACAAATGAAAAAATAAATATTGGACAGCCAGACGATAGTTTGCTTAACCACAAGAAGATACAGGAGACTCTGAAGGACAATGGATTGGATTGTTATGGCAAGATAGAACTTAATTGGAAGCATAATGGTAAGAAATGTCATTCAGTTGCCGTGGTTGGTTACGAACATATCGTGAGACTTTGTCATATACCGAGTCTAAAAGCTCAAGCAAGAGGGGATGGCAAAACAAATAACAGTTATAACAACTACAACCGAAAGACAGGTCAAGCCACTCATGGACGCAACGTTGGTGGAGGACAAAGATTAGGTGAGATGGAAGTCTGGGCACTTGAGGCATATAGGGCTGATAAAGTTCTAGAGGAGATGCTGGGAGCAAAATCCGATAGAAACTGGGCGGTGCAATTGGCTGAAAAAATAAATTTGGCTAAAACAATAAATAATTTGACAACCTTACCTGAATCTGTTCCGGCTGGAGAATGGTTTTCCGGTTTTCCGCATTTATTACATGATTGGCTATTTGCACTTTTGATCGATCTAAAGATAGAAAGAGCAGGTAGTGACATGAAATTGGGCCTTTCGATGATAGGGGAGGACTCAAACAGCATAATAAATAGATGTGATGGTAAAATATCTTCAATTGGCTATCTAAAAGAAGTTGAATTTTCGCAATTTAAATGTAAGAAATGCGACTACACATTAGGAAAACAGCGTTTTCGCGTAGGGTCTGATGCTGGAGGAAATCGGAGCCAGTGTTTGACAGTAGAATCTTTTTTTAGAACTTTTGGATTGAAAATTGTCGGTTGTGTCAAGAAAGCTTCTTTCGATGTGCAAAATAATACATATTCAGGTATCCTTGAAGTAGAAAGCATTTCAAGTAAAGATAGCGAATCTGGAACGTCTCGTAACTATCTTCTTCATGTCAACGGAACAACATCAGAAACTAGAAATGAAAATGAAGAATCTGATATCTTAACCCTTCACATTAATCTGCCGGATGAATTGTTGCCGAAAGGCTGGGAAAATCGTGATAAACAATTACATTGTAAAGGACGTTTTTCTACAAGTAAAAACAGAGTTCCTGTTAGTGATATATGGAGTGAGATTACTGCAGTTAACGGAAAGAGATCTGTAGGTGATTTCCATGTTGTATGTGGAGAAAAGCACTTCAGTGAAGAGCTTGTGCCAGTCGAGAAAGAGACAGTCAAGAAAATGTTAGGAACTGGACTTTGGGAGGAATTTATATTTAAAAATGAACCATTTCCACTCTTGCCAGAAAATGAACATTGGGGATATATTGAGTTGCCATGCTCCGTTCCATATCCTGCAGATGTTTTTGGGGACATAGACGAGAATCAAAGGGTTGATGAGAGTAACCAAGAACTCAAAGAAGAGAGTCAAGAGATTGAGAATAATGATCAAAAATCACAAAGCGGAAAAAAGAAAAAATTGCCTGAAATACGTATTGTACCTGTGTTGCCGCTCCATTATAGAAATTATATGCCAGGAGATAGAAAACATTATTCTGACAAGATATTTGATGATGGATATGTGCCATTAATGAAGGCTTGTGAAAAGGCAGTCTCAAACCATAAAAGTAATAAAAAAATTATTTCAGAGTGTGTGAGAAATCTTTTTCTATTGCTTGTTAATGAGCTTGATGGAAAGATGGGGATATTGCGCCGTCTGGGGCTTGGAAGACGAGTCGATCATTCAGCAAGGTTGGTGATTACCCCAGATCCGACTTTGGCCTGGAATGAAGTTTACATTCCGGAAGATATATGGAAAACACTTTCTGGACGTTGTGATAAACCAACAAAAGACGATTTGATTATTATTAATAGACAACCCTCGCTTCATCGCGACAGCATGCGTGCAGTAATTCCAGTTGTTTATGATGCAGAATACGGAAAAACATTACGAATTTCGCCTTTGATTACTGCTGGATTTGGAGCGGATTTTGATGGTGATGAAATGGTCATTCATTATCCAATTTCGAAAGAAGCACGCCATGATGCCAATAAGTTGCTTCCAGAGAAGAATCTGATTTCGATGGCAACAGGAGATCCAATCATATCCTATACCCAAGATTTTGTCATGGGAAGTTACATAAGTCAAGAATGCACAACCAAAGCTTTCTCTAGATTTCAAGATAAGGAAATTGAAAGTATCTTCCATGAAGAGATAAAAGACACTCTTACATTTGATGAAGATAAAGGTTTATGTTTGTTGAAAAAATTGTTTGAAAAGTGCCCAAATAAAAAGAAAGTACTAGAACTTGTCAAATGCTGGATGGAATATGCATTTGAAGCTTGTACAGAAGGAAATGTAACATTTGGTTTTTATGATTTCTGGAAAATCAATGAAAAGATTAAGGAAAAAAGAGATAAGCTTGAGAAAGAAGAGATGTCATCGAATCAAAAGAAAGATAAGCAGAAAGAATTGCTCAAAAAGGAACTTGATGACATAATAGGAAAAGAGCCAGAGTCAAGTATGGCTGTAATATGTAAGATGGTATTATCAAAAGCGCGTGGTAATAAACAAATAGACCAACTTGTCTGGTGTCGTGGACATCTCGACGGCATGGACGAGGAAAAAGAAATAATCAAGTCTCTTGTTGAAGGCATGAACTGGGATGATACTTTTGATGCATCTAAAAATGCAAGATCTTCAATGTGTGACAAGAAGTTGAATACTGCACGGGCAGGTGCTCTGACGCGTAAATTGGTGATGGCTCTACAATCGCAAGTGATTGTTTGCGAAGATTGTAGAAATAGTGAACATTCAATAGAAACATGTACAGCGAAAGGTGGAATCTGTCAAAAATGTTATGGAACATTACCAAATGGAAACTCCTCTCCACTAAATTGGCCGATTGGATTGATTGCTGCACAATCTATTGGTGAACGAGGTACTCAATTATCAATGCAAAGTTTCCATGCAGGCGACAGATTGACAATGAGCATTTATAAAATTTATGAAATATTAACAAAGGCTTGGACAAACAAGGAGGATTTTATTAAAGAATTCAAATCGGATGAAACATCTCCATATTTTCATATTGATGATCGACATTTTGAGTTGCTGTGGCGAATTATTAATCCTTCAGGTGGCATAGAAAGAATCCTAAATAAAAATGGAAAAAAATCAGATAAAAGTCGTGATATTTTTTCTTGGATACTTGCAGATAAAACGAAAAGAAGGCTTTTTAGATCCGCTCGAAACTCAGATTCAATGTTTATAGATGGTACTGTCCCTCGTCAACCTGTTGTGAGAATTTTGTTTAATTTATGGGGCAATCGTGTTGAAGATTTGTTAAAAAACTATGACAATGATTGCCACAAAGAACAATAAATAATTCTAAAAAAGATATTAACATAAAGGTTAAAAGATGGCAAAAAAAAGTACTGGAAAAACTCTTGACCAAGAGAAAACAAAGAGTAAAGAACAGAACAAAAACTCTGTGATGGGTTCAGTTTATCAACCACAACCATCTGATGATCAAATTGAGACGGATAATGATACAGACATCTTAGATGGAAAAGATCAGAATATAAATAATTCAGGTGATAACTCACTAGATAGTAACCAGATAAGTGACGAGGCCGAAGGTTCTGGCGATGATGACATTAAACATACGTACGTTAGTGTTTTCGAAGATCCATTTGATGCTCCAAATGAAAATTATCCTTTTGCTGAATTTACGACGTTATTGAGGTTCATAGAAAATGATATGGAGGAGGAAAAAGGTGAAAAACTGAAAATACATAAATATATTCCAATAGCAAAGACTTTCAACGGATATCATGTCTCATGGGATGACGCAGATAAAAGGGGTTACGGCGAATTGGAACGATTCCAAATCATCAATCTACTGGGGGAATGGATTGAAAATAATAGGCAGAAATTTCTCAGATCACTTGATATTAAGGATTTATCAGAAAATGCATATGATGAGTTTATAAGTGGTCACTTTCCTTGTACACAAATAGGCCTTTTGCAATGGCTACTTAAGATAGAAACAGATGAAACTAATGATCAAAGAATAGATTCAGACGAAAATAATGATGAGAAATCAGATATAAAAATGGCCACAAGCACATTCAGCCGATACCTTGATAAAATGGTTATATCATGTAATGGTCTGGACATAAAAATTGAAATCTTATTCTCTAAAGATGCTAAAATTGCATGGGCGGCCTGGGCCTATTATTCTGCAGTACAGAAAAAATACGAAGATGATAATAAATGGATTTGGAGTCGAAAATGGCAAGAAGAACTTTTAGTAAGACAGTTTGGTAAAAAAGAACTGAAAGTGCCTAAGGGCTATATTATACCAGAGTTAATTTTAGATAAAGGCAAAGTATTGAATCCTTCATGGGATATAGCAAGATGTATAATGAAGACTTTAAGTGTTAAGTTTGAGGACATATGTAATTATATCGAAGCAGAAATTATTGACAAAAAATAATGGAGTGGATAATGTCAACTGAGCTCAACAATAATGATGTATTATTTTTCACAGATATAGATTTTGATAAAGATTTAAAAATAAAAAAAGAAGCAAAAATTGATTATGCATTAAATGAAAGAAATGATGAAAAAGTTAATTGCAATATATTGATAAATAATTGTGGAACTCTACGTTCAGTTTTTAGAAGAGATACAAATAATGTTCTTATTTATATTGATAATTCAAAAGATTTTGACGAGGAAAGAAATGAAATAAAAAATTTATACAGTGAGACAATAACGGCAACAGGCTGTAATGATACGATAAAATCAAGATGTAGAGTATTAATAATAATTAAGCCACCTATTAACCCAAAATGTGTTGAGTTTCTTCAAAAATGGGCGATTGACGTAAAGAAATGTTCAGAACTTTGCATTGATTTTTTATTACAGCCACCATTTGACGTAGAGTATATTCAAGGGAGAATTGCACGTCATTGTGAGGGCTGGTCAAAACCACAACATCAAAAAATAAAACCCATTGAAGGATTTAAAGTCGGTAATTTGGTTTATTGTGATGGTAGAAATCAGGACAAATTCTTTACATTGTGTTTTGGAAAAATGACTCGGCTAGAATTGCGGATAAAAGAAATCGGCAAACGATACAAAGAATTTATTGATATATATAAAAGAGGACGCAAACTTGAAAATTATATTAAAGATTTTATGGAAGTATTAAAATTGAAATCGTCGGATAATATACCTCAAAAGTATGAATATTTATTTTCAAAAATGGAAAAACGAATTCCAAGAGTTCTTCTGATAGGAGAAAGCGGCGTGGGAAAGACAATGATAGCCAAATGTTTGAATGATATAGTTGAAAATCACCAAAATGAATCTTTAGCTCGCATATCTATTCCAGAATATTTGTGTAAGGAAGATGATCTAGAATCTTCAATGTTCGGTTATATGCCAGGCAATCATACAGGAGCCCTGCCTGATGGGGATTCTGGGATTCTTGAACAGAATATTGGCAAAGTAGTTTTCCTAGATGAGATTGGTGAAGCAAGCCCAGCAATACAAGCGAAGCTTTTAGCATATTTTGATGATTATTGTGTGCGACCAAAATCATGGTCCAGAAAAAAAACATTTTATTGTCCAACCTTTATTGTGGCAGCAACAAATCAAGATCTATTGAAGATGGCAAAAGAAGGAACATTCAGACATGATCTTCTCGCGCGATTTACTGACATTATCACAATTCCTCCACTTCGCGAACGATCTGAATCCATAGATTTCTATGTAGATTATCTTTTGCAGCAAAATGAAATAAACCCAAAAGATGAAAATTATATCGATGAGGTCGCACCAGATGCGCGTATGAAACTTCATTATCATGACTATCGCAATGGGAATTTCAGAGAGCTAGAAGATTTATTAACGCAAGCATGTATGTTGGCAAAACAAGATGGTAGACGATACCTTAATGCCCACGATATCGTCATTTGGTAGAATCCCAATCAAGCTGCATCCTTTATCTCATTCCATTTCTGGCAAATTTGGGCTGCCAGAACAGCGATGGGGACTGCTGTCGCCATCGCAAGTAGCGGAGAATTGCCCAAGAAGGCGCAAAACACAACATATATGATTGTACGTCTGGGATTCCAATGCGCTATCGGTTCGAGCGAACTGGTTGCGGAATGCCGTTGATAATGCCAAATAGTCAATAGCAGGGCGAGGGCAACGATACCGTAGAAGGTATTTGCGCTAGTAAATGGTCCAAGCGCAATCGTCCCCAGCATGGGCCAATACCGACATACGATTGTCTTGGTGACGTTCAGGATAATATCGCCATCATTGGAGTATTCTTCCTGGTCATATGTGTACTCTCTGTGGTTGAAGTAGCATTCGAACATTTCAAGCATTGTCGCTGAAGACAACGGCATGTGGTTGGGTTTGCGGACTCTGCCCGCAAGATAATAAGGGTTTCGCTCATCCATGAAACCACGCCATATGTTAGCACGAATATCAGGGGTAAGAAAAGCGTCATCTGTATCGACAGAATGCTTGAATTTCTCATAGTCGTCGCTGTTTGCCGGAGGAAGCAATGAGTCTTCTGTAAGGGTTGGATCGAAACTGCTTCCGCGGGTGATTCCAGAGGCAAGCAAGAAAAAACGGTAGATTATGACAGGAGTGCCATTCGTTGCAAATGAAGTCACGCTGAAACCATTCCAGATATCTCCGTGCAAAGCATTGTAGTTGATGAAACACTCTTTCCACGAACGGATGTATTGTCGCCAATTCTGGCTGGAATTAGAAGGAATTTTTTCATCAAGGGAAAGCACATGGTATGCAAGTTCCGCAACTTGGGCGGCAGAAAGCGTTGCTCCTTCCAACATGGGGACGGTGCCGTCACCAATCGACGTGTTGTTTGTTCCCTCGAAAAGTTCTCGCACCGCTCGTTTGAGTTCTCCTGTGCGTGGTTCATCTGAGTCTGTCAGCAGATATCGGAGATAGTTGCCGAAGTCCGCTGTGGCGTTGTTGACTCTGGCAAGGCCGAACACGACAGGTACGCCGGTATCCGGACGTTGCGTCGAGAGAATGTCGCGTACATATCTGAATACGCGGTCGTCCTGTCTGTTCGTATCCATGGTATTCTCCTTCCTTTTCTGCTAATGATAATTGAAGTTATATTTCTATTTGTGATGCATATTTAGGAAGACAGAGGCTGTTGCTGGCTTCAAAAGTCAGGCAACAGCCTCATTAGTTTCTTCCGATTATCGGACATTACCGGAGGCGATTTGCCGACTGGCAGCGGCAAGTGCTCTGGAGTTCAAGGTCCCTGTCACATGCAACTGGAAGTGGCAATGGCCGCTATCCACCAGGGAACGTCCCTTGACATCAAGCAGACCTGCCTCATCGAGTTCCAGGGAGATCTCCAGCGGCGTCCCTTCAGGGACTTCGCGTTCAAACACCAGCAGATTCGACGCGGGATTCACGATTTCGTTGGCTTCGTCCAGGCTCAGCTCCTCCTCCTTGGACTCGCTGGCGTAGATACAGATGGCGACATCGTGAGCTTCAGCAAGGGTGGCAAAACGGTCATAGCCGCTTGCTTTGAGTTTCTGTCCGGCGAAGATGAGATTGCTCACATAGTCCTCTAACCCCCCATGACTGTTCTTGCGGGTGCATTTGACTCCGTACGAGAACGTCGCGATGTTTTCGATGACGCCTTCCTCTTCACCGTTTGCCAGGCGATTGGCCCAGATCGCCGCGCCAATTGCAACGGCCTGATGGGGATCCGTCAACTTGCATTTTCCGCTCCATGCCGGATAGTTCTGTTCAAGAGTCGTCATCACGCAGGGCATGATGGAGGAACCGCCGACCAGAAGAACCTCTGCGATGGCGGAGGCCGCCAGATTGGCATCATCCAAGGTTGCCTGGACAATGTCGAGCGTCTCCTTCACCTTCTGTTTGATGCAATCGTCGAATTCGGCGCGAGTGACGGGGATCACGACATCGCCGTCATCGAGGACGACTTCGTAGGATTCCTGAGTCGTCAAGCCATGTTTGGCTTCCTGCGCCAGTTTGCGGAACTTGCCGACCACACGAAGCGTCGCAAGATCGTCAATCTGACTCTTCTTGAAGTCTTCGGCATTCAAGGAGAGCTTGCCATTCTTCTGGGCGTTGTATTTTTCCCAGAGGAAGAAGGCGAAAAGATTGTCGCAGTCTGCGCCACCGAGGAGTGGGTCGCCTTTCTTCGACTTGACGACTCCATGGCCCTTGGCATCATACGTGATGATGGTGCAATCGAACGTCCCCCCGCCAAAATCGTAGACGAGGATTGTCTTGTCACGGCAGTCAGATCCGTCATGATAGGCGAGTGCGGCGGCAATGGGTTCTTCAATCATTCCCAAAACCTCCACACCGGCCGCTTCAACGGCTTGCTTGGTCCTGGCCTTGGCGGCAGGGGAGAAATAGGCGGGGAACGTGACGACGACCTTGGGCTTCTGCCCATCAACCAAGTTCATCACGTTCGGGTTTTCAAACACCAGCTTTTGGATGACGAGGGATGCGGCAGTGATGGGGGTAAGTTTATCACCGTTATAGACAGGATATTCGGTTCCGCGGAATTGGCCGTCAGAAGTCCACAGTTTGTCCTGGGCGATGAGGCGCTTGGAGCATTCGATGACTTTCTTGGCATCCGGTCCACCAAGCCGATTCACGGCATCGCGCCCAACAACGGCATGCTGGGGGTCGGGGATATAGATGACGGACGGCGTTGTCGGCATGGATTCCAAGTTATTGAGAACAAGTGGCTTCCCAGTCACAACATCATAGACGACAATAACCGAGTTGGTGGTGCCAAGGTCGACTCCAAATAGAGAGGGTTTTCCAGTAGTCATTGCTTTTCTCCTTTTGACTGTCTTTTTTAGTTGTTGTTCATTTCCCTATTTTCATCAGGCCCTGTGCCTGATGCAAAAACTGTTACTTCAGCTGGCGTTACAACGCCATGAACCGCGAATCCGATTTCAAGACATTCAGCGATGTGTCCAGACATGCATTCGGGGTGATCAGGTGCAACCGTCTGGACAATGCGATGTTCTGATTCGGAAACTGGATCGTTCTGCGACGGTACAATGGGGCGCACCCCCTCATCATTGAGGAGTTTCTCTACGGTGTTCTTCATGAACAGCATTCGACGCTGCAAACTTGCAAACGTCTCGGAGGTGTTGTCGTTTGCTAATATCTCTGATGCAAATTTGAGATTACCGCAAGCCAAGCGAAACAGCTTCTTGAGACTTTCAAGCCGCAGGTTGTCACGCGATTTAGCCTCAAGACGTTCTTTGGTGAACGTCTCGAGGCATTCCATGCTCTTTGCCAAAGACGTCAGGTTTCCCAACTGCGCGTTGATTGCCTCAAGAGAATGCTGAATTGTGTCGACGGGGGAATCCCCTGCCAACTTGTTGTGACCATTCCGCATGATGTGGAGCCACTTTTTCTTTTTAGGGTTACTGTTTTTCATGTTTCTCCTTTTGTTTTGTAACCAAATTGCAATCAGCATAATTTAAATTATTTAGCAATCCACAATCATCATTAGTCAATCAGGCTTGTCAACATGTGGAAGGGTGTGAATGCGATGTTGTTCATTTGATTGGTGACTGGAATCGCCACTTTGACGAGACGGGTCAGTCCCCTGTCTATCGTTTGGGCAATCCAGCCCTGGGACATGAAGTTCATAATTGTAATGTGATCTCCATAAGGCACGTCGACGAAAGCGATGTATTGCTGATAAAATCGGGTGCCTTGCACAGCAATGGCAACGCTGAATGGATCGCGCTGATATGTCAATTCCTCAATAGACGCTTCACAATAAAGACGCAATTCCTGGAAATAACCAAACAATCCGTTCACATTCCGAAGCCGGTTCTCGAGGATGCTGATATTCCGCCAGTAAGTCCAAATTGTGACAATCATAAGCACGATGAACAGCAAAACAGCTTTGCCAATCAAGACGACCCCGCAAACCACTACGGGGACCACAAGCTTAATGATCGGGATTACAATCATCAAGAAAATATGTAATGCAAACATAAAGGCTTCGAAGAATAATGACATTGTCTGATTGTACACTTGATTGATCATCGCACACGCTCCTTTTCGTTGCTCTCCTCGCAGGATGTTATCATTCTACGACTTTTTGTATGAAGCATTTTTTTAATGACCAGTCGTCAGAAGTGTACTGCTTTACGGATCTACTCCAGATGCCGTCTTTTAGAGGAGTCAGCTTCCAAAGACTGTTCTTATATTGGTAATTCCCACCTCCCTCTCTCTAGGTAGTTGCTATACAAATGGGAGATAGTTTTTTTGAGTATCAACCTTGTACAGGCAACTCCTGCTCCCACCAAAAATCATGAAAGTTCGTATCTTTTCATGGTCATAATCAAAGGCTTTTGCTAGTGCCAAAAGATAGCTTAGGGATTTCAGCCACGTTGGTGTTCCGCCCATTTTTGAATTTCCAGATCACGCACATGCTCTCTTTCCTGTTCCCATTGCCTTTTCTGAACTTGCTCAAGATTATTGGAATCGGTTTTCTTTTCGGTCTCTTCAGACGTTTTCACGGGTTGCTTTCCTGCTTCTTTTTCCCGATCCCCATCGCTTTTGAATTCCTGGATGAGCTTCGTTTTGCAAGTTTTAACCTTCTGTTTTTCAGCCTCAAGGGATCTGCGTCTTTCTGTGGACAACCCTGGTTGCCTGAGTTCCTCGTCTATAGTTTTTTCGCGATTATCCAGAATTTTCCAAGCGGTTTCATAGTCTTTCATAGTTGATGTCCTTCTTTTTTCTTGTTTGTTTTTTCAGTAATTCACAGATTTATCTCATTCGGGCAGCATTTTGCTGTCGCTGCAGGAACACCCTGTCATTGTAGAAGCTCACACGCCTTGCAAGAATCGGAAACGTCCCTTGTTTGAAAGTGAAAACGATTTCCGGGCAGGCCCGCACGACTTCATAGTCTCGGATCAGTTCAATCGGCATACCGAACTCAGTCAATTGATGATTGATGTCGGCCGCCAATCCGCGTGATGCAATCCCGTTGTTATGCATCATGTTCAAGGCATATTTCAGGCCACATCGTTTTGACACCATTTTTGCCGTGTCCATGTCGTTGCATCCGAAATACTGTTGTATGCATGCATTGCTCATGAATGATCCCCAGTCCTCGGGATAAATACTTTTCAATTGTGCCAGATCCTGCCAGAACATCCACAGGATTGTTCCGTATGCCGCTCCAAGGGTGGCCGCTTTGCGCAATGGGTCAAGTGGTCCGAATTGTCCGACTTCATCCAGCAGGAACAGCGTGCGTGAGCGGTTTCCCTGCATACCTTGAATAGGACTTCTTCGCATGACCTCGTCCAGCATTCCCGACAGTATCAGCCTTACGGTACGCACCTGCCTGCTTAAATGGCGTGGCGGGATGACGATATAGATGGAATTGTTATTTTGACCGATTATGTCCTGTGGGTCGAAAATATCCGATGCCCCCCCGTAGTTTTCTGCGTCAAGCATATTGGCAACTCCACGATCTTCAAGGAATTCGGTCTGCATGGCTACTGTAGCTCGGACGTCTCGGTTGTCAGCATATGCTTCATATTCCGCCATGGACTTGAGAAGCAAGTCGAATTTCAACATTTCCCTTCCATTGCTCTGCACCAGCTTATTTTCAAGTTCCGCTTTCAGTTTCGTCATTTCTTCAACATCAAGAAGCAGATTGCGGATTGTCGAAATAGGGGGGCATTGATGATTCTCATACCGATAGCATGTCAGGATGATAGCGGCCTTGATCATAGCCTGTGCAGCGTTGTTAAAGAATGGATCCTTCTCATCCTTTGGGCGAATGACGATAGCCTCTGCGAGCCTTGCCGCCTCGGCCATCAATTCACCTGCTTGTGTTTCATTGATTGTTCCAACGCAATTGTAAAGGCGTTTGATGCGTGCCAACGTTGCAAAACGTCCGCTTCGATGTACTGTTTCCAGATATGGATCGAAACACCAGATACGCTGACCAAGCACACCGCGCCTGTACAAGCTCGTCTGTGTGTAGTTTTCACCTTTGGGGTCAAATATCACAACAGGGCCGTTCCAGTTGAGCAGATTGGGAATGATGAGACCGACTCCTTTTCCGGAACGTGTAGGCGCGACGGTAAGGATGTGTCCTTCATCCCGTGTCTGAAGATATGGCGCTGAGGCATTGTCTCCGACTGGAGAACCTTTTTGCCAACATCTTTCGAAAGGATGTGGATTGCTCGCATTCCAAGAAACGGCCTTGCCTAGAATAAGCCCATCTGGCAAAGGAGGATTCTGCACATCAAAATGTGCGGCAACTATATCATTAGGTTCAGCCCATTTTGCCGTACCAAATAGATTTGTATCCATGGCAGTCTCCTTTTTTTAAATTACATAGTATTATAAACTTTCAAATTGTTCGGGGCGGGCTGCGGGGGGAAACAGGACGCTCCTTTGGTCAATGTCATCTCCGCAAATGTAGCATTTTTTATTTGGAAGGACGCGCATCCAAGTGACAGACCATGGTGATGGCGCGGTGATGAATCCCTCAATCGGTTGAAGATACGGTCCGGCGACACGGATATAGCGTCCCCCGCAAGTCTCGTACATTTCCTTCCCGCTCGTTCCGAGTTTTGTCTCCACGGGGCAGTCCTTCAGTATTACTTGCAGCTGTATAATCGCAGCCGTGATATTGATATGCTGGACGAAAAGTCCGAGCGCTGGTTCCCCACCGTAGGAACCAGGAGCGTCTGTGCTGTAGTCAAAATTGCTCGTATGTACGGGGGTGCCTGGATTGATGCAAGCATAGCATGCGTGCTGATGTGCTTCTCCATCCTCCGGCCCCCAAAGGAAGATGCCGCCTTCGATAGCATTAGAAGAGCATCCGACTGATAGGAAAGGAATCTTGTAAATGATGGCGGCAAGCTGGCAAAGCCTATTGATACCGGGAGAGTCTGTCGCAGCCAGGATGCGTGTCGGTTTGTAAGTTTCCATAACCTCTGCCAGTTTCTTCCGTTCACCCTCAAACAGATCCTCTGGAATGGAGATGCAGGTGCAGGAGGGGACGTGTTCGGCAAGCAATGCCTTCATCGCCAGAGTTTTGGGTTGTCCGATGTAAGCGGTGCCAAGGACATGGCGCATGACATTATGCACTTCCAGCAGATCTGGATCGGCCAAAATCAGTGTGCCAATTCCGCTTTTTGCCAGTTCAAGTGTCAGCTGCCCTCCGACGGAACCGCAACCTACCACCAAAATCCGTTCTTTTGCCAGAAAATTCATGATATCTTTGTTGAACGGGGTACGCTTGAAATATTCATTCTCCTCATATGCGTGAATCTCAACAAGCGAACCTGATTTGTCTGTGAAGATACCATTTGGGGAAACACTGAATGGGAGATTGTCCTTTTTTGCTTGGTCAGTGTCATCGGTAGCCATGGCGAGAAGATGCCGGGAAGTTGTGTCGGGCTCTTCTCCTGGACGGCAGATGCTGGTCACAGTTGCCGTTTGGGATGATGGTGACCATGTTCCAAAGATACGGGAACCTGTGGGGAGGGCTACCAACTCATTCTTGAGGTGCTGCGGAATTGTCACAATCGTCATTTTCATCGTTTTCTCCTTTGGGAATGGGGGTGTGGTTGATCGGTTCTTCCTGCGTGGAAAGTTGTTCGAGAGATTCTTCTAAACAAGGTTTACTGCAATTCATATTTTTACAGCAATCCGCAAACAGACGAGGCCAATCCACATATTTCCACATGTCATCCAATTCCAGTCCCAATGGGAAATCATGCGAAAACAGGATATTCTTATTCAGTCCATCAGGATTTGTTACCAAAAGAGCTTTTTGGTTTGTCGAGGGATTTTCACCCAGAACAACATTCCAGCCTTTTGGGAGTATTCTACTGATGTTTCTCGCCAACTCAGCCTCAGGGGAGAAATAGGCCAATTGAGGGGCGTTCTTCCATGCCTCTGCAACCACCTCTGAATCATCAGGAATGATATTGATTTTGGTCCGATAGGCAACCCCGTCAATGACCCAGAACCCAAGCAGTTCAAGTATTTCATTGGCGGACAGGTTGATCAGAACAACTGGATATGGGTTGTTGACACCAAGAGGGGATGGTTCCGTCTCGCTCGTCCGGCAATGTTCATATGTCCTGACATCACAACCAGACAATTGCGGAAAGTTCATGGGATGGTCGTGGACAGAGACATGACGATTTCGACCTCCAGTCAACTTAAGCTCATCGACAAACATCTTGCGAACTTCAGCAGTGTCCATCCTTGTAGAGACATGTGACCTGTTTCTGACCATCATGTATTCAGGCAGTTTCTCGCATTTGTAGAAGACAGCACTCCCCGCGATGACATGTCCATAAGCACTTGCTTCGTTGTCATTTCTGCTAATGTCACCGTAGATGCGTTCAATGTCTTCTTTGAAATGGAGTGTGCAATAAATCGGTTTATCCGCGTATTGTTTCACTTTATTTTCATCATGTTTGAATAGAAAATTCATAATTCACCTCTTTCTTGAATTGTTGAAGATATTGCCGTCCTGCATTTTATGTGAAAAGCAGGACGGCAGCATGTTGGATTATCTGGCTTAAGCAACGTCGGCGCTTGCGACGACCTTGTTGGGCGGCGGATCAACCACTGGCAGGAAACGTGAATCATCGCGGGTTTGGTTACTGTTCATAGTCTTGCTCCTTTTGTTTTTTTGCTGTGGATGGCGGCCCTCTGCGCCTCCTCCCCCGGAACGCGGAAGGCCGCCGCCAGGCTGTT
>JAEEGL012030799.1_pt1 | contig 15984 bp, 12 predicted proteins | sample 9134231 | NCBI WGS metagenome assembly JAEEGL01 (sample SAMN16246548, study PRJNA631951) | gut metagenome | biome: gut microbiome; feature: rumen; material: fiber-attached | host: Bos | place: Iran: Karaj | collected 2018-10 | reverse complement strand
CGCATGTAGCGGAAAAAGAAGGTGAGCAGGATGGAGCGGATGTGGGCCCCGTCCTGGTCGGCGTCGGCCAGGATGATCACCTTATGGTATTTGAGCGCGGTCACGTCGAAATCCTCGTCGATGCCCGTGCCCAGGGCAGTGATGATGGAACGGAACTCATCGTTGGCCAGCACCTGATCCAGCCGCTTTTTTTCGGCGTTCAGGGGCTTGCCGCGCAGCGGCAGGATGGCCTGGAAACGACGGTCCCGCCCCTGCTTGGCGCTTCCGCCTGCGGAATCGCCCTCCACGATGAACAGCTCGTTTTCCGCGGCTTTGCGTCCCGTGCAGGCGCTCAGCTTGCCCACCAGGGGCGCGGCCTCCAATTCGTTTTTCGCCCGGGCCAAATTCCGGGCTTTGCGGGTAGCTTCCCGCACCTTTGCGCTTTTGACCGCTTTTTCGATGATCTTTTGGGCCAGATCCTGGTTTTTCAGGTTTTCCAGAAATTCATACAGCTTTTCGGCCACGATGGCTTCCACCGCCGGGCGCACTTCGGTGTTTCCCAAACGGCCTTTGGTCTGCCCCTCGAACTGGGGATTTTTCACCATCGTGGTGAGCACCACGGTGATGCCTTCCCGGAAATCCTCTCCCGCCAGATTGTTATCCTTTTCCTTGAGCGCGCCGGTCTTCCGGGCGTAATCGTTCAGGGCTTTTGTGAGGGCGGCGCGAAAGCCCGTTTCATGGGTGCCGCCTTCGCCGGTAGGGATATTGTTCACATAGGAAAACACCGATTCGGTATAGCCGTCGGTATACTGGATGGCGGCGGCGCAGATCACGTCGTCCCGCCTGCCCTCAAAGAATATCGGTTCCTCGTGCAGGGGCGTTTTATCGCGGTTCAGGAATTTCACATAATCGATAATGCCGCCCGCGAAGCAGTATTCCGCCTGGGCTTTTCCTTCTTCTCTGGTCCTCTCGTCAATAAAGGTGATTTTAAGACCCCTGTTCAGGTAAGCCAGCTCCCGCATGCGGCGCCGGACGGTGTCGCCGTTGAAAACAGTTTCCTCAAATATGGTATCATCAGGCAGGAAGCGGATCAGGCTGCCGCGCTTTCGGGTGTTGCCCACCTTTTCCAGCGCCGTCACCGGATAGCCCGCCATGATTTTTTTCTGCTTCGGGTCATAATAGCTTTCATACCGCTGGGTATAATGGCTCCAGTCCCGGAAAACATCCACCGTCAGCCATTTGGAAAGTGCGTTCACCACCGACGCGCCCACCCCGTGCAGGCCGCCCGAATAGGCGTAATTGTCGTTGCCGAATTTGCCGCCCGCGTGGAGCTTTGTAAAAATCACCTGTACGCCGGGCACGCCCAGTTCGGGATGATTGTCCACCGGCATGCCCCGCCCGTTGTCCCACACGGAAGCGGAACCATCCTTATGCAGCGTCACCGTCACCTCGGTGGCATAGCCGGCCATAGCCTCGTCGATGGCGTTGTCCACGATTTCCCATAATAAATGATGCAGGCCCCTGCTGCCGGTGGAACCGATATACATACCGGGCCGCATGCGCACGGCGTCCAGCCCCTCCAGCACCTTGATGCTGCCCGCGTCGTAATTCTGCGCCATAAAGCACCTCGTTTTGTTTCATTGCCCGCGGTCCGCCCCGCAAACGGCAGAACCGGTTTCTATAGCATACCACAACTTCTTCTTTTTTGCAAAACTGTTTCATAATCCGCGAATGCCCCGCATTTTCTTCTGAAACCAGGCAGGAAAACAGGGCGCAGCGTCGTATAAAAGGAAGATGCGTCTTTTTGCAAAAAGAACTACGGGAGGACACAGAGCATGCTGACGGAGGAAACGCTGCGGGATATAGCGGGAGAGGAAAACTATACCCAGGGCCGCGCCATCTTCCATCGGGCGCTGGTGCGGGAAGCGCGCCGCGCAAAGGATGAACTTGTTTACCTTGTTTCCGGTGAAGAAAAGCATTATGTGATTATTGCCAACGGAACCATCCGCTGCGACTGCGGGCAGAATCCCTGTCCCCACGGGGTGGCGGCGGCGCTCACCGCGCTGGAATCGGGCGCTATGCAGGATATGGAGCGGAGGCGCGCTCAGCTGGCCGTGCCCGCCCTGTTCGAGGCGGTTTATTCCATGCTGCCGGAAACGGATGGCATCCGCCTGTCCCCCGCCCTGTTTATGACCCGGGAAGGGTTGCGCATCGGCCTGCGCATCGGGGAGGACAGGATGTATGTGGTCCGTCATATTCCCCATTTTCTGCAGTGCCGGGAAAATGGCGAAGCGCTGCCCTTCGGCAAGGGCTTTGAATACCGGCCCCAGTGGATGCGGTTCGATGAAAAGCAGAATCATCTGCTGGATATCCTGGCCGAATACTGCGAAAACGGCTCGGCCCAGACGCTCAGCGGCGCGGAGGCGCGGGTGATGCTGCTGCCTCCCAAAGCCGCGGCGCGGATGCTGTATGCCCTGCTGGATGTGCCGTTTTCTTTGCAGATCAACGGGAATGCCTACACGCTGCCCGGCATCGCTTCCCGATCCCTGCCGCTGAATTTCCATTTGGGCGGATCGCCGCAGAAGCTGACCATGACGGCGGAGCTTCCTTCCATCCTGTTTCCGCTTACGAAGGATTTCCGCTTCGTGCTGGCGGACGGGGAATGCCTGCTGATCCCGCCGGAGCAGCGGGGCCTGCTGGCCGCCCTGCACAGGTTTTCCAACGGCCGCGAGGCTCAGTTCTTTTTCAGCGCGCAGGATACCCAGCGGGTGATGAGCGAGCTGCTGCCCTTCCTGCTGCGGGTCGCCACGGTCACCATTGATCCTTCCCTGGAAAGCCATTTCCTGCATCTTCCCCTTGTGGCCCGGGTATACCTGGATAAAGCGGGCGCGGATGTGACGGCCCAGGTGACCTTTGCCTATGGGCAGGTATCTCTGGACCCGTTTTCGCCCGATTCCGCGCCGCACGACGCCCTGCTTCTGCGGGATTCGCCGGGAGAAAGGGCGGTGCTGGATGAATTGGCCCAGGACGGCTTCCATATTTTCAAGGGCTGCGTATACCTGAGCGGCAGCGAACGCATCTATGATTTTGTCACCGAAGGCGCGTCCCGGCTGACCCAATGCGCCGAGGTTTTTTTCAGCAAGGATTTCAAGCGCCTGACTCCGCGCAAACCCATGCTTCGCGGCGCGGTTCAGATGCGCGGCGGCCGCCTGCAGCTGAAAATGATGGACGGCGACACGCCGGTGGAGGAACTGTACCCTCTTTTGGACGCGCTGCGGAAACGAAAGCGCTATTTCCGATTTAAACAGGGCACCTACCTGGACCTGACCGACACGGCGGAATGGCAGCCCCTGGCGGAAGTGATCACGGAAAACCAGGAAGCCACGGGAAAGGAAGAATTGGGAGCCTGCTGGGCGGCCTATCTATCCGCCCTGATACGCGAGAATCATCTGAACGTAACCTTGGATGAGGGAACATCTCAGGCCGCAAACCTGGAATATACGCCGCCCGAACCGCCGGTTTCCGTGCTGAGGCCTTATCAGGTGCGAGGCTATGCCTGGCTCATGTCGCTGCACGCGCTGAGTATGGGCGGCATTCTGGCGGATGATATGGGCCTGGGCAAAACGGTGCAGATGCTCAGTGCCCTGCTGGCTTCCGTAAAGCAGGCAAAAAAGCGCAAGCCTTCCCTGATCGTGGCTCCCACCTCCCTCACGTATAACTGGCTCAGCGAATGCGCCCGGTTCACGCCTCAGCTTTCCGTGCTGCTGCTGTCCGGCGGTCAGGCCGCACGCGCGGAGCAGATCGAAAGCCTCACGGGAAAAAACGCGCCGGATCTGGTGATCACCAGCTATCCCCTCATCCGGCGGGATATCGCCCTCATGCGGGATATCCCCTTTCGCTTCGCCGTGCTGGACGAAGCCCAGCAGATCAAGAACGTGCAAAGCGTGGGCGCGCACGCCGTGAAGCAATTGACGGCCGATACCCGCATTGCCCTGACCGGTACGCCCATGGAAAACCATGCCGGGGAGCTGTGGAGCGTATTTGATTTCGTACTGCCCGGCTATCTGCCCCGGTACACGGATTTCCTGCGCCGCTGGGGCGAAGGGCAGAACGCGGACGACCTGCGCCGGCGCATCCGTCCCTTCCTGATGCGCCGGGTGAAGGCCGAGGTGCTGGGCGAACTGCCTGAAAAGATGGAAAGCGTGCTCATGGCCGAGCTGCCGCCGGAGCAGCGGCGGGTATACGACGCGGTGCTGCTGCAAAAGCGGGAACGGGTGGACCGGATCCTGCGGGACCGGGGCCTGACCCGGGGCCGGGCGGAGGTGCTTTCCGCCATTACGGAGCTGCGGCAGATCTGCTGCCATCCCGCTCTGTGCCTGCCGGATTACAACGGCCTGTCCGGCAAACTGGAACTGCTGATGGATGTGCTGCCGGGGGCGCTGGCCTCCGGACGGCGGGCGCTGGTTTTTTCCCAGTTCACCTCCATGCTGCATATCATTGAAAAACGTCTCGCCCAGGAAAACATCCCCTATCTGTACCTGGACGGGGAAACTCCGGCGGGAAAGCGTTTGGAACTGACCGAACGCTTTAACGGGGGCGAGGGCGGCGTGTTTCTGATTTCCCTGAAGGCGGGAGGAACCGGCCTGAATCTGACGGGGGCGGATCTGGTGATCCATTACGATCCCTGGTGGAATCCCACTGCCGAGGAGCAGGCCACAGGCCGCGCCCACCGCATCGGCCAAACCAAGAAGGTGGAGGTGCTGCGCCTGGTGGTGCACCAGTCCATTGAAGAACAGGTAGTCAACATGAGCACACGAAAACGCCGCCTGTTCGACAAGCTGATCACCCCCGGCGAAGAACTGCCCACAAAGCTAACGGAAAAAGACATTCTGGCGCTGTTTGACGCCGATGTGAAACCATAGTATAATAATACAGAAACAAAGGCAGGCAGCGGGAAGCGGGAGATTATGGCACGCAAATCCCATCTCTTTCCCCCGCTTCCCGCCGCTGGATAAAAGGGCTTCCTTTCGGCCTGAAACGCCGGAAATATCGCGGAAGGCGGAAAAACAAATGCAATTATCCCAATCCATGAACGGCAAAAAGCGGCGTACCGGCATGCTGATCCTGGCGGCGCTGCTGATCGTGCTGATCGTGCTGGCGGCCCGGGGCGTTTTCGGCACCGCGGCCAGGCAGGTATCCGCCGTGAAGCTGCGCTGCATGGCCACCCAGGACGTGACCCCCTTCGGGGACGATATTCTGTATTACGACGGGCTGACGCTGTACTGCCTCCGTTCCAACGGCGCGGAGCGCTGGAGCTACCCCTTGGGGGAAAACGCTTTCTTTTCATGCAGCGACAGGGTGATCGCCGCCTGGTCCGGCACCCAGCTGCACATCGTGGACCGCAACGGCAGCGCCACGTACAATGAAAACCTGTCGGACGCCATTCAGTTCGCCCGGGTGGGCAGCAAATACATAGCCGCCGTGCTGGGCGGCGATATCAGCCCCACCCTGGTGATCAAGGATATGCAGGGCACCACGGTGGACTCGGAGGCAACGGCCTATAAGGATATGATCCTGCTGGACCTGGGCTTTTTCAGCGACGGGGAATTCCTCTGGACCACGTCCCTGGATGTGTACGGCAGCGTGCCGGATACCACCCTGGACACCTTCCGTGTGAACCTGACCACCAGCGGCGGCGTTTCGCTGGGGGATCATCTGGTGTACGCCGTGGTTTACGCAGGTCAGCAGCTGAATGTGGTCAGCACCCAGCAGCTGCGCAAATATGATTACCGCGGCACCCTCGACCCCAGCGGCACGGTGCTGGTTTACGGCTGGCAGCTGATCGATCACGCGGTGAGCGGCAGCGAAGCCATGCTGCTGTTTACGCCTTCCCGCGCCGCGGGAGATATCGGCGGCATCAATCAGCTGCGCCTGCTTTGGGGAAAAACGGACAAGCGGTATTCCCTGCCCACCGTGTGCATCAGCGCGGCGCTGCATGACCGCAGGATATTCGCGTTTTCCGAGGATATGGTTTACCGCGCCGATCTGAACGCCCGCCGGTTTGAACCCATCAGCCTTTCCACCGTGCTGGGCAGTCAGCGTGTGACCGAGTTTTTGGGCATGCTCAAAAACGGCACGGCCCTGCTGGCCTGCGAAAGCGACGTATTCGCCGTGAACCTGCAATGAAAAAGGAAATGGGGCTATACGTGCATATTCCCTTCTGCCGCCGGAAGTGCGCTTACTGCGATTTTCCTTCTTTCGCGGGGCGCGAGGGCAGCATGGAGGCGTATGCGGACCGACTGACGGCGGAAATAAGGGAAAAAAGCGATCCCAACGCCGCGATTGCCACGCTGTATATCGGCGGCGGCACCCCTTCCCTGCTGCCTCCCGGCCTGATGGCACGGATCTTGGGGGAATTGCGGGGCCGGTTTGAATTTCTTCCCGGCGCGGAATGCACCTGCGAGTGCAATCCGGGCACGGTGACGGCGGATTTTCTACGGGTACTCAAACAGGGCGGCATCAACCGCCTTTCTTTCGGGGTTCAGGCCCGGCAGGAACGCCTGCTGCGTCTGCTGGGCCGTATTCACAGCTGGGAGCAGGCGGTTGAAAGCGTGTCTATGGCGCGGGACGCCGGATTTCAAAACCTGAATCTTGATCTGATGTTAGGCCTTCCCGGCCAAACGCTTTCCGACGTGGAAGAAACCCTGGACGCCGCCCTGCGCCTGTCCCCCACCCATCTTTCCTGTTACGGCCTCATCGTGGAGGAAGGAACGAAAATGCAGGCCATGGTGGAAAGCGGAAAATGGCTTCTGCCGGATGAAGATACCGAACGGGCGATGTACGAAACATGCCGCGCCACCCTGGCCCGAAACGGCTACGCCCAGTATGAAATCAGTAATTTCGCTTTGCCGGGCTATGCCTGCCGCCATAATATGGATTGCTGGCGGCGAAAGGAATATATCGGCGTCGGCAGCGCGGCCTGCGGCTTTGCGGACGGCGTGCGATACCGCAACCCGCCCGATTTGGACGATTATCTGGCAGGCAAAGCCCCGGAAAAAACCGTCGTTTCCCCTGAGGACGCCCGGTTTGAAAGCGTGATGCTGGGCCTGCGGATGACGGAAGGCGTATCGGAGGAAGCGTTTTTCCGCATGCACGGCGTTCATCTGTGGGATGCATACGGGGAAAAGCTGCAAAGATCCATCCGCCTGGGGCTGGTGATCCGGGAAAACGGTTTCCTGCGCCTGACCCGGCGGGGCATGGACGTGCAGAACAGCGTATTGGTGGATTTGCTGTAAATTCACGCTTAATTCGTACAGAACGGACAGAGCGGAGGGAAATCTCTTCCCTCCGCTCCGGTTTTATTGCTCCAGCGTTCTGCATTCCTTCAGCAGCCGGATGATGGGCAAATGCTGGGGGCATACCGATTCGCACTGGCCGCAGGCCACGCAGTCCCCCGCCCTGCCTTTGCCTAAGGTGACGATGTTGTATTCCCGCACGGTGCGGAATTCCGCGCTGCCCCGGCGGCGGTTCACCACATTGAAGATCTCCGGTATGGCGATGCCCATGGGGCAGCCCTCCGTGCAGTAATGGCAGGCGGTGCAGGGAATGGATTTATCTTCGTTCAGGGCTTCCTGGGCCTGGGTGATGACGGCCCGTTCTTCGTCCGTCAAAGGATGGAAATCCTTCATGGTGGCCAGATTGTCATCCATCTGCGCCAAATTGCTCATGCCGCTGAGCACGGCCAGCAGGTTGCCCACGCTGGCGGCATAGCGCAGGGCCCAGCCGGCGCAGGACCAGCCCTTGCCGGATTTTTCAAACGCTTCCTTCACCGTTGGGATGGGGTCGGCCAGCACGCCGCCCTTCACCGGCTCCATGATCACAACGGGCTTGCCGTGGGCCTTGCAGATTTCCCAGTTGCGCCGGGAAGCTACGCCGGGATTCTGCCAGTCGGCGTAATTGATCTGCAATTGCACGAATTCCACTTCCGGATGGGCGGTGAGCAGTTCCTCCAGCAAAACGGGGTCGGCGTGGAAGGAAAAGCCCAAATGCCGGATCAGGCCTTTTTCCTTTTGTTCCTTCACGTAATCCCATAGCCCGTAAGATTCAAACTTTTTGTAATTGCCCCGCTGAATGGCGTGGAGCAGATAATAATCGAAGTACTCCACCCCCGTGCGCTCCAGGCTGGTGAAAAGCTGCTGTTTGGCGCTCCCGGCGTCCTGAGCGGCCATCACGTTCACCTTGGTAGCCACGGTGAAGGCATCGCGGGGATAGCGGTCCGCCACCGCCGCCTTGAAAGCTTTTTCGCTGGCGCCCCCGTCGTATACATAGGCTGTATCAAAGTAGGTTCCTCCCGCAGCCATAAACCGGTCCGTCATTTCGCACACCTGGGGAATATCAATGCTGCCGTCCGGGTTCTTGGGCAGGCGCATCAAACCGAAGCCCAGCTTGAAAGGATTGCTTTTCAGATCGACGCTCATTTACGTTCTCTCCTCCATTTATTCGCGTTATTCGCGGTTTCGCCCGTACCAGCTTTTCACGGTTTCCTCCGCCTTTTTCCCTACGATGGAAAAGCCTGTGTTAGGAAAGCGCTTGGGCAGGCAGGTGCCCCAGTCCCACCAGAAAAAGCCCGCGAACCAGGGTTCGTCCCATAAAGACTGAAAGCAGGATTCGTAGAAATTCGCCTGCTCGTCTTCGTCATAGGGAAATTCACGATGGCTGAAATCATAGGGCATCATGGCGCAGCCGGCAGCGCTGCGGCAGCCGATTTCCATGAAAATGATCTGCTTGTCCAAACGATTTGCCAGGGCGGCCAGCGCTGTTTTATGCCGGTCCCATGCCTCCCGCATGCTTTCCGCCGATGCGCCCGGCCCGTTCGCCACCCGGTAATAGGCGGAGGTGCCGATATAGTCCACCGCGTCCCACCAGGTTACGCTTTCTTCGTTTCCGTGGTTGGTGTTGTACACCAAAGGGCCGGGGTAGACGGCGCGCACGGCTTCAATCGTCCTGCGCCAGTGGTCCTCTTTCCGCTCCGTGCCTACCATTTCGCAGCCCACGCAGAACATTTCGCAGCCGGTGTCCGCCGCGATCTCGGCGTAATGGCACAGAAATGCGGCGTAGGAGGAAAACCATTCTCCCCAATAATCCTGATCGCCCCATTCCGGCTCCGGAAAGGAAATGCGGGCCCGCCAGACGCCGTCGGCGCAGTTGACCATGGGCTTCAGGCACACCTTGAGCCCCAGCGCGTGCAGATGCTTAACGGCGGCGGCAATATCCTTATCCGTCACTGTGAAGCGATAATCCGGGCGGATGCGGGTGGAAGAAAAGCTGTCCTGCACCACGGTAAAGGCCAGCGCGGCCCAATCGCCGCCCAGGGCTGCCAGCCGTTCCCTGGAAAGGGCGGCTTCCGGCGTGCGGTACATACCGCGCCTGCCGTCATAGCCGTAGGAAAAACCCTTGATAAAAATGCGTTCATTCATGATGATCACCCTGTTCCAGTATACGTTTTCTGTTTCCTCCCGTCAACTGTTTTTTCCCATTCTCTTCCATGATCGCGTTTTTCTTGCCATAGGCGCGCTTTTGCTTTATAATCATATTGAAAAAAACGAAATCGAACCGGAGGCGCCGTTATGCACAGACATTCCGTTCTCAGCGGCATTGACAGTATCGGCCTGGCAGACAAAAAACTCAAAGGCCGCCGCGTCGGTCTGATGACCAATCCCACCGGTATTGATCATCAATTCAAAAGCACCATCGACATCGTGCACAGCCGCTATCAGCTTTCCGCCCTGTACGCCGTTGAGCACGGCATCCGGGGCAGCGCGCAGGCGGGAGACAGGGTGGAAAACACCGTGGACGAACAGACGGGCGTCGCCGTTTTCAGCGCGTTCGGGAAAAACTGCCGTTTTTCCGATGAGATGCTGGACGCCTTCGACGTGCTTTTGTTCGATATCCAGGATGTTGGCGCGCGCTTTTACACCTACATTTACTCCCTGTCCTATGCCCTGGAGGCCTGCGCCCGGGCCGGAAAATCCATGGTGGTGCTGGACAGGATCAACCCCATCGGCGGAAAAAAGCTGACCGGCACGGTACTGGACCCTCGCTTCCGTTCCTTCGTGGGGGATTATGAGCTGCCCACCCAATACGCCCTCACCATCGGGGAATACGCCCTGTTTGTAAAGGATTACCTGCATTTGGACGTGGACCTGACCGTGATTCCCCTCACCGGCTGGAAACGGGATTACCTGCTGGACGATACGGACCTGCCCTGGGTGGCCCCCTCCCCCAACTGCCCCCATCTGGAAACGGCGCTGTGCTATACCGGCACGTGCATTTTCGAGGGCACCAATATCAGCGAGGGCCGGGGCACCGCCATCCCCTTCCAGATCGTGGGCGCGCCTTTCATCGACGGCGCGCTGCTGGAAAAGGAAATGAACCGCCATGCGCTGCCTGGCCTGCATTTCCGCAGCACATCCTTCCGCCCCACCTTTTCCAAGCACCAGGGCGTTATGTGCCAGGGCGTGCAGATGCACATCACGGACCGCGATGCCTGCGACTGCGCCCTGGGAGGCCTTATGCTGATGGAAACCATCTGGCGCATGTATCCCGAACAGTTTTCCTTCATCAAGTGGGAGGGCAGCGATATCTATTCGGCGGACAAGCTGCTGGGCACCGATCTGTTCCGCACCGGAAAAAGAACAGCGCGGGAGCTGATCGAACAAAACAAGCCGCTCCTGCGGCAATTTGAAGAAAAAACCCTTCAATACCGTCTGTACGGAACGGAAGCGGACCTATGATCCGGCGGCGTTTCACATTTACCGGGTATGTGCAGGGCGTGGGCTTCCGCTGGCGCGCGCGTCAGGCCGCGGCGCTGTACGGCTGCACCGGCTGGTGCCGGAATGAATGGGATGGGTCCGTTTCCATGGAAATTCAGGGGGAGGAAGAACAGATCGAACAGGTGATCCGGGCCATTCAGCGCGGGCGGTATATCGAAATTGAGGGTATGGACGTTCAAACCATCCCCGTTCAGGACGAGCGGGGATTCAGAACAGACTGACGATGGGAAACGGCTATGGGATATGAAAACTGCTGTTTCTTCAACGGCGCCGCTTACGCCGGGAAATCCGTCCTGGTCAGCCTGCCGGCGGATCGATACGGCGGCATCGCCTGCGGGGAAAACGATCACAACGCACTGCTGCCCGCGTTGGATATGGAAGAAACCCTCGCTCCGGCGGAACATCTGCCGGGATTAAGCAAATAAACAGGAGGTTATGCCCGTGAACCGCTGCACCACCAAACAATTTCAAATCCTCACCGACGCGAATCTGGCCTGGGAGCTGCTGACCGATCTTTATTCCCCGGACGAAAAAAACGGCCCCTTCGCCCCGTTCTTTGAATACGCCCTCAACAGCTCCTGGCAGAATAAAACCTATCTGTACCGAAACCGCTTCTGGCTGGACGGGGAAAAACCCGTGGCTTTTGTATTTTATGAACAGCCCGTTACCCGGCTGCATTTCGCGCTCCGGCCCGGTTATGAAGCCCTGGCGGATGAAATGATCCTGTACGCGGAAAACGCTTTCATTGATTTGAAGGGCGAAAAAGAACTGAGCTTCTATCCCGGCCAGCAGGCCCTGATTCGGGCGGCGGAAAACAGCGGCTGGCGTTTGGCGGAGAAGGATTCCTGGCGGCTGTTTGATTTCCGCCTTGGCAGGCTGGATTTTCCCCTGCCGGACGGATTTCATTTTGTGGCCAGCCAAAAGGCCAATCCGTGGAAGGTGGCAAAATGCCTGTGGGAAGGCTTTAACAGCGAAGAACTGGGGCCGTTTGAAAACTGGGATACGCCCACGCAAAATGATGGCGAAAGCCCCTTTGAACTGTATCAGGATGTGCTGAAATCCACGCTGGCCCCGCCGCCCCACGCTACCTACGGGGATAATGTGATCATCGCCGATGCCCGGGAACGGTATGTATGCTTTTCCGGCATGTGGTGGGTGGAGAAAAACCGCCTCGCCTATATGGAACCGCTTTGCACCGTGCCCGGCTGCCGCGGCATGGGGCTGGCCGCCGCCGCTCTGTCCGAGCATGACCGGCGGCTGCGTCCCCGGGGTGCGGAAATCATGACCGGCGGCGGAAACCCGTTCTACCGGAAAATCGGCTTCCAGCGCGAGAACGCAGAGCTTTTCTATCGCAAACCCGCGAAATAACCCCCATGCGCGCTGCGTGACCGGCAATTTCGGAAAATGCGATCGTTCGAGATTAGATAAAAAAATCGTCCTCTCTCTTGCATATCGCGCCGAAATGTGTTACAATTGGATGGTCAAAGAAAGACAATTTCTTTGGAGGGATGAACATGCGGTTAAGCGATACCATTGAGAGCTTCATCAAAGCCATGCTGCAGGAGGACCAGCCCGAAGTAGAGCTGAAGCGGAACGAGCTGGCAGAGTATTTCCACTGCGCTCCTTCCCAGATCAATTATGTGCTGGCCACGCGGTTCACGCTGGACCACGGCTACGTCACTTCTTCCCAGCGGGGCGGCGGCGGATACATCCGCATCGTGCGGGTGCGGCAGACCGGCGGCGATCATTTGGATTATCTGCTGCGGGAACGGGTGGGCGACAGCCTGGACGCCCAAACCGCCCAGGTGCTGTGCGCCCAGCTTGCGGAAAGAAAAGTGGTAACCAGGGAAACGGCCCAGCTGATGGCGGCCGCGCTGTCGCCTCAGGCGCTGTCCGGCCCCGTTCCCGAAACGGTGAAGGACGCGCAGCGCGCCAAAATTTTCAAGTGCATGCTGCTCACCGTGATGCAGCAGCGCAAACCGCCCGAAAACGGATGATTTTGCCGCGGTACGGGCAAAAGACCCGAAGCATACTATAAAAGCGCCCGGCAGGCAATCATTTTTGCTTTTTCAGCTTTTTGAAGGAGGAACCCATGCTCTGCGAGGAATGCGGAATCAATCAGGCGGAGGTCATGATGACTACCGTGATCAACGGGGAATCCACCACCCGCCATCTTTGCCGCCAATGTTTGAAAAAATACCAGGCCGGAGACCTGCAGGCGGTGCTGGCCGCCGTTTTAACGGCCATGACGAACAAAAATCACGCGCAGGACATCGTGTGCCCCCGGTGCGGTGAAACCTATGCCCAATTCCAGAAAACGGGCATGCTGGGCTGCGCGGAATGCTATCAGGCTTTCCGCAGGGAACTGACGCCCATGATCACCCGCGTGCAGGGCCGCACCCAGCACGCGGGGCGGCGTCCGCCCGTCAGCGAGGAGGAGCAGGCGCGCCAGGATCGCATGGAAGCGCTGCGCGTTCAAATGGAAGCCGCCGTGGCCGATGAAAACTTTGAGGAGGCCGCCCGCCTGCGCGATGAACTGCGGGCCATGGCCCCCGCCAGGGAGGCGCGGCAATGAGCAATATCATGGTATCCTGCCGGGTGCGGCTGGCCCGGAACTATGAAGATCTGCCCTTCCGGGGGCGCATGACGGCGGAACAAAGCGAGCAGTGCGTCCAGCGCACCCTGGATGCCCTGCGCGCTCTGCCCCAGCCTTATTCCTTTTATTCCCTGAAAGGGATGGAAGAAAACGAAAAAAAAGCGCTGGTGGAAGCGCACCTGATCAGCCCCGATCTGATGGAGCATTGCGAAGCCGGCGCGGTGCTGATCCGCGGGGATGAAAAAGTGTCCGTCATGATGAATGAAGAGGACCATCTGCGCATCCAGGGCATCAGCGCCGGGGAGAGCTTGGCGGAATCGGCCGAAAACGCCTTTGCCATCGACGACGCGCTGCAATCCCGGCTTTCCTTCGCCTTCGACGCTCAATGGGGGTATCTGACCGCCTGCCCAACCAACACCGGCACAGGCCTGCGGGCTTCCGTGATGCTGCATCTGCCCATGCTCACCATTCTCAAGCAAATGGGCAAGGTGAACCAGCTGGCCGCCAAGCTGGGCCTGACCATACGGGGCATTTACGGCGAAGGAAGCGAAGCCCAGGGGCATTTGTATCAGCTCAGCAATCAGGTCACGCTGGGCCGCACGGAAAAGGAAATCATGGACGCCGTATCGGCCACCGCCCGGCAGATTGCGGAAATGGAAAGCGTTTTCCGCCAAAAAGCCATGGAAAAGGATATGACCGCCTTTGAGGATTCCCTCTTCCGCTCCTGGGGCATTTTGTGCAACGCCCGCAGGATGCCCATCAAGGAATTCATGGCGCATTGGAGCAATCTGCGCATGGGCGCGGCGCTGAAAATGCTGCCCGTATCCCTGGAAAAGTGCGATTGGCTGCTGACGGAAGCCCAGCCCGCCCATGTGCGGCGCAGCGCCGGCGCCGTGCTCAACGATAAAGAAACCGACGCCCGGCGCAGCGTCATCATTCGCGAAGCCATCAATGGAGGAACATAATATATGCCGATTTTTGGCCGATTCAACGAAAAAGCCCAGCGGGTCATCAGCAGTGCCCAAAGGACCGCTATGGAGCTCAGCCATGCCTATGTGGGCAGCGAGCATTTTCTGGTGGGTCTTCTGCGGGAAGCCCGCGGCGACGCACCCGCCCTGCCGGACAATGTGATTCCGGAAACCGTGATCGAAAACGTGAAGCAGATCACCGGCACCGGCGACCATACCCCCACCCAACTGGAACTGACGCCCCGGGTGAAAAAGCTGCTGGAAACCAGCGTGCGCGAAGCGCACCGGCTGGGTCACCCTTACGTAACGGCGGGCCATTTATGGCTGGCCCTGCTGGGCGATGAGGAAAGCGTGGCCATGCGGGTGCTCACCGGCATGGGCTGCGATATCGAAAAACTGAAAAAAAGCGTGCTGGACACGCTGGGACAGTCCGTCGCCCGTCCCGGGGAAGCTTCCTCCGACGGCGATTCACCCCTGAAAAAATATGGCCGCGACCTGAACGACGCCGCCGAAAAGGGCGAACTGGACCCGGTGATCGGCAGGCAGAACGAAATCGAGCGCATCGTGCAGATCTTATCCCGCCGAACCAAAAATAACCCCGTGCTCATCGGGGAGCCCGGCGTGGGCAAATCCGCCGTGGCGGAGGGCCTGGCCCAGCGCATCGTGCAGGGCGGCGTGCCCGAAACCCTGGCCGATAAGAAAATCATTTCGCTGGACATGGGGTCCATGGTGGCGGGCAGCAAATACCGGGGCGAATTTGAGGAACGGCTCAAAAACACGCTGGACGAAGTGAAAAAACGGGGCGACGTGATCCTGTTCATCGACGAATTGCAGAATATCATCGGAGCGGGCCGAGCGGAAGGCAGCATGGACGCCGCCAACATCCTAAAGCCCGCCCTGGCCCGCGGCGAGCTTCAGTGCATCGGCGCCACCACCCTGGACGAGTACCGAAAGAACATCGAAAAGGACGCGGCGCTGGCCCGGCGTTTTCAGCCCGTCACCGTAAACGAGCCCAGCGAGGAAGAAACCATCGCCATCATGAAGGGCCTGCGGGACCGGTACGAGGCCCATCATAAGGTGCGCATCACCGACGAAGCCCTGGAAGCCGCCGTAAAGCTGAGCAATCGCTATATTGCCGACCGTTTCCAGCCCGATAAGGCCATCGACCTGATGGACGAGGCAGCCAGCCGGGTGCGCATACAGTCCTTTACCGCCCCGCCGGATGTGAAGGCCCAGGAAAAGAAGCTGGAAGGCGTGCTGCGGGAAAAGCGGGAAGCCATCGATAAGCAGGATTACGAAAAAGCCGCCGCCCTGCGGGACGAGGAGCATGCCCTCCGCGCCGAAATCGATGAAAAGCGCACGGCCTGGGAAAAGCAGAAATCCGCCGCCAAGGACACCGTGGGTGAAGAAGAAATCGCCCAGGTGGTAGCGGGCTGGACGGGCATCCCAGTGAAAAAAATGACGGAGGAGGAATCCTCCCGCCTGCTGCATCTGGAAGAACTGCTGCATAACCGCGTGGTGGGCCAGGACGAGGCGGTATCCGCCGTCAGCCGGGCCATCCGCCGGGCCCGGGCGGGCCTCAAGGACCCCAAGCGCCCCATTGGCAGCT
>JAEEGL010461713.1_pt1 | contig 15984 bp, 12 predicted proteins | sample 9134231 | NCBI WGS metagenome assembly JAEEGL01 (sample SAMN16246548, study PRJNA631951) | gut metagenome | biome: gut microbiome; feature: rumen; material: fiber-attached | host: Bos | place: Iran: Karaj | collected 2018-10 | reverse complement strand
AGTTGATTCTCGTACAACAGCTAGACCTGGTGATAAGGTTAAGTTCGCATTCGATGTTGAGAAGATCCACATCTTCGACAAAGAGACAGAGAAGACAATCACAAACTAATATGATTTTTCAAGAGGTCACGCAGAAATGCGTGACCTTTTTTTCCTTATTTTATCCTTATATTCGTAGCAATTTGTTACTGTTCACTCGCTTGCAGCTCCTTCCAGTAACTGATTCGCGCATTCATTCCAATTCGACTTCGTCGAAGGAATGCGCTCACTCCTGAATCACTTTCTCACGAAATGCGCAGCACAGTGCGCATTTCTGTCTGAACAGTAACAGCAATTTACAAATGCAAATAATTAAATTAAGATAGAAGTATAAATATATGTGAAAATTAAGCTATTTTTGTGACTTTATGATATTGGAAAGGTGAAATGTATGATTTCTGCACAGACGATAAAAACAAGTATTGAGGAATTAGGGGCTATTACTAAGGTTGAGCTGTGTGTAATGGATCTGAGCGGTGAGGTTGTTGCAGCTACGTCGGAAAGAGTTTTCCTTGATGTATCTATAGTGATCAGTTTTGCAAATTCACCGGTTGATTCACAGGTTATTGGAGATGTACATCTTTTCAAGGTACTTGACGATGGAGAACCTGCATATGTTCTTCTTGCCAAGGGAGACAGTGAACATGCATATATGGTTGGTAAGATTGGTGTAAGCCAGCTGCAGAACCTTGTGGTTGCTTATAAAGAGAGATTCGACAGGAACAATTTCTTCCAGAATCTGCTTTTGGATAACATGCTTCTTATCGATGTGTACAATCGTGCCCGTAAGCTTAAGATAGAAGTTGCCGTACCACGTGTAATAATCCTTGTTGAGACTAAGAATACACAGGATAGTACTGCACAGGAGCTGCTTAGCAGCATGTATGGTCAGCATTCCGGTGATTATGTGACAGCTGTAGATGAAAACAGCGTAATTCTTATCAAGAACATGACCAGAGGACAGTCATACGATGATGTAAACAGAATTGCCACTACGATTGTGGATATGATGAATACTGAGGCGATGCTGAATGTCAGAGTTTCCTACGGAACCATTGTTGAGGAACTTAAGGATCTGAGTAAGTCCTTTAAAGAAGCCAAGATGGCACTAGAAGTAGGTAAGATATTCTATGCTGAAAAGAGAGTAAATGCCTATAATACACTTGGAATAGGAAGACTTATCTATCAGCTTCCTGAGAGTCTTTGCAAGATATTCATAGATGAGATTTTTGGTGGAAAAGAAGTGCCTGATGATCTTGATGAAGAAACTCTTAATACCATCAGCAAGTTCTTTGAGAACAATCTTAATGTATCTGAAACTTCAAGACAGCTTTTTGTACACAGAAATACGCTTGTTTATAGAATTGAGAAGCTGGAAAAGAGTTCAGGACTTGATGTAAGAAACTTTGATGATGCCCTTACATTTAAGATTGCACTTATGGTAATAAGCTATATGAAGTATCTTGAGGGAAGAAAATAATAACCCAAAAAGCCTGTCCTATAAAGGATGCATGCACGTTGACTTCTGGCAGAAACAGGCAACCTTACAACACATGGAAGGTTCCACTTAGTGCTGCTTCGTTCCCGACCTGACACGGTTCGCAGATTTCCATTGCATAAGACCCGAGTCTACACAAAAGGACTGCTACATACACCCTTTATAAAACAGGCTTAAAATAATTACTGTTTATGCGTAATGCAATAACAGCTATATAACTATACTTTGTTTTGACAATTAATTCAAGTAAAATTAGTTTTTGTTTGATGCGACAAGCTGGTCCAAAGTAAAACTGTCTATATAATCATCAATTACCTTATCCAGTCCTTTCCAGAAGGTCAGGCTGGCACAGGTGTCGGAAATGGGACATTCAGACATTCCTTCTGCTGCACATTCTACAGGAGAAAGATTACTCTCCACGACTCTTAAAATATCACCAACTACAAATTCAGATGGAGCCTTGGATAATCTGTGACCACCATTAGATCCGCGCATGCTGTCCAGGTAACCTGCTTTATTCAAAGCGGATACAATCTGTTCTAAATATTTAACGGTAATGCCAAGTCTTACTGAAAGATCTTTTAGTGCTATATATTCGCCGTTATCGTGGGCGGCCAGATCTGTCATGATTCGAAGTGCATATCTGCCCTTTGTTGAAATCCTCATAATAAACCTTTCGATTTTTTTTTATAGAAATTATAATAAAGTATATGATAACAAATAATGATATTAAAATGAAGCCCAAAGCACTTGGAAGAATAAGTACCAAGGGACTCTCTGAAGAAGAAAAACTGGATATAAAATATATGAAGGCTGCTATTGCGCAGGCCAAAAAGGCATATGCTCTTGGAGAAGTGCCGATTGGGTGCGTGATAGTTTATGATGGAAAAATAATAGGAAGAGGCTACAATCGTAGGAATACTGACAAGACGCCCCTGGCACATGCTGAGATAACAGCAATAAAGCGGGCAGGAAAAGTAATAAAGGACTGGCGCCTGGAGGATTGCAAACTTTATGTTACGCTTGAGCCTTGCCAGATGTGCGCCGGAGCAATAGTTCAGGCCAGGATTCCGGAAGTCATTATGGCAGCGGAGAATCCCAAGGCGGGGTGCGCAGGTTCAGTAATGGACATATTGAACAACCCGGATTTCAATCATCAGGTTTCGGTAAAAAAAGGTATTCTTGGGGATGAATGTGCGAAATTGTTAAAGGATTTTTTTGTTGAACTGCGAGCAAGAAATAAGGCTCAGAAAGGTAACCCTCAGTGAGAAAAAGAATCTTATCTGTCCTTCTGATAATATCAATGATTGCTGCGGTAAGTGCATGTGACCATAGAGGCATGGACCTTGCGATGGATACCGGGTGGGATGTGGATTTTACCGAAGAACCAACAACCATCACGTATCTGACGATTGGTGACAAGCCTACAAATGGCAAGACCGAGAATGTGATAAAGGAGCTGAATAAGATCCTTGTCAAAAAAGTTAATGCCAAGCTTGATATTTATTATGTCGGATGGGATGATTACCTGAATCAGTACAATGGTGCTCTTAGAAATGCTGAGAATATTGATCTTATAGGGACAAGTACGGATTGGCTTGATGCTTGGCCCAACGTTGTTGATGGGAATTTTTTACCCATGTCAAAAGAAATGATAAGGACGTTCTGTCCAAGAACTTATTCCAATGTGATGGAAGAACAGTGGAATAAGTGTACATATAATGGAAATATCTATTTTATCCCCGAAAATGAGTATACACAGTGGACAAACCATGGATTTATATATCGTCTGGATATAGCCAGAGAGGCAGGAATTGACTGCATAAACAATTGGAACGATCTTAACGATTACATGGTTTATCTGACTTCAAACAGGCAGGATATGCTGGCCTGGGATGCAGATGGAACAAACGTTATTCCTACTCTTGGATATCTGACATCTGTGTCGGAATATGTGCCAATATATGAAATAAGTACATATGGTTTATGGGGAATCTATGGAAAACAAAGTAAAACGATAGAATCACCATATTATAGTGGGGAGGATTACATTAATTACGCCAGACTCATGAAGAAATGGGATGAAATGGGAGTCTGGAGAGCGGGACTTGATGGAAGTGGTGATAATTCAGATGAGTTTTACAGCGGATTTACAGCGCTGGATGAGCATCATACCCAGAAATACTATACTGAAATAGAACCAACCATGGAGGTAAGGCAGCCCGGAGCAGAGATTGATTTTTACTGGTTTGGAAAGGATTGCGGTAATTTGCAGCGCACAAGCATATTGCATGGCGCAATGGCTATATCTGCCAGATCCAAGAATCCGGAAAAGGCACTGATGGTCTATGATGAACTGCGTAATGATCCGGAGTGTTACAGACTTATCTGCTACGGTATTGAAGGTGTCCAGTATGTTAGGACCAAAGATGGAAGAATTGAGAAACCCAGCGGGTACAATGAAAACAGAGATAGCATCGTGACTAATTTCTGGTGGGGCAGACGAGATGAACTGGAATTGTCAGATAAAGCCTACGCCTGGGATGAGTACTATGAATTAATTGATGACTATGATCATGTAGCCATCGATTATCTATGGGATGGATATAATCTTCAATTCGAAATGGGAAATGAAGAACTAAGCGCTGTGCTTGCGATTTGTGACGAGTACATTCCACGTATAGCTTATGGGCAGTATTCCTGTACTCCGGAAGAGGAAGTAGAGGAATTCAGAGCAAGGCTCAAAGAGGCAGGCTTTGAAAATATAACGAATCAAATTCAAAAAATAGTAGATTCATATTAATATTGTCACTACAAATCGTATAGAAATTATGTTATTATAGCGCCAATATAATTGTATACATGTATGACAGACATATCATTACTATTTCAGGTAGGAGGAAGCAAAATGGTTACAACATTGGATAAAGGCTGTTATCTTGTGGATGGTACTACTATTATTCCTGATGACGATGCCGCAGAAAGTTTACTTGGCAGCAAAGGAATAAAAGCATCCAAAGAGGATGCCAGACAGCAGACTATAGCTTACAATATTTTAAAGGCTCATAACACTTCAGGGAATATGGATAAGCTCTGTGTTAAGTTTGATAAGCTGACTTCTCATGATATCACTTATGTAGGTATCATTCAGACAGCCAGAGCCTCAGGACTTGAGAAGTTTCCTATCCCTTATGTTTTGACAAACTGTCACAACTCACTTTGTGCAGTTGGTGGAACTATTAACGAAGATGATCACATGTTTGGACTTACCGCTGCTCAGAAGTACGGCGGCATTTATGTTCCTCCTCATCAGGCTGTTATACATCAGTATGCAAGAGAAATGCTTGCAACAGGTGGCGGAATGATACTGGGCTCTGATTCTCATACAAGATATGGAGCTCTTGGAACAATGGCTATCGGCGAGGGCGGTCCGGAGCTTGTTAAGCAGCTTCTTGGCCAGACCTATGATGTGGATATGCCGGGAGTAGTGGCTATTTACCTGGAGGGAACACCTAAGAAGGGTGTGGGACCTCAGGACGTGGCACTTGCCATTATCGGTAAGGTCTTTGGTGACGGCTATGTTAAGAACAAGGTTATGGAATTTGTCGGCCCCGGAGTAAAGAATCTCAGCGCAGATTTCAGGATCGGTGTAGATGTAATGACTACCGAGACAACATGTCTTTCTTCTATCTGGCAGACCGATGAGACCATAAAAGAATTCTACGATATCCATGGAAGAAGCGGTGACTATAAAGAATTAAAGCCGGGAGCTGTGGCATATTATGACGGACTTGTTAAGGTTGATCTTGATGCGCTTAATCCAATGATCGCTATGCCTTTCCATCCAAGCAATGTTTATGAAATTGCTGAAGTCAACAGAAATGCCAAAGACATCCTTGCTGACGTGGAAAAGAGAGCAAAGGTAAGCTTTGGTGACAAGGTGGAATTCTCACTGCAGGATAAGGTAAGAGATGGCAAGTTCTATGTGGATCAGGGTATCATTGCAGGATGTGCAGGTGGCGGATTCGAGAATATCTGTGCAGCAGCTGATATCTTAAAGGGCAGATTTATTGGTAATGACAGATTTACATTAAGCGTATATCCTGCTTCAACACCTATTTACATGGAAGTTGTTAAAAATGGTGCAGCAGCTGCCATACTTGAGTCTGGCGCTATTCTTAAAACTGCATTCTGCGGACCTTGCTTTGGTGCCGGAGATACACCTGCAAATAATGCTTTCAGTATCAGACATTCCACCAGAAACTTCCCTAACCGTGAAGGTTCTAAGGTTCAGAGCGGCCAGGTTGCATCTGTTGCACTTATGGATGCAAGGTCAATTGCAGCTACAGCAGCCAATAAGGGCGTGCTCACAGCAGCTACAGAGTTTGACGGCGAGTTTAATAAGTATAAATACTATTTTGACAGTGCAATATATAAGAACAGAGTCTTTGATTCCAAGGGAGTTGCAGATCCATCTGTTGAGCTTCAGCTTGGTCCTAACATCAAGGACTGGCCTAAGATGGTGGCACTTACTGATAACCTTCTTCTCAAAGTTGTATCAGAGATCCATGATCCGGTAACAACAACTGATGAGCTGATCCCTTCAGGAGAGACTTCATCCTACAGATCTAACCCACTTGGCCTTGCAGAGTTTACTCTTTCAAGAAAAGATCCTGCATATGTAGGTCTTGCCAAAGAAGTATATGCTCAGGAATTAAAGAGACGTGAAGATGCAGCCTTGGAGGATATGAGCGAGGAAACTGCCGCAGCAATAAAGGCAGTAAGAGCGCAGTTCCCTGATGCTAATAACCAGAATACCGGAATCGGCTCAACTATTTTTGCCGTTAAGCCAGGTGATGGTTCTGCAAGAGAACAGGCAGCTTCATGTCAGAAGGTTCTTGGCGGATGGGCTAATATTGCAAATGAATATGCTACCAAGAGATACCGTTCAAATCTGATCAACTGGGGAATGCTACCATTTATCATCGATGGAGAGGACCTTCCATTTAAGAACAAGGACTATATCTTCATTCCGCAAATAGCAGCTGCAGTAAAAGAAAAGGCAGAAAACATTAAAGCCTATGCAGTAACGCAGGGACAACTTAAGGAGTTTAACCTTAAGCTTGGAAGCCTCACAGATGATGAGAGACAGATTATTCTGGATGGTTGTCTTATTAACTATAACCGCGTAAAATAATTGTGTAGTGCAATTATTATAAGTGGAAATAGTTTATGTTCAAGCATATGAGAGGGATGAAAAAAATTATTAATGCAGCGTTAGTGCTGCTTATGGTGGGAAGCGTCGCAGGTTGCGGCGCTTCTTCTGCTGAAGAAACAGCCGGGAAGGCAGTGGGGATAAGCGATAAGGAGCCGGCGCAGGGCCAGATGAACATTGAGATTCCGGTGCAGATTCCCGGAATTTTGGTTGATCAGAACGGCTATAATATAGAATCCGATAAGGTTGTAGTGTTTAAGGGAAAAAAGCTTCCCAAAACCTTTCAGATAATAGATATGGAGACCAATCAGGTTGTATATACCGGAGATGTGGTTAAGCCTACCTTCGATGAGAACTCAGATTATTTCTATGCAGTAGGAAGATTCAACGAGTTGAAGAATCGTGGCCAGTATTATATATATGCTGATTATCTGGGAGAATCTTACTCTTTTAGGATTGCAGAGGATATTTATAGCGAAGTATTTACAGAAGCCTGTAAAAAATATTATATAAACCGCTGCGGAATTGCTATTTCAGAAGGACTTGCAGGGGATAACGGTCACAGTGCCTGTCATACCACTCCGGCTCATCTTAAGGAGGACAGCAGTACTACTATTGATGTTCTTGGTGGATGGCATATGGATGATAAGGCTGACAGGGATACTCTTTTAGGCAGCAGGATTGTTGAAAATCTTATGCTATCCTATGAAATGGACAAGGCAGCATTTGGAGATGACCTTGGAATTCCGGAAAGTGGTAATAACATCCCGGACATCCTTGATGAGGCTAAATATGAAGTAGACTGGCTTTTGAAGATGCAGGATCCCAAGACCGGAGGAGTGTTCGGTGCAGCATTGACAGAGAATTCTGGAATGGCCGATGTTTTTGCAGCACCGGTAGAGGTAACTGCAGTTTCGATGGAGGCTACTATAAGTTTTGCAGCAGCTTTGGCAAGATTCAGCTTTTTTTACCAGCAGTATGATCCTGAATATGCCACATCCATAATAAGGGCTGCGGACAGAGCATGGGAGTGTTATCTGAATAATCAGAGGGCCAGTTCGAATACAGCATCCTTTAAGGCGGCGGCACAGTTGTACAGGGCTACAGGTAATGAGAAATACGAAGCGGTTCTGAAGGAATATTTTGGAAGGACAGATTTTGAGACGCTTTTTAATACTGATGAGAACATTCTTCTTGGAGCGGTAACCTACCTTTCCACTAATCAGCACGTGGATAAAGACATTTGCTCGGAACTGATCAAATATCTTATGAAAAAATCTGAATTGATAGCCAAGGAAGCGTCTGATAGCAGGTACCTTACCTCTGTCATCGCCGTGGATGGTGATTTTTCGCAGTTTTTGGATGATATACGTTGTCTTACGATAACGAATCATATAATTTATAATCACGAATATACTACTATAATAGAAAATCATTTGCATTATCTGATGGGAATGAATCCGGAGGCCATGAATTATCTGACTTGTGGCACGGAGAGAACCTATCTGGATAGTAAGGATAAGAACAATATCATGAATAATCCGCATAGCGATTCCATAATAGTCTTTATGCTATCGGGGCTTAAGAAATAACTACTTAGCAGTTTTTCCCCAATATATGCCAAGAATGGAATTTGCATGTGAATTAAGCTAGTGATAATATGAATGGGTCATGAATACAATAATAAATGGACTAAATATTAATTACATAGACGAAGGACAGGGACCACTTCTGGTTATGCTGCATGGGTGGGGCTCTAATATTGATCTTTTTGCAGGCGTGATCTCTTTTGCCAAAAGTAAATATCACGTTGTGGCTATGGATATGCCGGGCTTTGGAAAAAGTGATGAACCTAAAGAGCCTATGAATGTTGATGCCTATGTGGATTTTGTCATCGCATTTTTGAATCAGCTCTATCCTGAGGAAAAAGAAGTCATTCTGCTGGGACACTCTATGGGTGGCAGAATCATCATTAAGCTGACATCCGGAATTAATCAGGGAAGGATTAAGGTGAATTTTACGATTCCCAAGATCATCCTGACGGATTCAGCAGGAGTTTTGCCTGTAAGGACAAAGGCTCAGAACAGCAGGACAAAGAGATATAAATTTTACAAGAATCTTATTACAAAGACCGGACTTGTAAAGATATACCCTGCGGCTTTGGATAAACTGCAAAAGAAATTCGGAAGCGCCGATTATGCTGCAGCATCTCCGGTAATGCGAAAATCCCTTGTGATGAACGTCAATGAGGACCTTGTACCGTATATGCCATATGTAACTGCGCCAACACTCCTTATCTGGGGTGACAAGGATACTGCAACACCGCTATCTGACGGGCAGACAATGGAAAAGCTTATGCCTGAGGCTGGACTTGCGGTGATAAATGGAGCGGGACATTATACGTTCCTGGATAATCCGGTTTTGTATAACAGAATTTTGGGAAGCTTTTTGGGAATATAGTTGGAGAGTCATATGTCAATTTTTACTATTATGATAAAAATCTTGGGAATAGCTGCATTCAGCGTGTTGGGACTTAGGTATTATACCCATATGCTGCAGCTTTCCAGTTACCAGTTTCAGGGATATTTCAGATTCTTGGGCTCCATCCAGAGCAAGTTTGGCTTGCATGTAGGAGCAGCGTGTTCACTTTTGCTGGCACCAATATTCTTGGCAAATGAATTTTTTATGCTGTATATGATCTTTGATATCCTGACTATTGTGTTTATAGTGCTTATCGCGCTTATGTATCTTCCTAAGCCTGCGAAAAAGAAATTTGTCGTAACTGCAAGAGTAAAGAGGCTCTTTATCACAGATGGGATTCTGATCCTGATTATGGCGATTGTGTCGCTGGCTCTTTACCTTGGAAATTCAAAGGGAATCATAGGTGTTTTAGTGATCTGGGCAGTTTATATTGGTCTTTTCCCACTGTTCACAGCACTTACCAATCTGATCAATAAGCCGGTTGAGAACAGAATCAATCAGTATTATATAGATGATGCAAAAAGGCTCCTTACCGAGCATCCGGGGCTGCGAATCATCGGCATTACTGGAAGCTTCGGAAAAACAAGCGTTAAATACTACCTGACAACTCTTTTATCTGAGGGGTTCAGCGTATTGATGACACCTGAGAGCTATAACACTCCAATGGGAATTGTCAGAACCATAAGGGAGCATTTAAAGCCTACACACGAGATATTTGTGTGCGAGATGGGCGCAAGACATCTTCACGATATAAAAGAGATCACGGATATTGTTCATCCGGATGATGGAATCCTTACATCTATCGGCCATCAGCATCTGGAGACTTTCCACTCTCTTGAGAATATTGTCAGTACCAAGTATGAGCTTCTCGATGCAGTCGATGAGAAGATGAAAAAAGATGGAAATGCCAAGGCTGGACAGCATCTTAAGTTTGTAAACGGCGATAACGAGATTATTCGTGAGAATATGAAGTATCAGGATGCAATTACCTATGGTCTTTCTGAGGGATGTGCTTATAGGGCAGTAGACGTTAAGGTATCAGGAAATGGAACAACTTTTTCTGTTACAGCACCAAATGGCGAAAGTGCAGAATTTAGCACCAAGCTTGTGGGAAGGCATAATGTTGAGAATATCGTAGGCGCAATTGCAGTTGCCAACAGCTTTGGTATTCCTATGAACAAGCTAAAGATGGCGGTACGCAGGCTGGCATCGGTTCCTCACAGGCTGGAGCTGACCAAGCATGGAAATGTGTCAATTCTGGATGATGCCTATAATTCAAATCCTAATGGTGCGAAGGTGGCACTTGAGACTTTAAGCCTCTTTGAGGGCAATGTTAAGGTTCTGGTAACACCGGGAATGGTGGAACTTGGAGCAAAAGAGGATGAGTATAATGCAGAGTTTGGAAGACAGGCAGCAGCTGTCTGTGATTACATCATCCTTGTGGGTGAAAAGCAGACCCACGCTATTAAGCAGGGCGCTCTTGAGGCCGGCTTTGATCCTGAGAGACTTTTTGTAAAGAACTCTTTTAACGAAGCTTCACAGCTAATGTATGAACTGGATGCCGGCAGAGAGAAAGCTATTTTGCTGGAAAATGATCTTCCCGATAACTACGCGGGATGACACAGATAAATGGAAGGAAGTGTTTATTTTGAAACTTAGATTGGCAGTTTTATTTGGTGGAAAGAGTACAGAGCATGAGATATCTATCATCTCGGCTATACAGGCGATTGGACATATCAACAGGGAAAAATATGAGGTTATTCCAGTTTATATGACCAAGAACAATGATTATTATGTTGGCGAATATGTTGATAAGATCGAAGAGTACACACATATTCCGGAGCTTATCAAAAAGAGCACTCAGGTAATCTGGGTTAAGGACGGCGATAAGGTTTCTCTTATGAGATATCCTATGAAAAAGTTTGGCAATAATGTTATTGCACAGGTTGATATCGCATTTCCTATCGTTCATGGAACAAATGTTGAGGATGGAACTCTGCAGGGATTTTTGGCTACACTGGGACTTCCGGTTGTGGGGTGCGATGTTCTTTCATCAGCTGTTGGTATGAATAAATATGTGATGAAGACTGTTCTTAAGGATAATGATATCCCAGTTCTTGACTGCAAGTGCTATTCCTGGAAGGACTATGAAGATGTGGATGGACTTGTAGAGAAAATTGAGAAGGCATTTAGTTATCCTGTTATCATTAAGCCTCTTAACCTTGGTTCAAGTATTGGTATCAAAAAGGCTAATGACAGAGAGAACTTGTTGGAAGCTCTTGAGCTTGGCTTTGAATTTTCAAAGAAGATTTTGGTCGAGCCTGCTATTTCAGATCTTAAGGAAATCAACTGCTCAGTTCTTGGTGACTATGAAAATGCCAAAGCTTCAGAGTGCGAAGAGCCTGTTAACTCCGATGACATCTTAAGCTTTGAGGATAAATATATCGGAGGCGCAAAAGGTGGTGCTAAGGGAGCTAAGACTGGCGGAAGCAAGGGAATGGCTTCTCTTAAGAGAAAGATTCCTGCGGAGATCAGTGCAGAGCGCAGAGAAGAAATCAGAGATATGGCTGTCAGAGCATTTAAGTGTCTTGGATGTTCTGGTGTGTCCAGAATCGATTTCATGATAGATAAGAAGACAGATAAGGTTTATCTTAACGAGATCAATACTATTCCGGGATCACTTTCTTTCTATCTTTGGGAGCCGCTTGGAGTGAAGTACTCAGAACTTTTGGATGAGATGATCGAGCTGGCACTGAAGGCAGACAGAGAGAGCCACAAAGTTGTTTATTCCTTCGAGACCAATGTCCTTGAGGGCGTACATCTTGGTGGTGCAAAGGGTGCAAAATCCTGAAAATAAGGACGCCAATCCTTGGAAGTATCCATATTTCCGCTCGCGTTTCCTCGTTGTAATTCATGGAATAAAAATATAAAGACCTATTCCTACGGTTTAAAATTTGGTAAACCGTAAACAGGAATAGGTCTTTTTATTTTCATTCTCATGAATTATCTGCCTCGTGCAAATGACTCGCGGAAATATGGATATCTTTCAAGGATTGTCTGTACTTCATATTCATGTGATTTTGTACGTTTATGCCTGATTTTTCAAATATACATCTTCCATCAATTTTTTTACATACTGGTCAATATTTTTCTGATCCTCTTTGGAAAGATCTGACATAAGGATTGGCTTGCAGTACTCGATGGTGATGCGAGTGGACTTGATCCAAGGGAAGTGCTTCTCGAGGATATCGTCGGAGTGATTGATGACAACCGGGACGATAGGACAGTTGGTTTTCTGTGCAATCTTGAAGCTTCCTTTGTGGAATTCTCCCAGAGGAGCGTCTGTCTTGTTGCGGGTTCCCTCAGGATAGATAAAGATGGAAATACCATTTTTTACCTTATCGATGGCTGTAAGAATCATCTCCATTCCTTTTCGCAGGTCTTTTCTGTCAAGGAAAAGGCAGTCCATATAGATCATCCAGATGTTTAAAAGCGGTACCTTGAGAATCTCTTTCTTGGCTATAAAGCCTGTTGGCGAAGGAACTCTTGGATAAGCAAGAACTATGTCGAAAATGCTTCGGTGGTTACCAACGTATAGAACTGCTGTGTCCTTTGGAACATTTTCTTCGCCTATGACAGTTCTTTTTACACCGCTGATGAATGAAACTACGTTAAAAGCCCAGCTGACAATGGCAAGAGAAATTGTCTTCTTGGCCCAGGGATTAAATTTGCCGACGATCAGTAGAACCAGCTGGATCGGAAGGCTCAGGATCAGGAAAATCGCAACAAATAAAAATGCGAGTATTGTACGTATCATGAAAAAACCTCTTTTCTTTCTATGTGTTTGGATTCAATAGTAACAAATCCATCACCTATTTTCTCATGGTTAGGTGAAAAATGGAATAGGGAAAAAACAGTTGAAAAGCAATGTGTTTATATGATACAGTTCACACTAGATATGCGAGAATGTAGCGAGCGACATTCTATCTTATATGATTAGAAAACATAGAAATTACAACAGATTTTTGAGGGAGACAAATGCTGGTAATTAAGGGTGGGTATCTAATAGATCCGAATTCGAAAACCGAAGGTGTCAGGGATATTTATGTTAGGGACGGTAAAATCACGAAGATCGCAGAGCCGTCAGAAGATGTACAGGATAGTGTATCCGGTACCACAAACGAGAATCTGAGAGCCGTGTTGGAGACAGGTGATGAAGGGGAATGCCGCATCATCGATGCTACCGGCAAGGTTGTGGCGCCGGGACTTGTGGATGGCCATGTTCACTTCAGGGATCCGGGATTTACATACAAAGAGGACATTGAGACAGGAGCGAAGGCTGCTGCAAGAGGCGGATTTACTACAGTTGTTATGATGGGGAATACGCAGCCCCACATGGATAATTCAGCCACCATATCAGATGTGTGTAAAAGAGGGGCTGCCACCGGAATCAGAGTTTTGGCTTGCGGCAACGTGACTAAGGATATGGCAGGCCAGGAGCTTGTAGATATGGACGAGCTCATTGCTGCTGGTGCAGTTCTTTTTACTGACGATGGGAAGCCTATAACGGATGAGAAACTGATGGAGAGAGCCTGCGTGGAGGCTGCAAAGAGAAAAAAGGTTATCAGTCTTCACGAGGAGGATCCTAAGTATATAACTGATAATGGAATAAATGCCGGAGAGGTTGCTAAAAAGCTTGGAATTGTGGGTTCACCACGAGATGCGGAAATCTCAATGGTTAAAAGAGATATAGAAATTGCCAGAAGGACAGGAGCAGAGATAGTTGTCCAGCATATAAGTGCGGCACAGTCTGTGGATTTGATCAGAGAAGCAAGAAAAGAAGGCGTTAAGGTACATGCTGAGGCTACTCCACATCATTTTACCCTTACTCAGGACGCGGTGCTTAAGTTCGGCTCACTGGCTAAAATGAATCCGCCCCTTAGACTTGAAAGTGACAGAATGGCGATAATCGAGGGGCTTAAGGATGGAACTATAGATATGATAGCTACTGACCATGCACCTCATTCAAGAGATGAGAAGAAAAAGGAGCTAAGGCTTGCACCAAGTGGAATCACAGGGCTTGAAACTTCACTTGCCCTCGGAATAAGGGAACTTGTTAAAACGGGACGCCTATCGCTTATGAAACTGATCGAGCGAATGACCATAGGCCCTGCATCGGTTTATGGACTTGATGCAGGCTGTATAAAAGAGGGTGGAAACGCTGATCTTGTAATATTTGATCCTGTTGAAGAGTGGGATTTTGTGGCAAGCGTATCTAAATCCTCCAACACGCCGTTTCTCGGACAGAGAATGCCTGGAAAGATTGCATACACGATTTGTGCAGGTAATGTGGTATATAAGTAATTATGAGTTACTGTTCAGACAGAAATGCGCACTGTGCTGCGCATTTCGTGAGAAAGTGATTCAGGAGTGAGCGCATTCCTTCGACGAAGTCGAATTGGAATGAATGTGCGAATCAGTTACTGGAGGGAGCTGCAAGCGAGTGAACAGTAACAATTATGAGTTCTTGAATGAAATTACAGAAATCCGCACTTGCTGCGGGTTTTCATGAGAATATGATTGAGGAGACTTAAGGTTATGGCTGAAAAAATGAAAAAAGAAGCTAAAGTACTTAGTCAAAGGCTGCTGGCTGAGGGAATTTACGATATGTGGCTTGAGACACCTATGGCTGGAAGTGTGGTTCCAGGGCAGTTTGTGGGTGTGTACACAACAAATAAGGCAGCTCTTTTGCCAAGACCTATCAGTATCTGTGAAGTTGACAGAGAACGGTCGGCGATAAGACTTGTATACAGAGTAGTTGGGGTAGGTACTGCTGAGTTTGCGATTTATCAGCCGGGAGATTACATAATGATCCTTGGACCTTTGGGAAACGGATTTCCGCTTCATGAGGCAGCAGGTAAAAAAGCTGTAGTCATGGGAGGCGGCATCGGAGTGCCTCCACTTTTGCAGACAGCTAAGGACCTGTCAGAGAGTAAGAATGGTTTGGAAAAACCTGTTAGCATAACTGCTGTCATGGGTTACAGGAATCAGGAGACTTTTTTGGCAGATGATTTCAGAAAATATGCGGAAATGGTGATTGCTACCGAGGATGGAAGTGTGGGCACTAAGGGCAATGTAATTGATGCTATGAGAGAAAATGAAATTGACGCGGATGTCATTTTTGCCTGCGGACCAATGCCTATGCTGCGTGCAATCAAGAATTATGCCGCTGAAAAAGGTGTTAAAGCTTACATTTCTCTGGAAGAGAGAATGGCGTGTGGAGTAGGAGCTTGTCTTGGATGTGTTTGCAAGACTAAGGATGTGGATAGCCACTCACATGTGCATAATGCACGTATCTGTACGGACGGCCCTGTTTTTGATGCGCAGGACGTGGAAATATAAGATTTATATTATTGGATAAAGATTCAGAGAATATATTTTATTAGTATGGAGATTGTTTTATGAATACAGCGGTTGAGATAGCAGGTGTAAAGTTCAAAAATCCGGTAATGACAGCATCAGGAACCTTTGGCTCCGGAATGGAATATGTTGATTTTGTGGATTTGAATCGCCTTGGTGCAGTGGTGACCAAGGGAGTTGCAAATGTACCGTGGCCAGGAAATCCGGTTCCGAGAGTAACTGAGGTCTATGGCGGAATGCTTAATGCCATCGGTCTTCAGAATCCGGGAATAGATGTTTTTATCGAGAGAGATCTGGATTTTTTGAAAAAATATGATACCAAAGTCATAGT
>JAEEGL016225336.1_pt1 | contig 15985 bp, 15 predicted proteins | sample 9134231 | NCBI WGS metagenome assembly JAEEGL01 (sample SAMN16246548, study PRJNA631951) | gut metagenome | biome: gut microbiome; feature: rumen; material: fiber-attached | host: Bos | place: Iran: Karaj | collected 2018-10 | reverse complement strand
GAATGTAACTGTTCCTTATTTAAATTGGGATTTAGGAAACATTGAAGGACGTATTTGGGTTGGAAAGCTTAAAGAATCAAATTATTTCGATAACATAGAAACAAACAATGACCGGATGCTGGTGGCAATGTCTGCTAGCTATAATCCATCGTTTATTCCAGGATTAAGTATTGGAGCAAACAGGGTTTTTATAACTTACTGGCGGACAGAAAATCTTAAATACATTCTCCGTCTTTTTACTACAAGCCGTTCAAATGCGCTTTCTTCCAGTGGAAATGATGAAGACCAAAAGTTTGCGCTTTTTGCACAATGGAGTTTTCCAACAATTGGATTCAGGGTTTATGGGGAATTTGGACGCGATGATTTTTCATCAAATGAAAATACAAATCCGTTTCATACAGCTATCTATACAGTTGGCGCAAAGCAAGATATTCCATTGCCGTTTGGGTTGAAAAGTGAGTTTAGCTTTGAGTGGAACAATTTTGAGATGTCTCAAGATTTCCAACTCCAATGGCCATACATGGGCTATTATGCTCATGGGTTTGTAATGCAAGGATATACAAATAAAGGACAGATACTTGGTGCCGGTTCTGGTTACTTTGGTAACAGCCAGTTCTTGCAGTACAAAGTTTATTATCCACAAGGTTACACAGCTTTGAAATTCCACAGGTATTGTCCAAATAATAATTCAATATATAGTAAGGCAGTAAATGCGTCTGTAGGTGATTTGTCATTAGATGGATGGTATGCCAATTTTGAAACATACCTATGCTTCTGTTGTGAATCTGGTTTTTACATTACCAAAGACTGTCAGGTAGTAGGTTCTATTACATATTATACGCTTTTTAATCCATTGTATGAGAATTTAACTTGGAAGCCTTGTGGAAGTGCAACTTTAATGTTTAGGTATAGCTTTTAAGGAATTGCAGATATGAATTATAAACTTATCGAAATGCCTGTTCATGGAGATAGACGCGGTAAACTTGTTGCTATTGAAGCATTAAAAGATATTCCTTTTGAAATTAAACGTGTTTATTATATGTTTGATACGCTCCCAAATGAATCAAGAGGTTTTCATGCTCACAAAGAACTTGAGCAAATTATAATTGCCATGGACGGTGCTTGTCGTTTTGTTTTGGATGATGGTAAGAGTAGAGAAGAAGTTCTTTTGAATCGCCCTGATGTCGGTTTATATATTGGTAAAAATATGTGGCGTGAAATGCACGATTTTTCATACGGTTGCAAGCTTGTAGTTCTTGCTAGTGAACATTATGATGAGAAAGAATATATTCGTAACTATGATGATTTTCTGAAGAGTTTAAAAGGTTAACAAATGATACATCCCCTTTCAGACTGTAAAGCAAATATACCCTCTTCTACAAATATCTGGCAATTTTGTGTAATTTTTCCTCAAGCAAAAATTGGCGAGAATTGTAATTTCTGTGCAAATGTTTTGGTAGAAAACGATGTTGAAATTGGAAATAACGTAACTGTAAAAAGTGGTGTGCAGTTATGGGATGGCATAACAGTTGAAGATGATGTTTTTATAGGTCCTAATGCAACGTTTACCAATGATTTATATCCGCGATCTAAGAATCCAGATTGGGAATTAAGACGAACCGTAATAAAAAAAGGTGCAAGTATAGGTGCAAATGCAACTATTCTATGTGGTATAACTATAGGTGAAAATGCGATGATTGGTGCTGGTAGCGTTGTAACAAAAGATGTTCCAGCAGGGGAACTTTGGGTAGGAAATCCTGCTCGCTTTATCAGAAATATATAGTAGTTTTTTGAGGCAAATTATATGCAAGTACCTTTTCTTTCATTAAAAGATGTTACAGAAAAATACAAAGACGAAATTCACGAAGCAGCATTGCGTGTAATAGATAGTGGTTGGTATCTTCAGGGAAATGAGAATGAAAAGTTTGAAACTGATTATGCAAATTATATCGGTTCAAAGTACTGCGTCGGTTGTGCTAATGGATTAGATGCGCTTGTTTGGATTTTCCGAGCATATATAGAATTGGGTTTTATGAAGCCGGGAGATGAGGTAATTGTTCCTGCAAATACTTATATTGCCACAATTCTTGCAATTACAGACAATGGACTTGTACCTGTTCTTGTCGAGCCAAATATTAACACTTTTCAAATTGATGAAAACCTTATTGAAGAACGAATTACATCAAAAACCAAGGCTATTACGATAGTTCATCTTTATGGACAATGTGCTTACACAGAAAAAATTGGAAAACTATGCAAAAAATATAACCTGAAACTAATAGAAGATAATGCGCAGGCTCATGGTTGTGTTTTTAATGATAGAAAAACAGGTTCAATTGGAGATGCCGCTGGACATAGTTTTTATCCAGGAAAAAATCTTGGTGCATTAGGTGATGCGGGAGCTGTCACCACAAATGATGAAGACCTTGCAAAAGCAATTCGCAGTCTAGCAAATTATGGAAGCCAGAAAAAATATGTGTTCCAATACTGTGGACGCAACAGCCGTTTAGATGAAATACAGGCAGCAATCCTAGATGTAAAACTAAAACACCTGGACGAAGATATTGCCCTTCGAAAAGAAGTTGCAAAAAAATATATAGCCGGAATTACTAATTCAAAAATTACTCTACCTAAAATTTTTGACTGGAGTCAACATGTATTTCATATTTTCCCAATCTTATGTGAACAACGTGGTAAACTTCAAGAATATCTAACTTCTAAAGGAATCGGAACAAATATTCACTACCCTATTCCTCCACATAAACAGGAATGCTATAAAGAATGGAATTCAATAAGTCTTCCTGTAACAGAAAAAATTCATGCTCATGAACTAAGTTTACCAATGAGTCCTTGTTTAACGGATGAAGAGGTTGACTTTGTAATTAATACAATCAATAAATGGTAATTCTAGAACAATGGTTCCTGTGTCTGGTTCAAGAAAGAGAAAAACGTTAATAAATATTATAACCGCTTTTTCATCAAATATATTAATTTATATTTTATCTCTCTTTACAAGTAAAATTATAAAACAAAAATTAGGTCTAGAAGTACTTGGACTTAACGGTTTTTTGTCTAATGTTGTATCTATTCTTAATATATCAGAACTTGGTATTGGAACTGCAATAACATTCGCTTTATATAAACCATTAGCTGAAAATGATAGAGATACAATTAAATCATTAATGGTATTTTATAAAAAGGCTTATAGATATATTGCATTGTCTATAGCATCTTTAGGTTTGATTCTACTTCCATTTATTCCACATTTGATAAAAGATTCACCTTTTTCATCTAGATATATTTATCTTGCATATATATTATTTTTAACCAACAGTGTAATATCATATTTTCTAATTTATAAAAGAACACTAATCATAGCTGATCAGAAAAATTATATTATAACAACGTTTACTCTTGTTTATACCTATATTTTAAGGATTTCACAATTAATTGCTGTATACTACACTTCAAATTTTATTTTATATTTAATAATTCAAATAATTAGTACTTTTATTTATAATTTAATTATAAGTTTTAAATGTGATAAAATTTACCCATTCCTAAAAGAAAAAAGTTCAGCACTTCCTGTTGAATTGCGAAACACAGTTATTTCAAAAATTAAAGCTCTTTTCTTTCATTCAATTGGAACTATTGCAGTTTTTGGAACAGACAATATTCTCATAACCTTTTTTTGTGGTATTTCAGATGCAGGAAGATATACAAGTTATTTAAGTATTATAAATATGATTTCAAAACTTATCTCATTAGTATTTGAGAATTTAAAAGATAGCCTTGGAAATTTTTTAGTTACCGAAACAAAAGAAAGACAGCATACTTTATTTCAAAATCTTATGTATATGAATCTATCTCTTGTATCCATCTGCAGCATCTGTCTTTTAATTTTATTAACTCCATTTATAAAACTATGGTTTGGAGAAGATACTGTTCTTCCGAACTCTGTGGTTATTGCAATGGTTATGAGTTTTTATATTTCAAAAAGCAACCTTGCAATTGGAAACATGAAAGCAGTTGCAGGACTTTTTGAACAAGACAAATTTGTTCCGATTATTGAAAGCGTAATTAACCTTGGAACTTCGATTATATTATCAAAATATTTTGGAATAATTGGAATCGTATTAGGGACAATTATTAGTACTTTATTATGTCCTTTTTGGGTACAGCCAACTATTGTTTATAAAAACATTTTTTCAACAAATGTTTTTAAGTATTTTCTAAAATATGCAGAATACTTTATTCGTTTTATAATTATTTATTTCTTTGCATATTTCATTATCAACAAAGTTATAAAGTTTTCTCCTACCACATATACGATGTTTTTTTTAGAAGCATTTCTTTTATTTTTAGGAATTTCTTTATTATGGTTTTTAACAACTTTCTGGAAAAAAGAAACAAAATATTTTATTAGTTTAATCTATTCAAGATTTAATAAAATGAATACACTACAAGAAAAATAAGTATAATAAAAAACATAAGAGGATTTCTTTTCCGTATGTGGAGGTATTAATGTTACCCAGTATTTCGGTGATAGTTCCTATTTATAATGCTGAAATCTTTTTAGATAAATGTCTTAGGTGTTTAGCTTCTCAAACATATAAGAATTTTCAGGTAATATTAATTAATGATGGTTCTAATGATAATAGTGGTAACATTTGTGAGAAATATATCGCATGTAATCCAAATTGGAAATTGATAAATCAAAAAAATTCAGGAAGTCAGGCTGCAAGACTAAACGGAGTTTTAGAAGCAACAAATGAATACATAACATTTTTGGATTCAGATGACTATATTGGTTATGATTACTATTATAAAGTTGCCAAAAAATTAGAAATTAATAATCCTGATATTTTTTGTGTAGCTGCAACATATGAAACAAATTTACATAATTCTAAAATAGTAATTAATAATATTGAATCCGGATTTTATACAGATGAAAAATTCAAAAGTATTCTTCCAAAAGTAATTCATTTTGATAAAAATTATTATGAATTTGGAATTTTACCGTCAAATTGGTCAAAGTTTATAAAAACAAATATAGCCCAAAATATTTATCCAAAGGTAAATCAATTCTTGAAAATGGGTGAAGATGCAGTATGTACATATTCTTGCATTTCTGTATGTAACAATATTGAAATTTGCAATGAAATATCTGATTATCATTATATCTATAATCCAGAATCTATTGTCCATTCGTATGATTCTTTGTATTTTGAACGCTTACGACAATTAAAAATAAATTTGAATTCACTTATTAAAGATAGTAAGAATTATCAATTTCTTGTTTCGCAATTACCTTACTATTATACATTCTTAATTGATATCGGAATCGGATTTCTACATTTTTCAAAAGACCCATTAAAAATATTGATAAACATAGAAAAAATAAAAAACATTATCAATATATGTAAAATGAAAAATCTTATTGACTTCGACATTAATTCCTTAAAAAACATTCCTGAAAAAAGCCGGAAAAGATTACAGTTAGTAAAAGAAAGAAAATTCTTTCAACTTCTTTTTTATTGTATAGGAATATAGTACTTTTAAAATATAGATTTAGTTATCTTTATATGCTATATTCATTATATATATGGAATATAAAAAAACTATTTTAATGTTACCCTCCTGGTTTCCTACGAAAGAAAATCCTTTTCAAGGTTCATTTTTTAAAGAACAGGCTATTGCATTGGAAGCTAATTTTGATTTCATTGTTATTAAGACTCATTATAAAACTGTTTTCACATTTGTTTATTTGTTAAAAAAATTATTTAGATTACAGAAAATTCAATGCATTAATGAAGAAAAAAACACAAAAGAATATGTTTTCCACGTCTATATTCCGTTAAGTTTAAAACTATATATCCCGTTTTATAATTTCATGAAAAAGCGCAAGTTAAGAATAAGAGAAGATGGAATTGGAAAATATGTTCCAAACAACTATATAAATTGTTTGTTTAAACAAATATTACGAATAATAAAAAAGAATGAAGAATTAAAATTCGATTTTGTTTATGGAGTCACCGCCCAAGATGAAGCAATCGAAGCAGAGTTATTTGCAAAAGCAGTTAATGTTCCATTTGTTCTAGCTGAACACGCTCCTTTCCCTTGGCCTGGAACATCTTTATCTGATAAACAAAAACAAGCGATAGAAAATGCTGATTTATTTCTTGCGATCAGTAATGATAAAATACGACAAGTTTTACTTCAAAACATTCATCTCAAAAATATCAAATATATTGGCAATTTGGTTGACGAAACAATGTTTTCGATGCTACCAACTCCTCATGATGAAAAAACATTTTTAATTGTAGCAGCTAATTCTTTCTATAAACAATATGAAATGTTTATAAAAGTGTTTGATGAATTAAAATCGATAACACAAATTCCTTTTAAAGTTATTGTTGCTGGTTATAATGCTAATAAGGGATATAGCAAAAATGCAGAAGATTTAATAAATCAGTTGAAGGAATCAAAGTTTTATAATGATATAGAATTAATCCCCAGTGTTCCAAGGAATGAATTATATAAGTTATATAATCGAGTAGATTGTTTTATTATGACATCAATTCAAGAAGGGCAGCCTGTTTCTGCATTAGAAGCGGCTTGTTGTGGATTGCCGATTTTTTCAACACGATGTGGTGGCGTTGAAGATTATGTTACAGAAGATATCGGTAGAATATATGATATTACAGATTATCAAAGCTTTGCGAGCAGTTTGAAAGATTTCTTAGAAGAAAAAATATCTTTTGACAAAGAAACTATTCATAAGACAATTATCAATAGATTTGGAAAACAAGCCTTTATAGATAGGTTCACAAGATATTTTGAGGAAATTCATTATGAACAAAAAAATCAATAATATTAGAAATTCCAATGTTGAACTTCTTCGAATTGTCTTAATGATGTTTGTAATAACATTACACTACAACGGTATGTGTGGTCATGCATTAGAGTACTGTTCATACGGATTTAATTTCTATTTTACAAGATTCACAGAGTCATTATCTATTTGTGCAGTCGATTGTTTTATGATAATAAGTGGCTATTTTCTTGCATATAATCGGGAAATAAAACTTAGCAGAATTTTGCATATTTTAGGCATAGTTATTGGAATAAACTTTTTTACAAAAATACTGTCGGTATTTCTTATGGGTAATATATCACTAAAAAGTTTTATAAGATGTTTCCTTCCTGAAAATTATTTTTCAACATTCTATATTATAACTTATATTCTATCTCCTTTTATCAATTCCATTTTTGACAAATTAAACAGTCAAAGGAAAACACAATTTTTTCTGTTTATACTTATTGCTCTATTTCTTATTTATCCTACTCTTTATGATACATTTAGTTCTATCCTTGATTTTAGTTTTTCTGGATTAGATACAATAAATGGTGCTGGTGTAGGAAATGCAGGTGGATATACTATAGTAAATTTTCTCGTTATGTACTGTATTGGAGCATATCTTAGAAAATTTCCTATAAAAACCAAAACCCGATATCTACTAATCACTTATATTTGTTCATTATTTTTGGTATTCATGAATCTTCTTTTTATACCAACAACAGCACTTTGTTATTATAATATTTTAGTCGTAATAAACGCTTCCGTTTTATTTCTACTTTTTTTGCGAATAAATTTTTCAAACAGAGTGATTAATTATGTTAGCACAGCGACTTTCGGGGTATTTTGTCTGCATGTAAGCAATGTTGCTCAACTTCTTTGGGATAAGTTTAATATAGAACAGGCCTGCTCATATCAATTTGGTGTAATAACAAACTCATTCGTTTCAATACTGATTATGACTGTAATTTGTTATTGCACAGATTTATTATTACAGATTTTGATAAAACCTTTAAGATTATTTTTGAATAAGACAAAACTATACAATCTTAGTTTTTCGATTGAAGAAAGCAAGTAAGAGGTTTCTTAATATGCATTATCTTAGAAATCAGAAGAATTTAGAAGAATTACAGAATCAAGATAAAGAACGCTTTTTAGATAAAAAACTTGGCTTTTCAACAATAAACAATTGTATAATTGTTCCACATATAGGATGCTTTGATCCTAATAAATGCTTTGTAGACGGAACCTGGCTTCATGAAACGACAACATTCCCATTCAATAAATCATACAATGAAAACACTATTCATATAAAAAAAGCAGTATACATAGGTTGTCTAGCAAGTATTTGGGGACATTGCATAACTGATGGAATAAAAAGACTTTGGTTTTTATTTTCGGAATATTTAGAAAGTCTTCAAGATGTGGTGTTTTTATATACGACAGTAAATAGTGTTCCTCTTCCAGAGAACTATAAGAAGATTTTGAAATATATTATTCCTGAGAATATAAAACTTGAAGAAATTCAGCAGAATGCAATCGTCGATGAATTATATATTCCTGATGTAAGTTTTTATTCTTCTCCAGAAGGAGAGAAGTTTTATTATAAAGAATTTACTTTTATCCTAAATCTGTTAAAAGAACAATACATTAAGCCTGAAAACTTTCCGCCATTCGAAAAGATTTATTTAAGCCGGACTGCGCTTAAATCACATAGAGAATATGGTGAGAAAAAAATTGAAGAACTATTTTTAAAAGTGGGTTTTACTATAATTCATCCTGAGTGTTATACGTTGGAACAACAGCTGTATCTATATGAAAACTGCAAATATTTGGCTTCTCTTGAAGGTAGTGGCGCTCATAACAGTTTGTTTTGTAAACCAGAAACAAAAGTATACATAATACGAAAGTCAGATTTTATTAATCCTTATCAGATTACAATAGACAAAATAAGTGGCGTCGAAGAAATCTATATTGATTCGAATTTTTCAGTTTTCAATTCAAGAACGAAACCTTGGGCTGGACCATTTTTTGTATATATAAATAAATATCTTGCACAATGTGTTAATAAAGAGTTTTCTCAAAGAATAAAAAGTCATTTCTCTGTTTTGTTGTTTATCGGATACTCATTTTCATCCATGTTAGGGAAGTGCAAGAGTTTATTACGTGTTGTGTATCATAAACTACTTAAAAAATAAGGATTTTTTTCTATAAATGACTTATAATCATTTATATGCAAAATAATGAACCATTTTTTTCAGTTTTAGTAGTCACTTATAATTCCGAATGGAATAAGACAAAACAGACTTTGCTTTCTATCATCCGACAGGATAAGGTTTCTTTTGAAGTTGTTATTGCTGATGACGGTTCAAAGAATAATAATTTTGATAAAATTGATGAGATCTTCAGAGAAAATAATTTCGGTAATTATAAATTAGTTTCGAACAAAGAAAATCAAGGAACTGTAAAGAACTTCCTCTCTGGTTTAGAAGTTTGTTCAGGACAATATGTAAAACCATTAAGTCCTGGTGATTTTTTTTACAGCTATCTTTCTCTTTATAATGCATTACAATTCATAAAAAGTAATAAAGCATCAGTTTATTTTGGGACCCCTGCATTTTATTCAAGAATTGATAATAAGCAAATAATGATACCTACTGAACCAGCAAATCCAAAAGATCTTCGCCCCTATTTGAATAATAACGACAAATTGATTAAGCATAATTATTTTACCCATCATGATTCAATAATTGGCGCTACGGTTATTTATGAAAAAAAATCCATAAAAAAATACTTATTAATATTATCTAATTTTGTAAAATACGCAGAAGATTATTCTATATATTTAATGCTTGCAAATAATGAAAAGATAAGATATTTGCAATTCTCAAATGATAATAATTTCTTTATCTGGTATGAATATAACTCTGGTATTTCTACACTGAAGGAATCCAAATGGCATAAGATTTTGTGTGATGAATTGTCAGAAACTTTTATATATTTAGTCAATAATAACTTTTTACCTCCTATATATTATACACATGGGTTTTCAAAATGGAAGATTTTAAGGTTTCTATCAAAATTAATTCTCAATCCTATATATTACTTTCGCAAAAAAATTCTCCATTTAAATCCAAAACAAGGATGGTCAAAAAAATCTCCTGATATTAACATGCTCGAAAAATTTTTAAATGATTAATTATAAGAAAATCAGTCAAATATTGTATAACACTATGACTATTCTAGTTTATTGCACTATAAAAGATACTGTCTTATAATAACAATATGATCTCTATAGCGATGGCTACTTATAATGGAGAGAAATATGTTAATGAACAAATAGACTCCATTCTAAGTCAGACATATCAGGATTTTGAACTGATAATATGTGATGATTGTTCAAAAGACAGAACTCGTGAAATTTTACAGGAATACTCACAAAAGGATTCTAGAATAAAACTTCTGTTTAACGAAAAAAATCTTGGTTTTAAGAAAAACTTTGAGAAAGCTATATCTATGTGTAATGGCGAGTATATTGCGTTTTGTGATCAGGATGATATTTGGGAAAACTACAAATTACAATTTGCAATTGAAAAAATAGAAAACAATGATATTTATTGTTCAAATTGTATGGGATTTGTTTGGGATTATTGAAGAATCGCTATTTTTTGGAGTATCTTAGCTTTTTTGTGAATAAGTTGATGAAAAAAAAGAGCAAATATTAAACCATATATAATCAACTTTCGGATAATTTGTATTCAATGACACTATGATTTGCTCGATTATTTGGAGATGTTAAAAACATATAGTTATCTCCATACACATCTTTCAGGTATGCTTCCATATCATTTGGAACGGGAAATTCATATCCTTCAAATATTGCTTTTTTTAAAGGAAAAATATCATTTAATTTGTGTTCCTCTTTATAGAAACCATTCAGATATGCAAAACACAGTTTACCCCTGTTTCTCCAGCTGAAAAGAAAACTAAGCACTTTGAAAATAGGAATCAAAATGTACAATTCAAAATAGTACAAAAAGCTAGCAAATAATTTACAACCATTCTTCCCGATAAAATACTTATTATTTACTTTTTCACATTTCTTAAAAGCTTTTGCAAGAAATCTTGAACGGCGCTCGGCACAGGGAAAAATATCTATTTGAAAATCTCTGTATTTCCGTGTGTTGTGTATCCTATCATTTTTAATGTATTCAGATTTCTTATGTCGTAAAACTGGCCAAAAAGCATAATATCCTTTATCAGTTTTATGATTTTGAAAAACATAGTTTTCATTATCATATTTACCAGATGTAAGGATTTTTTCATTTTTTTTACAATCCTTTTCCATCATATAAATATCTAAATCATCATCCCAAGGTATAAAATTACCTTCATGCCTAATTATTCCTAATACTCCCCCCCCCTGCAAGAAAGTATTCTATGTTGTTGGCCTTGCAAATTCCGTCAAACCATAAAAGCATTTTAACAACTTCGTTTTGTAATATTCGAAGGGGACTTCCTTCTGGATTGTATTTTGTTTTGAGTTCTGCTTCCGTTTCTGTTTCGCCATCTTGATTTTTGAAAACTTTCATGGTTAGATTATGTCATTAATTCTAAATCTAGTAAAGAAAATTAATTCACCATTGTTATTTTTTCTTGCATAAATTATACTTTGTTTTATGGTTTCTATAGCAATGACAACTTATAATGGTGAGAAATACTTACGGGAACAGCTTGATTCCATACTTTGTCAGACTTACAGTGATTTTGAACTTATTATCTGTGATGATTGTTCTTCTGATAATACATGTGGTATTTTAAATGAATATAAACAAAAAGATATTAGAATTAAAGTTTATATAAATGAAACAAATCTGGGATTCAAAAAAAATTTTGAAAAAGCTATTAGTTTTTGTAAAGGTGATTATATAGCTTTTTGTGATCAGGATGATGTCTGGGAAAATTGGAAGTTACAAGAGTCACTTGATTCTATTGGAGATAATTACCTTATTTGTACTGATTCCCTTTTAGTTGATTCACAATTAAACTCATTAAACAGAACATTTAAACAAAATCTTGGAATTAAAAAAGTATGTATGGAACAAGAATTTCTTTTAAAAAATCTAATTCATCATAGTTTCATACAAGGTGCTACTGTAATTTGTTCTCGCGAATTTGTACAACGGCATCTTCCTATCCCCGATGATTGTATTTATCATGATTTATATTTTGGAATTTGTGCAGTGATAGAAAACAGTATTACATATCTTGATAAGCCAACGCTAAAGTACAGGCAGCATGAAAATAATGTTATAGGGAACAAGAAGAAATCTAAATTGAGTTTTCTTTTACCAAGTAAGTATGATCGGGAAAAAATCATAAAAAGAGCAAAAGAAAAACTTTGCTTGATTAATTTAGAGTTATGTAATATTGAAGACTCTGAGACAAGAAACTATCTTTTTGAATCCATAAGATATTATGAAGATTTGCCAGATAAGACTATTTATACAATAAAATATCTTTCCAAATATTTCGAATACATGGTATGGACTTATTCAACATATAGAAAAAGACTAACAATTCTAAAAAGATTTATAGGGATGATTATTTATAAACTGTTTTACAAGAAAAAGCAGAATCAAAATAATTCACCAAAATAATAACGACATTTTTTTGCTATTATCACTGATTGGTAATATATCTAAAAACATGCTATAATATGGGCATGAACTTTTCTAAACGGCTTCTGCCAATTGGTATACAGGATTTTGAGAAACTTCGCACAGAAAACTACGTTTATGTAGATAAAACAGACCTGGTTTTTCAGCTGGTTCAGGAAAGCCGTCCATTTTTTATAAGTCGTCCTCGCCGTTTTGGAAAAAGCCTTTTAATATCAACTTTTGAATCATATTTTCAAGGGAAAAAAGAATTATTCAATGGACTGAAGATTTCCAAGCTTGAAAAGGAGTGGACCCCTTATCCAATTATAAAAATTGGTTTTGCATCAAACAATTATATATCCTCTCAAAATCTTTTAAGTCGCTTGAATACGATCCTTTCTGATTATGAAAAAGATTATAAAATAGAGAACGATCAGAAAGATCCTTCAGAACGACTCTACGTGCTTATTACCCAAATGTACAAAAAGACAGGAAAACAGATTGTCGTTCTTATCGATGAATATGACAAACCGATTCTTGATGCTTTGTTTACTCCGGATGAAGAAAAGAACCGTAATATTTTGCAGGGATTCTATGGCCCGCTAAAAGAGCTGGACCATTACATTCGTTTTATTTTTATAACTGGAATCACAAAAATTGCTCATGTTAATATTTTCAGTGGATTGAATCAGTTAGATGATATTTCGATGAATGAAAAATATGCATATATTTGCGGACTTACAGAGAATGAAATTAAAGATTGTTTTAAGCCTGAAATTGAATCTTTGGGTAACCGCCGGAACAAAACCTTTAATGAAACGCTGGAAAAACTTAACGAGATGTATGACGGGTATCATTTCTGCCCAGATTCAAACGGCCTGTATAATCCGTTCAGTGTATTAAAAGCTTTTAGCGAAAACAAATTTGGTTCCTATTGGTTCGAAACAGGAACTCCAACAATGCTTATGAAGACCTTGGAAAGAAATCCTTCAGATTTGTTTTCTCTTGCAAATGGTCTAAAAACGCAGGAGTCTAGTTTTAACAATTATGACCCCGAGACAAACAACCTTTTGCCAGTGATTTATCAAAGTGGTTATCTGACAATTAAAGGCTATGATGAAGATTCCGAACTTTATACGTTAAATCTGCCAAATAAAGAAGTTGAAAACGGATTGTTTAAGATTTTACTTCCGAGATTTACTCCAATAGCAGAAAGCGATTTAGGGATAACAATTGAAAGCTTGAAAAAGGCTTTTAATGAGCAGAATTTTGAACAAATAATGAGTCTTGTTCGAGCAACAATTTCTGATATCCCGACAATAATGAAAAAAAAGTCATGTGAGAATTATTATGAATCAATAATGCACGTTCTTTTCCGATTGACTGGATTTAATGTTGTTTCAGAATTGCAGTCTATAAATGGCAGAAGTGATATAGTTGTCTCGACATCTGATTCGGTTTATATTTTCGAGTTAAAAATGGATATCCCTGATGTCACAACTGCGCTTGAGCAGGCATGTAACCAAGTTAATGAAAAAGGATATGCGGATCGATATGCCTTAAGTGATAAAAACTTAAACAAAATAGCCATTGTTTTCTCTTCAGAAGGGAAAGGTTTGGTGAGCTGGAAGTACATTAAATGAGGAAAAGACAAAAATGAATCATATCGTATTTTGTATTAATGATAATTGGAGTATTCCTGCTGGAGTTTTAATAGAATCAATTATTCATTATAATAAAAACTCTCATTTTACTTTTCATATAATATCAAAGAATTTATCTAAAAAGTCATTAGGATATTTTTCATATATACAAAATGAAAACCTCAATATTAAAATTAATCCTATAATCGTTGCGGATAATGCATTAAATTCACTTCCAATACGTAAGGGTGATCACGTCACAATTGAAACATATTATCGCTTTTTAATTCCTGACTTATTAGATAAATCTATTGATAAAGCACTTTATTTAGATTGTGATATTTTATGTACTGGTAATATATCTGAATTATTTGAAATTGATATTTCTAATTATTCTTGTGCAATGTGTCCAGATTCGCGTTACAGTGATATTGAAGTGTACAACAGATTAGATTATCCATTTGAAAATGGATATTTTTGTGCTGGAGTTATTTTGTTAAATCTTGATTATTGGCGTGAAAATAAGATTCATAATCAATGTGTTGAGTTCCTTGAAAACAATGGTGATATATGCTTATGGCATGACCAGGATGCTATCAACAAAATTCTAAATGGTAAAATTTTATATTTACATCCCAAATATGATTTAGCAACTGGTTTTTATTATGTCAAACAATATAAAATTTTCCATTATTCAAAGGAAGGGCCTATCAATTTTATAGTTAAAAAAGAATTATGGAATGATTTAGAAGAAGCTATTAAGTCTCCCGTATTCGTACATTTTACAGGACAAATTAAACCATGGCATAAATCTTATCATATAAAACCTTTTACTTTATTATGGAGATATATTTATAAACAATGTACATGGACAAAATTTAAATTATCAAAGAATTCCACAACTTTTTTATACAAAATAAAATTATTTATAAAAGTATTATTTAGAAAAACATCAAGACGAATATATTCTCAAGAAATTTACAATGTGGAACATAAATTATTAAATGATTATAAAGGATTGAATTAATTCTATGAACAATCACGATAAAATTGATTTTGTCCTTCCATGGGTAGATGGTAGTGATCCCGAATGGATAAAAGAATTTAATAAATGGTCGCCGACTACAAAAAAAAATATTGATTTACGGTCAGAGCGTTATAGAGATTATGGCTTATTAAAATACTGGTTCAGGGGGATAGAGACTTTTGCTCCCTGGGTTAATAAGATTCATTTTATAACTTGTGGCCAAAAGCCGGAATGGTTAAATATAAGTGCTCCAAAACTTAACTGGGTGAAACATAGCGATTATATTCCTTCTGAATATTTACCTGTTTTTTCAAGTCATCCTATTGAATTATTTATGAATCGAATACCAGGTCTATCTGAAAAATTTGTTTATTTTAATGATGACATATTCTTAACCTCGCCATTAAAAGAATCATACTTTTTCAAGAAAAATTTACCATGCGATTCTGCTTCATTTACTGTTCTGGGGCTTGGTAAAGGACGAACGAGAACTCCTTATATTCAATTAAATAATATGATTGAAATTAACAAGAACTTTACCAAAAAAGAAGTTATTAAAAATGCGCCTTTAAAATGGTTTAATCCTTTAAACGGAAAAGATTTTGTAAAAAATATTGCCTATACTCCATACAACACAATTGCTTCAATTTCAATCCGTCATTCTGCTCATTCTTTTCTTAAAAGTACCTTTGAAGATGTTTGGAATAATTGCTCAGAAGCACTTGAACGAACTGTAAATCATAAATTCAGAAATGAACTTGAAGATGTAAATCAATGGCTTTTCAGATACTGGCAG